>Ga0098041_1000969_pt1 | contig 11152 bp, 11 predicted proteins | sample 8_EtaG_FD_77066 | JGI IMG/M metagenome (GOLD analysis project Ga0098041, IMG submission 77066) | Marine viral communities from the Subarctic Pacific Ocean - 8_ETSP_OMZ_AT15162 metaG | ecosystem: Environmental > Aquatic > Marine > Oceanic | place: Pacific Ocean | collected 2015-01-08
CACTGTTTACCGGCAGCTTCGACGTTTGCAAAAATTGCCACGACTATTGAAATCGTTTTTTGGCCATCCGGATTTGGCTTATATCTCCGGGTAATGTTCGCTTACTTTATTTCGAATTAGTAGCAATTTTATATACAGACTGAAAAAGCCATATATCTTCAGGTTCGGAAACAACATACAAGACTTCGTTAGAAACGCCCTAGATTTATTCACATATGGTAATTTTTTGAGCATCCACCACCAAATACGTGAAGACGGCCATTTGACTGTGAATGGAAAATATTACGATAGTGAGTGGGACGGGTTTTCCGCGGCAGCTCTCAATGAGGGAGAAGGTACCGATAATGTGAAAAACACAGGGAACTGGGAGTTAGCTAAAAGTAGATACGGAAGCCTTTTAAGGTCACTTTTAAACGAACACTTTTTTAAAGGCAACCGAAAAAATATGGGCTGGCTTGTTACTTGTATTACCTTATCAGGTTTGGGGTATGCGGCGTTACTAATAAGCAGCTTAGATCTTATGCTAAAGGTAATATGGTCTAGCATTGGGACATAAAAACGTAACAAATCAATTAATGGCGCCTCACGCCTGGGCCTCCACTCCGCGGCTTTGCCACTATGTTTCGGCCCATTATTTATGGCGTTAAGTTCCTAATAGGAAATCGAAACACTGAATGTTTAAATCGATAACATTTTTTAATCAAAATACAACGGATACATCCAATCCATTGGACATTGGTGCATTGGTAGAATGCATGCTGTTCTACGGAGAAACTTCAGTAATCGCAAATCAAAGCATTTTACGACAGTTGTTTACATATTTTGGGGTTGCTCGTGTAGTTGAACTAATTGAAGAAAATCTACTTAATATCATTTATACAGAAACGAATGTAGGTGTAATAACACGAACAACAAATGGTACTGAGAAGCATGATATTGGGCAGTTTTCATCACCTCAACACACATATCAAGATGAGCTACGTAAAATATGCATCGATGTTATAGGTAAAGCTGGCAAAGGAAGAAGAGCAGCACAAAGAATACAAGGTTTAATAAAAGTTAAAAACCATGAAAATATAATCTTGGAAGGAGCAAGAAAGTCTTTTATCGACCAAGAATATATAAATTACTCTGCCAAGAGCATAATCCAATCCCTAATACCTGAGAAAATTGATCTAGATGGTGTCGTATTTCAAACAGAAAAGTCAGAAGGTGGTCTAGTAGTTGCTACAAATATTAATTATAAGGCGTTAAATCAGATATACCACAAATACACCTCGCCTTCTCATTCAACGATTAACTCTGCTCTTATATTGAGTCACACCCTAAATGTTGAAAGCGAGCTATTTTTCTCTTCTAATAATTTATCTGAAATAGCTACAAGTGGATTAAGTGCCAATCTCATTTCGCACAAAATCAATTACCTTTTGGAAAAAAGTATTCAAAGCGCTAAGCAAATTCAGGATTTTCAAGGTTTTGTTTTTGATGATGCAAAATCATTAAGGGAGGCAGTAAATAAAAAGCAAATTGATCTTGATGCTCTTGTCTCGGTTCTTAAAAATTCACAGAAATTCAAAAAATGGATATTAGATATAGAGCCAGATCAGAATCTGATAAAAAGTTACTACGCTGAAGTTACCAAAAATACGATTATAGATAAGCTGCCTGGCAAAAGTGCGCGCTGGGGTATATTTACAGGTGCAGGTCTAATTGCTGATACAGTGGCAACAGGAGGCATTGGAACAGCTGTTGGGTTGGGGCTTGGTGCTTTAGATACTTTCTATTTAGATAAGCTGATTTCAGGCTGGAAACCTAATCAATTTATTGAAGATGATGTCAAGGAGTTATTAAAAAATGAACTTAACAAGTGTGTCAACTAGGACGCTCCTTACGTCGCGCCTGTTACCCAAACGTTAAATGTCTATGATCGATCACGATAATTTCCGAGCCTTGGTCAAGCAGCTCTACGCCACGGTCAACGAATTGGAGGCTATGTTCCCAGGTAGGCGCTTCACCCCAGATGGTCATATGGTTGGCAGTTTAGGGGAATGCCTCGTTGCCGATGCATACAATCTCGATCTCAAGACAGCGTCCAATAGAGGCTATGACGCTATCACCAAAGGCGGCTTGGAGGTTGAGATCAAGGCTACGCAATCCAAGTCTGTTGCATTCCGGAGTCAGCCGCAGCATACGATAATAATCAAGATCATGCCTGACGGCACATTCGAGGAAATTTATAACGGGCCAGGATCCCTTGTATGGGAGCAGTTCAAAGGGAAGCGGCTACCGAGTAATGGCCAGTTTCAAATCTCTCTCAACAAACTCCGGCAATTAAACCGAAGTGTGGCTCAGGCAGACCGTGTACCTAAAGCCATTTAACAAGGCGCATCAGCCCGTAGGTCGGGGTGAGGAACGAACCCCAACGAAAAGAATGAAGAAAATCAATTGAATTGGAATAAATGCGTTATCGGCGTACGGATACAAAAGGTGGGAGCTATTTTTTCACGGTAAACATTGTTGGGGTTCGTTCCTCACCCCAACCTACGAGCTATCCCTAGTTTTAAAACCAGAAACTCTAAAGTAATTCAATCTTGGAAAGTTGTAGTGCTGCCCCAGTTTCTTTAACGTTCAGCTTTCAGTGTCGGTATTTAACGAGATGACCAATTCCAGCGCTATAGGCCTCTTTGATTCAGGCATTGGCGGGCTGTCAATTGCCCGAAAAGTCAGAGATTTGTTGCCGAGCGAAAACATCCTGTATGTTGCGGATTCGCTTCATGCGCCCTACGGGGATAAAGAGGACAGCTTTCTGTTAGAGCGAATGAAGGCGGTCACCGAATTTCTGCTTTCCCGTGGTGCCAAGGCCGTTGTCGTGGCGTGCAATACGGCTACCACGTCGGCGATTGCCAAACTCAGGTGCCAATACCCGGTTCCGATTATCGGTGTTGAGCCGGGAATCAAACCCGCCGCACTCTGTTCCCGCACCGGTGTGATTGGTGTGTTGGCGACGCCGGGAACGCTGAAAACACATTCTTTTGTTAATTTGGCGGAGCGCTACGCAAGCGGAGTGAAAATTGAGCTCCAACCCTGCCCTGATCTGGCTGCTCAAATAGAATCATTGAGCTTTGACAGTGACAGGACGATTGCTCTGCTGAAACGTTACATTTCCCCACTTATTGAAAAAAAGGTCGATACCATTATCCTCGGCTGCACACACTACAACCATGTTTCCCATCTGATCGCCGAGTTAGCGGGGCCCGATGTCACCATCGTCAATACGGAAACAGCGGTGGCAAATCAGGTTGTTCGCAGGCTCACGGCCGAGGGATTACTTGCTGCGGGCAACCATGTGGGACGTGATGAGTTCTGGACAAGTGGCGTCCTTGATAGTTACCGCAACCAGATTGAAAAATTGTGGGGACCGGGTGAAAACGTCTTTCAGCTTTAGCCAGTTTGTCGCTGTTCCTTTGCCGGTTAGTACTTTTGCTGTTTGATGCAGGGTAGCTGGCGATCTATCCGTTTATTCCCGTCGGCCATGAACGTCACGAACGTAATATCACGAACAGTAGCTGTGTCCTGTTAAGCTGCTATTATTTGGCAGTCTGTTATACGGGATTTTCTGAAGGGAAGCTGGACTTGGCCTATGGCACGCGGTGATCACATTTACGCTCTTCGCTTTGGTGGGATTTATGCCCACCACGGTATTGATGCGGGCGATGGTACGGTGATCCATTACACCAGTGATCACTGGGTGACACCTCGTCAGGTGCGGCGTACCAGTATGGACAAGTTTGCCCGGGGTGACGAGATTCATGTGCGGGATTACGAACAGTTTTTCGAGACGCTAAAAAGTGGCGATATTCTGGATCGCACGACCCGGGGCCTTAACCGTCTGATGGACAACTTGCGGGGGCTGAAAGCGGGCGAGCTGGATTTTTCAGAGGATGCGGTAATGCGGCGTGCCGAAAGCCGGTTGGGTGAGTTTGCCTTTGATCTGGTATTCAATAACTGTGAGCATTTCGCCACCTGGTGCAAAACTGGTATCAGCAACAGCGATCAGATTATTGATTTATGGCGTCAGGCGCTGACCGGCAGTGGCTTCATGAAGTACCGTCTTGGAGAAACCCTGACCAACTTTGCAGAACTTCCCTGGAAGCTGTTTCGCTAGTGCCTCTACTTCGATTTGTGGGTCCTTTTGTTGAGCAGGAATTCAATCAGCGCTTTCTGTGCATGCAGGCGATTTTCTGCTTCATCCCATACCACGGACCATTTTGATTCCAGCATGGTTTCGCTGATTTCCAGACCGCGATAGGCGGGCAGGCAGTGCATAAACAGGGCATCCGGCGCAGCTTTCTGCATGATGTCTTCATTGACCTGAAAGCCCTGGAAGGCACGTTCCCGGGATTTCTTTTCCTCTTCCTGGCCCATGGACGCCCAGGTATCGGTGACCACAAGATCCGCCCCGGTAATAGCCAACAGGGGATTGCGAACAATGGATACCCGGTCGCTGAATTTCTCCAGCAGTGCCGCATCGGGTTCATACCCTTCGGGGCAGGCGATGACCAGTTCAAAATCCAGTCTGTCTGCCGCATTGATATAGGATTGACACATATTGTTGCCGTCGCCGATCCAGGCCACTCGCATGCCGGCAATGCTGCCACGGTGTTCCAGGTAGGTTTGCATGTCCGCCAGTAACTGGCAGGGATGAAAATCGTCGGTCAGGGCGTTGATAACAGGTACCGAGGAGTTTTCAGCAAAGGTGATAATGCGGTCGTGACCAAAGGTGCGGATCATAATGATATCCACCATTCTTGAGATCACCTTGGCGGAATCTTCAACCGGTTCACCGCGTCCCAGTTGTGTATCGTTGGGTGACAGAAACAGTGCGCTGCCTCCCAGCTGGGCCATACCGGCTTCAAAGGAAACCCGGGTGCGAGTGGAGGACTTCTCAAAAATCATGGCCATGACTTTGCCGGAGAACGGATGGTCATCCGTGCCTTTTTGGCGCTGAACCTTTAGCTCTGTCGCCCTTTGCAGGATCGCTTTCAACTCGTCTCTGGAAAGGTCCTGCAAAGTGAGGAAATGTCTTATGGCCATAATTGGTTACCCCCGGGTGATCAGTTCACCCAGTATTTGAACGAGTTGATCTGCTTCGTCCTCGCTGATAATCAGCGTTGGCAGCAGTCTGATGACGGACTGGGCAGTGACATTGATCAGCAGGCCTTTTGCGGCGGCCTCTGTCACCATTTCAGGGCAGGGTTTGCTCATCTCAATGGCCAGCATGAGGCCCTGGCCTCGCACTTCCACGACATTGGGATGATCGGCAAGGCGCTCGACAAGACGCTGCTTTATATAATTGCCCATGGTGGCGGCCCGTTGGCAGAGGTTCTGGTCGAGGATGGTACTGACGGTGGCCAGCGCCGCTGCACATGCCAGGGGATTGCCTCCGAAGGTGGTGCCGTGACTGCCGGGTTGCATCAGGTCAGCTGCTTTGTCGCCGGCCAGACAGGCACCGATGGGTACCCCGTTGCCCAGCCCTTTGGCCGTTGTCACAACGTCGGGCAGCAGGTTGGCGTGCTGGTAATTAAAGTACTGCCCGGTTCGCCCATTGCCGGTCTGGATTTCATCCAGCATCAGTAGCCAGTCATATTGATCACAGATTTCCCGCAACCCAGGTAAATAATTGTCTGCGGGAACACGTATGCCGCCTTCCCCCTGGATGGGTTCGACCAGAATGGCCACCACATTGCGATTATTTTTGGCGATGGTGTGCAACGATTCCAGATCGTTGTGGGGTGCCCGCACAAAGCCGCCCACCAGTGGTTCAAAACCTGCCTGCACCTTGCGGTTGCCGGTGGCCGAGAGTGTTGCCATGGTGCGTCCGTGAAAAGCGTTTTCCATGACAATAATGGTGGGCTGATCCACCCCTTTGCTATGGCCAAACAGACGCGCCAGCTTGATGGCAGCTTCATTGGCTTCGGCCCCGGAATTGCAAAAAAACAGTTTGCTCAGGCCGGAGATTTTGTGCAGCTGCTCAGCCAAAGCTTCCTGAACGGGGATGTTGTAGAGATTTGAACAATGAACCAGTGTGGCAGCCTGCTCTGTAATGGCTTTGGTCACCACCGGGTGTGCATGACCCAGTCCGCAGACGGCAATACCGGAAATGGCATCCAGATAACGGCGACCCTGATCATCCCAGACCCAGGACCCTTGACCCCGGGTAAGGGTAATTTTTCTGGTACCATAATTGTTCATTAATGCGTCACTGGTCATGATCTCTTCCAAAACAAAAAAAGGCAGACGCGAGTTGCGCTGCCCTGGAGCAGGGATATTATAGTGGTTTTGCCCTGTTCGCAACGATCTGCATTGTTGCTATCTCTAAGCTACGAGACCATTTGTAGATTGCTTGGGGTAAAATGTTTTTTCGGGCAGGTGGTTTTAGATTGATGGACAGTGGAGTAAAATAGTTGACTGTAATAGTCGGCTATTTTTTATTGCCCCCAATTTCAGTCAGAGGTTTATATCAATGGATATTATGGAAACCATTCGTGAGCAGGTGGAAGGGAACCCCGTCATTTTATACATGAAAGGCTCCCCCAATCAGCCCCAATGCGGCTTTTCTGCCCGCACGGTTGAGGCATTGATGGCTTGCGGTGAGCGCTTTGCCTATGTCGATATTCTGGAAAACCCGGACATCCGTGCTAATCTGCCAAAATACGCCAACTGGCCTACCTTTCCCCAGCTCTGGGTTAATGGTGAGCTGATTGGTGGTTGCGACATCATTGCTGACATGCACCAGAAAGGTGAATTGGCTCCGCTGGTACAGGATGCCGCCCAGAGTGGACAGAAAGCTGCAGAGTAGGCAAATGCCCGATCATTAAACAGGGCTTATGGCGCTTATAGCTAATTACAATGAGACACAAAAAACTGATTGTGTAAGATTGAGATAAGAGTTTCGAGCACGGGCTGCGACAGGTAGCCCCTACATTCCTTCAGAAAAACAGACCATTTAAGGAGTTAGATCATGGGTGTATTAGTAGGTAAAGCAGCACCGGATTTTACGGCTGGTGCAGTACTGGGTAACGGTGAAATCGTTGATGCGTTTACGCTGTCAGACAACATCAAGGGCAAGAAAGCCGTCGTGTTTTTCTATCCGCTCGATTTTACCTTTGTTTGCCCATCAGAGCTGATTGCATTTGACCACCGCCTGAATGAATTCAAAAAACGCGGTGTGGAGTTATCGGTGTCTCCATTGATTCGGTATTTACCCACAATGCCTGGAGAAATACACCCGTAGATGCAGGCGGTATCGGCCAGGTTAAATATCCGCTGGTAGCCGACGTCAAGCACGAAATCTGCCGGGCCTACGATGTTGAATTTGATGAAGCTGGCGTTGCTTTCCGTGGCTCTTTCCTGATCGATGAGGACGGCGTTGTGCGCCATCAGATCGTCAATGACCTCCCGCTGGGTCGGGATATTGATGAAATGCTGCGTATTGTCGACGCGCTGTCTTTCCACCAGAAACACGGTGAAGTTTGCCCCGCCGGCTGGAAAGAAGGTGACAAGGGTATGGATGCTTCACCCACTGGTGTGGCTTCCTATCTTGCCGAAAATTCAGACAAGCTCTGATACGCAAGTCGTCTCTGGAAAAACCGCAGAAGGTGACTTCTGCGGTTTTTTTTGGCTCATTAGATAATAGAGGGCTTGGGTGATGGATGAAGATCGTCTGGTGGAGATCGAAACCAGGTTGGCCTTTCAGGAGGACACCCTGCAGCAGTTAAACGATGTGATTTGCCGACAACAGGATCAGATCGACCGGTTGGCTGCCAGCGCTGAAGCATTGCGCGGGCAACTAGGCGAGATCGCTGCCAAGTTGCCAGATGAAGAGGGCGAAGACGAGAAGCCACCACACTACTAGTTGGTGTGGATCAGTGCTGTTTGCAGTCATTAAAAAACGCGGCTTCTGCCGCGTTTTTTAGGGTGTGGAGTTTATCACTCGGGTTTGGAAGTGATGTCCGCCCCGATTAATGCTGTCATGTTCAGAATGCCTCGTCCAGAGACAGACGGAATCAGGATATGGGCCGGTTTGTCGAAGCCGAACAGGAAGGGTCCAACCAATCGGGCATTGGTCAGTGAGCGCAACAGGCCAAGGGTGATACTGGCCGCATCCATATTGGGCATGATGAGTACATTGGCCTGACCCTGCAGGTTGGCATTCTGGTAAGTTTTGCCGCGCAGGGTTTCGTTCATGGCGGACATGGCGTGCATTTCGCCCTCGATCTGGACATCGGGCAATTGCTCGCGCAATTGCTCGGCTGCTCGTTTCATCTTGTGGGCAGAGTGGTCATCGTAAGTGCCGAAGTTGGAGTGCGAGAGCAGGGCCACTTTTGGCGCTATACCAAAACCTTTGACGAAGTTGATGGTGTTCAGTGCGGTGGCGACGATCTGTTCTTCGGTGGGGTCCACATTGACGAATGGATCGGCAAGGAACAGAGGCCCATCCTCCATCAATAGCACACAGACCGATGACATTTCAGTGGTGCTGCTCTGGGGCAGGATGCTGCTGATGTCTTTCAGGTGCTTGTCGAAACGACCGACTTTGCCGCATATCAACCCATCGGCATCACCGAGAGCGACCATAATTGCCGCCAGCGCTGTGTTGTTGGTGTGCACTGTGTTTTGGGCGGCTTCCACGGAAACGCCGGATCGTCCCACGCGCTGGTGGTAGAACTGCCAGTAGTTCTGGTGGTGATCCCCTTCTTCCGGATTGAAAATCTCGATGTCGGTGCCGATCTTGATACGCAACCCCATGTCCTGAATTTTGCGCTCGATCACGCTGGGGCGACCGATCAGGATTGGCTTGGCAACTTTCTCATCCACAATACCCTGCATTGCGCGCAACACGTCGTCGTTCTCTCCCTCGGCATAGGCAATGCGCGATGGTTGGCGGCGGGCCAGTTCGATCATTGGTTGCATGAACAGGCGGCTGCGACTCACATAAGAGTGGAGTTTGTTGCGGTAGGCCTCCATATCCTCGATAGGACGGGTGGCGACGCCGCTTTCCATGGCAGCTTTGACAACCGCCAAAGGGACTTCCTCGATCAGGCGCGGGTCGAAGGGTTTTGGAATCAGGTATTCCGGGCCGAATTTCAATACTTCATCGGCGTAGGCTTCTGCTACGGCTTCCGATGGTTCGCGGTGAACCAGATCGGCGATGGCTTTTACACAGGCCTGTTTCATAGCGTCATTGATGACGGTGGCGCCGCAGTCGAGCGCGCCGCGGAAAATGAACGGAAAGCAGAGTACGTTGTTGACCTGATTGGGGTAGTCGGAGCGGCCGGTGGCCAGGATGGCATCCGGGCGGGCGGCCTTGGCGATTTCCGGCATGATCTCGGGGGTGGGGTTGGACATGGCGAGAATCAACGGGTTGGGTGCCATTTTCTTGACCATGTCGACCTTAAGGATGCCGGGGCCGGACAAGCCCAGAAACAGGTCTGCGCCGTCGATGGCATCGTCCAGGGTGCGGTCTTCGGTCTCCACCGCATAGCTTTCTTTCCAGGGGTTCATCCCTTCTGCACGGCCTTTGTAGATGACCCCGTTGCGGTCGATCATTCGAATATTGGCTTTTTGCAGTCCCATGCTGACCAGCAAATCCACGCAGGCGATGCTGGCTGCTCCGGCACCGGTCACCACTAGTTTGATATCTTCAATCTTCTTGTTGACGATTCTGAGCCCGTTGTAGACCGCTGCGGCTGAAACAATGGCCGTGCCGTGTTGATCGTCGTGAAAAACCGGGATATTCATGCGTTCCCTGAGTTTTCGCTCCACCAGAAAGCACTCGGGAGCCTTGATATCCTCAAGATTGATGCCGCCGAAGGTGGGTTCCAGCGAGGCAATGGTATCCACCAGCTTGTCCACATCGGTTTCATCAATTTCAATATCAAACACGTCGATATTGGCAAATTTCTTGAACAGAACCGCCTTGCCTTCCATCACGGGTTTGGCGGCCAGTGGACCAATATCGCCCAATCCCAGCACAGCGGTGCCATTCGTAATGACAGCCACCAGGTTGCCCCGAGCTGTGACATTCGCCACTTCCGTGGGGTTTTTTACAATGGCCCCACAGGCATAGGCAACACCCGGAGAATAGGCCTGAGAAAGGTCGCGCTTGTTGGCGAGTGGTTTGGTTGGGCGAATTTCTATTTTTCCCGGAACAGGGTGGGTGTGGTAACGCAGGGCACTTTCTTTGAATGAGTCAGCCATTTTTCTCTCGGTTTAAATCGTTATAAGGGGCCGGGCAGGGCAGCTATTCTAACGCCAATGGTAATGAAATTACCATGCGTTCTGCCGACGTCGCAGGCGTCCAAATTTTGTGTAGTCTAGATACATGATTTTGGTGTTTCAAGCGAAACATGTCTCGTCTTTGGTAAAAGTTTTTATGAGGATTTGGCCTTAAATGTTAATTATGGATGGGATAACAAGGTGTAATATCTTTCTCTGTAAGTTGCTCAGTTTGTAGTTTTTCTACATTATGGCAGTTTTTTTCTGGCTAATCTCCCTGGGCGGCCCCCGGTGGCTTTATTGGCGTTGTTTGCAGGGAGGCTCTTGCCAATGCTTCCGTCGACTAAGGATAATGTGTTCCTTTGGCCGGAGCGATGAGCAGCATGCAGAGACGGGTGGTTATTGTCGGAACAGGTCACGCTGCGGCTCAACTTGCGTCGAGCCTTCGTCAGCAGAACTGGCAGGGGGAGATTCTGATGGTGGGAGAGGAGTCTCAGGCTCCCTACCAACGCCCGCCGCTTTCGAAAGACTATCTTGCTGGCGAGCGAACGGCCGATAATATCCTGATTCGTCCTGCTGCCGCCTATGCCAGCCATGGTGTCGATCTGTTGACCGGGCGTCGTGTGCTGAGTATTGACCGGACAGCAAAAATGGTCGCTCTGGAGGATGGGCAACAATTGAGCTATCAAAAGCTGGCCCTTTGTACCGGCGCGCGTGCCAGGCCAGCCAGCATCAGGGGTGTTGGCAGCCCGGGCGTGTTTTACCTGCGGACCCTTGCTGATGTGGACGGCATTCGTGCCAATATCTCACCGGGTAAAAGCGCGGTCATAATCGGTGGGGGTTATATTGGTCTGGAAGCCGCTGCGGTATTGCG
>Ga0098041_1000982_pt1 | contig 11078 bp, 16 predicted proteins | sample 8_EtaG_FD_77066 | JGI IMG/M metagenome (GOLD analysis project Ga0098041, IMG submission 77066) | Marine viral communities from the Subarctic Pacific Ocean - 8_ETSP_OMZ_AT15162 metaG | ecosystem: Environmental > Aquatic > Marine > Oceanic | place: Pacific Ocean | collected 2015-01-08
CAGCAGCAACTATTGTAGCACAGTGGTAAGATGGGTATACTTAACGGAATAGGGATAGCTATTGAGACTAGTACCTTAGATGGTGTACCTAGTGGTGGCGGAGGTGGTGAGACTAAATTCGTAATGGAGGTAACAATACCTAGCGATAGTTACTCAATAACCTTATTTATGAATGTTGGAGGCGTGGGAACTAACTATAATGTTGATTGGGGAGATGGTCGTAGTGATTCAGGGAATACAGGAAATGTTTCTCATACTTACGACACTGGAACTTATGATATTAAAGTAGATGGTGTTTGGGCACCACAGCTTTATACGAATGTTGCCCTTAGATCCGTTGTCACTAAGTTAAAAAATTGGGGTAAAGATACTACAACTTTTACAGCTATTGATGATTTGTTTAGAAGTTTTACAAACTTAGAATACGAAGCCACTGACTATCCTACTTTAAATTTAATTGCTGGAGTTGCAGATTATGGATTTTATTTAGTTCCAACAAATACTTTTACAGGAGTATTAGATATAAATGATTGGGATCTCTCAGGTACCACTTCGGGAATGAGAAGTATTTTTCAGTCAAGTTTTCAATCCGCTACGGGTTTAACTTTAACTGGGAAAACGATTAACGCTAACTCTGCCAGTAGTTTTGCTCAGTCTCTTTCATCTGGTATAGTAGATGGAGAAGGAGATATAAATGTTAATAATATAACATGGCCTAATTCTACTACTTTCTTTTCATTTTTTCTAGGTGTTAAAGGTGTAAATAATGTAAATAACTGGACATTAAAAGCTAGTGGAAATATTTCTTGTCAAAGAATTTTTTATAATAGTCACATGAAAAAAAGTGTTACTAGTTTAGATTTAAGTGGTTGGGTTAATACCTCTAATCTAAGTAATTTGCAAGAGAGTTTTAGAAATGTTGACTTCTTTGATGCTGGCGGAGCACAAACGACGGGTATTCTTAATTTAACAGGTTGGGATTTTTCTAATGTAGGCACTTTTTATTTTGGTTTTTACGATTCTAGGTGGACTGAAATAAGAGGATTAAGTGGTTTAAACACTATAACTAAAGCTAACTTAACAAGTAATAATGTTGCTTATATGTTTGGTAATACAGAGTATCTAAGTTTTGATACTTATGATTTTCCTGCTACAGGATTTTTTGATGAATTAGGTAATTGTACTAGTTTTGCTTCAATGTTTTCAAGTTGTGGAAAAAGTTTAGGTGCTGGAAATTATGGTAAAGCCCCTAATGGAATAGCAGCATTAGATTCTAGTAGTGCCACTAGTATGAAAAATATGTTTTATCGAGCTTTTTTTGATACTGCTATAGATGTTAGCAGTTGGGATTTGTCAAACGTAACTGATATAGGAGGGTTTTTTAGACAAAACAAAGGAACTACTACAATTGATTTTTCCAATTCAGGATTTACTAATGTTTTAACCAGTATGAGTGATTCATTTAGATCATCAGAGCTGACTACTGTTACTTTTGGTAGTGGTACTTCTTCAAATGATTTTAGTGGTGTTACTAGTTACGCACGTGTTTTTAACGCTGCTAATGATTTGACTTCTTTAGAATTTCCTACAAATGCAAGTTTTGCAGCTGTCACATCAGGTGGTATGGCTAATTTCTTAACAAATGGAACTATGACAGATGCCCAATATAATAACTTGTTAGTAAGATTTGAAGCTACTAATAGTGTTAATCCAGGTGGGGCTTGGAGAGTCAATGCTTATTATACTTTAGGTGGAGCAGGTGAAACTGCACGTAATGCATTGGCTGCTAGAGGTTGGACTTTTACAGATTTAGGAGGAAGATAAAATGAATACACTAACAAAAGATGATCCAAAAAGATGGTTCTTAGTAAAAGATAATGGAACAGGAGAAGAGTCACTACAAGTGTTTGGCTATGCTGGTAATATTGGAACAGAAGTACAAACTAATCATCCAGTATTATTAAACTGGTTAACAGAAGAAGAATTACAAAATAAAGTAAATTCTATAGCAGCAAGTGATACTTATTATAAAGACGCCGTAGAAACTGAAAATTACAAATTTCAATTACCATCTCAACTATATGAGTATGGATTAAAGTCTAAAAATGAAACAGAAGAGTAATGGGAATTTTAAATGGCATAGGAATAGCTATTGAAACTAGTACCTTAGACGGGGTGCCCAGTGGACCAGCTGAAGAGACTAAATTCGTAATAGAAGTTGAGACAACTATTGGTGATTTAGATTTTAAGATAGACGTAGGTTTATCTGCTGCACAGGCTACCGCAGCTGGAATCAATTTCAATGTAGATTGGGGAGATGGTAGTTCAGATAGTGGCGTTACTTTCGACATAACACACACTTATCCAAGTGTGGACACTTATACCATTAAAATTGATGGTAGATTTACTATGAACGGTGCTTCTATGGGAACACCAAACACTTATAAAATTAAAAAACTTAAAAATTGGGGTACTGCTGAATGTGAGATGGCGAGTCTGTACAGAATGTTTTATAAGGCTACATTTATGACTTATGAAGCTACTGATTACCCAGATGTAAGCAACTTATATACAGGAACAGGGTCAAGTCGTACTTTTGGCGAATTATTTAGAGATTGCGAAGCTATAACTGAACTTGATTTAACAGGTTGGGCTAGTAATCTGGGTAATGCAAATGGGTTTGCAAGTATGTTTTTCAGATGCAAAAATCTTGAAAGTGTAAACGTAACAGGTTGGGACTTTAATGTTACAGGTAATATAAACAGTATATTTAGAGAAGTTGGCTCTTTAACAACAAATGGGTGTAAAGTAATCGCCCCAAATGTAAACCAATCAAATAGCAACCTTTTTGATTATATATTCTATTTTGCAAAACTACACGCTGATACTGACATAACAGGTTGGACTCTACGAGCAGCAGGACAACGATGGTTAAGTACTTTTTATGGAACAACAGGTGATTATGGAGCAAACATTGATTTGTCAACTTGGACTAATATGAAGCCAACGAGTTTACAGTCAGCATTTCAAGGTGCTAACTCTAGTGATTCGTCTAAAGTTACTATAAACGTAACAGGAATGGACACAAGTATTTGTACCACTTTTCAATTTTTTATTAAAGAAAATAATGCTTTAACATCTTTTATAGGCGCAAGTGGGTTTACAAATACATCATCAACAATAGGTATTCGACAAGCTTTTATAAAATGTAAAGTTTTAAATATCTCACCTTCTGCACCAGCAGCAAATCAATTTCCAGCAACATTTTGGTCAGGATTTGGTAGTCAAACTGTTTGGGATAATGCTTTTAGTTCTTTCGGTACAACTACTGCTTATGCACCGCCAACAGGGTTTGATAACCTTGATACAAGTGGAGGAACTCAAGCTAAAAGTATGTTTAGCGGTACAAAGTTTACAAGCAGTCCAGATTTAAGCAGTTTAGACTTTTCTGGACTAGTGGCGGTTGGTTCAGCTCCACAAGTTAGAACTTTCTACGCTATGTTTTACCTAAGTAGTGGAATTACAAATATAGATGCAAGGAACTGGAATTTTTCAAATGATGCTGAGTCCTTAGAATATTTTGCAAGAAGTTCAAGTATTCAGACTATAACATTTGGCTCAGGATTTTCTGCAAATGATTTTAGTGGTATAGCTTCTCTAAAGGAAATGGTACGTTTTTCATCTGTAACATCAATAAATTGGCCTACAAATGCCGATTTTAGTTCTGTAACTACTGCTCAAAACTTTTGCTCTACTTCAGATGTGCCAATGTTAACTGCTCAATATGATAATTTTTTAACACGAATTAATGCTACCAATAGTAATACAGGAGTAACTTATTCTATGGGTAGTTGCACATATACAGGCGGTGGTGCGGTTGCTACTGCTAGAGCAGCAATTGTAGCTGCAGGAAACACTATAATTGATGGAGGACCAGTATAATGGCAAGAATAGAAAAAGATAATCCTAACAGATGGTTTTATGGAAAAATAGAGGGAACAGGTGAAGATAGTTTAAAGGTGCTTGGATATATAGGTTTACAAGGTCAAACAGAACTTGAAACAGGATTACCAATACTTGTTACATTTTTTACTGAAGAAGAATTACAAACTGCGGTAAATACAATAGCAGATAATCCTGATTATTACAAAGACCAAGTAGAACTTGAAGGTGATGCTGAGTATGATAGTAAGTTTACAGGTGAAAGTGGTATTTATCAAGTAGGATTAAGAGCAAGTGAAATTATAGAAATACCAGAAAAAAGTTAGTTATGTTTTTAGATGTACCCCTTACCACCCCTGATGATATACACCTTAATATTAAGGATGTTGTTTACTTTGTTGCTTTTGTTGTATCTTTATTAACTGCGTGGTTTAAATTAAAGCACGACAACGACAAGCAAACAGATCAAATTAAACACTTGAAACAAATGGCAGAGTCTTATAAAAGTGATGGTGATTTAGCGTTTATGAATGCTAAACATAGTCGTGCTGCTATTCGTAAGGATTATGATGATAAATTTGATAGGGTAAGGGTGGACTCTAAAGAAACCAAAGACGCTCTAAACACTCAGATAACGGAATTAAATACCAGTCTTACGGCTGTAAAAACAGATACAGCAGAAATTAAGGGAATGATCTCAACGCTTTTAAATAAAACATAAAATGGGAGATTTAAGCAAAAATTTTAGCAAGTCAGAATTTGACTGTAATAGTGGGTGTGATATGCCTGAAGATGTTTTTGAAAACGTAGAAGTACACGCACAGAACTTGCAAACGATTAGAAACTTTTTAAATGAGTCTATAAAAATAAACTCAGGGTACAGATGCCCTAGTTACAATTCTTCTGTTGGGGGAGCATCCCAATCACAGCATCTAACTGGAAATGCAAGTGACCTGGTTGCACACAACCACACTCCTAGTCAGCTAGCTGATATTATAGAGGGTCTAATAAGAATAGGTGCTATTGAAGAAGGAGGACTTGGAAGATACAACACATTTACTCACTATGACCGTAGAGGGACTAAGGCTAGGTGGGACAATACAACAAATTAAAAAAAGAAAAAATGAAAAATAGATTAATTTCAAACTATGTAACTACAATTTTAGGTGTATTAATTATCATCTTTTGTGGTGTAATGATGTTTATGGAAAAAGCTACAGCTTCTGAACTTTCAGGATGGTTAGCTGTGGGATTAATGTTTCTAAGATCTAAAGATTCTTTAATTGCGCTTCCGAAGGACGATAAATAGTGAAAAAAGATTGGCTCTATAAGGTCATTATACTAGCGTTATTTTTATTACTATTATTTCTTCAGTTCTGTGATAGAACCGTAAAACCCCTAGAGGTTGAGACAATAGTAGAGCATACGGTAGATAGTATTTTTATTCCCGGTAAAACAGATACTTTATTTTATCCTGACTCTATTCCTTATGAGGTTAAGGTAAAGGAGTATGTGTATTTAGAAAAAGTTGACTCTTCTGATGGAAGTGTTTTAAAGGTTTATACAAACCCTATAGAGGATTCTTTAATTTCAGGAACTATTACAACGGAGATTAATGATTCTTGCAAAATCACTAATCAAACATTAACTTATAATCCTAAGTTTCCTAAGTATATTTTAAGAACGGATACGTTTAAAATATTAGATAAAAAAGTTATTCAAAAAAATAAATTAAAAATATTTGGGGGGCTAGAAATAGGAGGAAGCAAAAATCAGTTTAATTTTGGTCCTAAAATATCTTTACTAAGTAAAAGAGATTTATTGTATTCTTATAACTATGACATTATTAATAATACGCACAATGTGAGTTTTATGTATAAAATTGTCAACCCTTTTAAGAAAAAATCAAATTTAATTAAATGAATGAAATACAAGGATTAGAGTCTTTTGGAATTGGTGACAACTTTGAGGTGGCTGTATCAAAATTAGAACGGGACTTAAGAGCTATAGCTAATGGTAGAGACATAGTGTGTGGGTCTGAAAACAAGCCCGTGGTTAATGACCTAGAAGAATTACCTATTGATCACTTCTTTATGGAAGGGGTGTACGTTAGGAGAATGATAATGTATCGCGGTCAATTAGTTATAGGGCATATACATAAACACAAACACATGTGCTTTCTCTTAAAAGGACATGTTAGTGTGGCAAGTAGAATAGGTGTAGTAGAATACAAAGCTCCATGTTATGTTATATCTGAACCAGGAGAAAAAAGAGTATTGTATGCCCATGAAGAGTCACATTGGTATAATACTCATAAAAATCCCACCAATACTGAAGATGTGGATGAGTTAGAAAGGGCAACGGTGGCTTTTAGTTACGAAGATTATAATAAGTATAAAAAAGAACAAGATGAAAAGAGGAGAGGATAAGTATGGTCCTAATATATATTCGCTAGGAATTCGATTATATAGGAGAAAATTATATCGTACGAGAAAGTCTATAGTCAAGAGTTTGCGGGGAGAAAAAAATATTACTATAATTTAGTATCTTTACAAAAACTTACAACATGAGTAAATTAGGACGCGAAGAAAGAAAAAAGCGAAAGCGTAAATCAAAACTGGTATCATACATAAAACCTGGTACCGAACATAACAACAGTCCAACTCAGGTAGTGTCTACTAAGCGTAGATACAAAAAGGCTTTAAAAGAGTATGAAAAATCTTTAAAGAAAAAACAAAAAGTTAAAAAGAGTAGAAGAATAAGCGCAACATTTTAATTATGGCAAAGATAAGTACATACCCGGTAGTTACACCTATAGGTACCGATAAGGTAATAGGAACGGACGTAGATTCTAGCAACGCTACCAAAAATTTTACTGTTCAAGGTATTGCGGACTTTGCTGCTACGGGTGGATATATCTATCCTAGGTTTAATGTAGTCGCCACTTCTGCTGCTACTTCAGCTCCCGCAGCTGGAGACTTTGTGTTAATATCTGTTGACAACCATACATGTACTTTACCCACTGCTGTAGGGATAACTGGAAAAGTGATCGGTGTTTATCAAGCGTCTCTTTTTTCAGGAACTATTACTATTGCCACCACTGGAGCAGAAACCATTAATGGCGCTGCTACTTTAAATGTACCAAGTCAATACTCTAAATATATGTTGATGAGTGATGGTGCTAATTGGGTGATAATAGGAGATTAAAATATAATAAAATACAATATAATGAGTGAAAAAAGCAAAATGACCCAAGAAGAGGTCAAAGAGCTTCGTCAATTGAACGAAGAGGTTTATAGGAGTTTGTTGGAGATAGGAGATATCTCAGCAGGCATATCTAGGCTTGAAAAATCTAAACAAGCAGCACTTTTTAACCATGAAACATGTAGGCATAAATTAAAGACCAAACAAGAGGAGTTAATTGATGTTTATGGAGAAACCAATGTAAACCTGGGGACAGGAGAATTGGCGCCTATTGATGAGAAATGATTCGAAAGGTTTCCATAGGGAATGATTATAAATCCTCTATGAACTATGTTGTTGGTCAATCTGTATTAAAGTATTACATTATACATTTAATAAAAAAATCTGACGATGGTTCTGTAGAGATATTTATTGAGCACAATAACGGTGAGATCTTCTTGTGGAAGAGTGTGAGCGTTACAATGCCTTTTTCTATTGAATATAATATAAATTTTTAATGAAATCACCCTATTGCTTTATAGTGAAGCCCAGAAATAATGTGAGATACGACAACGTAAGCTCTTACGGAGATGGAACCTTAATTACTAGTGTCTCCCAAGAAGATCATCATGCAACAAATAGACACGCTATAGTTCTTTCAGCTCCATTAAATTATGATGGCCCTATTAAAACTGGCGATACTATTATAGTTCACCACAATGTGTTTAGGAAGTATTATGACATGAAGGGTCAAGAAAAGTCTGGTCCATGTCATTTAAAAGATGACATATACATTGTGGAGCCTGATCAAATATATCTTTATAAATCAAATATTAATTGTTCCAGATGTAATAACACTTGGAAGTCTAATTTAGATTATTGTTTTGTTAGGCCTAAACAAAAAAGTCAAGGCGATGTCCTTAGTTTAAGCACTGAGGAGGAGTTAATAGGAGAAATGGTATATTCTACTAACTATTTAAAAGAAATGGGAATAAAAGTAGGGGATGATGTATCTTTTTTACCTGATTCTGAGTATGGGTTTAAGATAGATGGGGAGAAACTATATAGAATGAGACAAAAAAACATAGTAGCTAAATTATAAATGGATTCAAAAAAACTTAAAGAGAGTATAATAAAAGCCGGAGAATTTGCGGTTAAAGAGTTAATAAAGGTCGCAAAAGAGGATATTATTAAATATGATACAGAGGATGACCTAGCAGCTGATAGATTAAAAAACGCTGCGGCTAGTAAAAAGCTAGCAATTTTTGATGCATTTGAAATATTACGGAGAATAGAAGAAGAGAAAGCTTTATTAGACGGTACGCCCATGCCTGTGAAAACATCAAGTGGATTTGCTGAAAAAAACTCTAAATGATAGATCCGTTATATACAGTAAAAGAAAACTACATATCTAATCGAGTTCTTTTGGCTAAGAATAAAAAAAAGTCATGGAAGTATGGTTATGATGAAAAGTATGATATAGTAATTATTTCTCGAGACGGAACTCTTGGTGAAGTTTATGACATATCAGGGTTAATCATAGGCCTTCCAGCTACTCCTCAAAAATTACCTAAAAAAGATAATAAGTGGGTGTATAAAGAATACCCTCATCAATTAAAAAAGATTAGAACTATTTTTGATTGGAACAAAAGAGATGATTTATTTAAATCTCAGTGGGTAGATTATATTGAAGGGGAGTTTAATAAAAGAGATCAGGGTCATTGGTTTATGAATAATAGTAAACCCACCTATCTTACTGGAACTCATTACATGTATTTACAGTGGACGAAAATTGATGTAGGAAGACCTGATTTTCGGGAAGCTAATAGAATTTTTTATATTTTTTGGGAAGCTTGTGTTGCTGACACCAGATCATTCGGGATGTGTTACTTAAAGAACAGGCGTTCTGGATTTTCGTTTATGAGTTCTTGTGAAGCCGTTAACACCGCTACTATTAGTAGAAACGCTAGAATAGGTATCTTATCTAAAACAGGAACCGATGCAAAAAAAATGTTCACCGACAAGGTGGTTCCAATATCTAACAATTATCCATTCTTCTTTAAACCCATACAAGATGGTATGGATAAACCTAAGACAGAGTTAGGATACAGGGTCCCTGCTTCTAAAATAACTAGGAACAACTTAGACCGCGTAGAGGAAGTTCATTTAGATGGACTAGACACTGTGATAGATTGGAAAAACACTTCGGACAATAGTTATGATGGTGAAAAATTAAAACGGCTAGTACATGATGAAAGCGGTAAGTGGGAGCGTCCAGAAAACATTAAAAACAATTGGCGAGTAACTAAAACCTGTTTGAGGTTAGGTCGTAAAATAGTGGGCAAATGCTTAATGGGGTCTACTTCTAATTCCCTAGCTAAGGGTGGGCAAAACTTTAAAGATTTATTTGATGATGGTAAGGTGTACACAAGAAACTCTAATGGACAAACAAAAACAGGATTGTATTCATTGTTTATTCCGATGGAGTGGAATTTTGAAGGGTATTTAGATGAGTATGGATGGCCTGTATTTCACACTCCTGAAGACCCTGTAATGGGAATAGATGGAGAACCAATAAAAACGGGGGTGATAGATTATTGGAACAATGAAGTGGAGTCTTTAAAAAGTGATCCTGACGCCTTAAATGAGTTTTATCGTCAATTCCCTAGAACTGAGTCTCACGCATTTAGGGATGAAAGTAAGAACTCTATTTTTAATCTTACAAAAATATATCAGCAACTAGACTACAATGAGAATCTAATAAAAACCCACTACCTAACAAGAGGGGGTTTTCATTGGAAAAATGGGGAATTAGATTCTGAGGTTATATGGTCTCCTGACACGCGCGGGAGATTTATTGTTTCTTGGATACCTCAGCAAAGTATGCGAAATAATGTAATGGTCCGAAACGGAGTAAAACATCCTGGGAATGACCATATAGGAGCTTTTGGTTGTGACCCTTACGATATTTCAGGAACCGTAGATGGTCGAGGGTCTAATGGTTCTTTGCATGGCAAAACTATGTTCAATATGGATGAAGCCCCATCTAATGAATTTTTCCTAGAATATATAGCTAGGCCACAAACAGCAGAAATATTTTTTGAAGATGTATTGATGGCGTGTATATTTTATGGTATGCCTATATTGATTGAAAACAATAAAGCGCGTATATTGTATCACTTTAAAAATAGAGGATATAGGAAGTATTCTATGAATAGGCCAGATAAAACATTTAATAGATTGTCTAAAACGGAAAGAGAGTTAGGAGGTATTCCAAACTCTTCAGAAGATATTAAGCAAGCTCATGCTAGTGGAATTGAAAGTTATATTGAGAGATATGTCGGATTAGATATGAGTGGTGAGTACAGACCGTCTGATGATATGGGTATTATGTATTTTAATAGAACGTTAAAAGATTGGGCTCATTTTGATATTACAAAAAGAACAAAACATGATGCATCTATTAGTTCTGGATTAGCCATTATGGCTACCAACAAACACCAGTTTACTCCTAAAAAAGAAGAGTCAAAAATAAGCATTACCTTTGCAAGATATAGTAACACAGGCACATCTAGCGAAATTATTAAGTAAATGAAGGAAATAAGCACAATTTTAAATCCGATTAGCTTCCCTAATCAACTAGCATCCGATGAAGAAAAAAATACCCCTGAATATGGCTTAAGAGTAGGTCAAGCTATTCAGTATGAGTGGTTTAAGAGAGATGGAGGTACCTGTGGGTATTATAGTCGATGGATTGAATTTAACAATAGAAGATTATATGCACGAGGAGAACAAGGAATTGCTAAGTATAAAAAAGAAATAGCTGTAGATGGTGATTTATCTTATTTAAATCTTGATTGGACGCCCGTCCCTATAATCCCAAAATTTGTAGACATAGTTGTTAATGGTATGATGGACAGAATGTTTCATGTCAAGACTTATGCCCAAGACGC
>Ga0098041_1000984_pt1 | contig 11059 bp, 8 predicted proteins | sample 8_EtaG_FD_77066 | JGI IMG/M metagenome (GOLD analysis project Ga0098041, IMG submission 77066) | Marine viral communities from the Subarctic Pacific Ocean - 8_ETSP_OMZ_AT15162 metaG | ecosystem: Environmental > Aquatic > Marine > Oceanic | place: Pacific Ocean | collected 2015-01-08
CTTCAAGCAGTAAGTTGAATAAGCCGATGTGCGTGGGGTGAGAACATGGCGAGTGACGCGATTACCAAGATGGACCCAATGCTCCGCAAGTTGGAGAACGACGTTGCGGCAGTCAAAGACGCACTGAAGAATGAAGATATGATTACCGCGCAGCAACTATTGCGCAGCATCAATCAGACAAGTGATTTCCTTGCCGACGACGTATCAAGCATCCAAAAAGGAGCAATCGAAAGACCGATTGGGCCAAATGACATTTTTGCTGGTGGTGTTGCGATTCGACAATACAACGAGACTGAACAGGTCCTCGATGTCGCTGACCGCGCCGGGCTGCTCAAGGGCACAATCATGCCTGCGCGCATTGGTAGCATCATGAAGCCACAGCGGTCCCCCGGACAAAGGCTGTGATACCGTGCGACGAGTTGCGGTAGGTGAAGCGTCACAATTTGATGGCGTTTTGCACAAGGGTCTTCCCTTGCGCGTTCTGAACAACAAGAACAACAACCTGATATTGAAGGACGAAGACAGTGGTTTTTACAACATCGGACAAAGAGATATGTCACTTCGCAATAAGACTGATATTTATGGTAATCCTATAGATGAAGGCGAAGAAGGCGAAGAAGGCGAAGAGTCTGAAGGTAACGAAATCATCGACGCCGTAAAGGGTATCTTAGAAGACGCGTATAGCGATTTAGATGAATTGGCGGGCAACACTGCCGTAATTCCGGGTCGTGCGGGACCTGAAGCGGCAGGCCCTGCGATGGATGCGATGGAAAAGTTGCGCAGTATGATTGATATGTTGGAGGATTAAACATGACTGAAGAAGACACCGTCCACCGATTACTCAATGCGCTCATCACCAAGATGGAAAAGATGGACGTTGAAATGGGTGAAATGCGCCAACAGATGCGCAACCCCGATGCTATTCTCAAGCGTGCTGGCTTTGTCCGCGCGCAATCCCCAAGTGTCAACGACGTGTGGGGCGACCCCTTGCGGGGCGACCGCGGTGGCGTTATCGAAAAGGCTGGTGATGGCACTGAAATCGACGTAGTCGGTATGCCATCATCAAACGCAGAATGGCATGACATGGATTGGTCAGCCATCCATGCGCTCGCTGAATCAGCAGGTGCGCCACAGGACCGAGGATTCACAACAAATAGACGAGCAGTCGAGGCGGGTGAGTAAAATGGTTAGACCGATTAAAGTGGAACCGGGCGAATGGTCCGAAGTGCAAGACCTTCTTGAGAAGGCTACAGAATTAGACGAGCGTTTAGAGAAGGCGGGTGAAATCAATGACAGTGAAATGCGTGATGTGCGCGGTGTCGAAGAAGTGCGCCCCGCGCATTATTGGACAAATCAGCAATTACCTGACCACCCTGAAACTGTCCAGCGTTCACAACCCAAAGCGGAATCGATTCGATTCTTGCAGGCCAATCCTCATCAAGATGGTGGCGCACTAAGCGCGCATGTTACGGAAGGTGGCACAGGCAGACCTGAAGGAATCACCAATGAAAAGACCCTCTTCGGTAAGTCAGAACTTCTCGGCGCATGGAAGGAAGACAACCCTTTCATGGTAAAGGACCTTCTCAAAAAAGCCGAAACCCTTGCACGCCGTCTTGATTGAGCGGCGGTGATGGGATGCGAGAAAGCGCGAAAGAAGTTTGGGCACGCGCTCGATTTGATTTCATCAAAAGTGACTATGAGCAAGATGATGCTGCGGCTCTTCTCTATGCGGCGCTTGACGCTGACAGAAGAGGCGTGCCTGTATTGCGCAGCGACGCTGTATTCATCGAATGTGCCGCGGATTTGCTTTTCAAAGCAGACCGTTTTCTCCCACCTCAAAGAAAAACAGCCGATGATTTCGACGGTGAATCCATCAACCCCGATTATACACGAGGCACCCCGCCCATTTGGGCTAACTCGATGCTGAGAGCCATCAATGGTGATAGAGAGTCGCATTACACTAACGCAGACGAAAGAACTCGGAAATTGTATTTAATGAACCTGATGAGTGGTCGCATTGAATATGGTAAGCCTGACTCTGACCAAACCGGTGCGCATGATTACCTGCATCACGATTCACACCCTGCTCAGGGATTGGATATTTTCCGCTTCGCATCTTCAACAGAACCCTTCTCCCCATTCACTTTCCTAATGAACGCGCTGTATCAGGGTGGGCATTCCAAAATCTATAGTGATGGTGAGAAAGCCCATGAAGAAGCCACAATCAAATCTCAACATCCCCACCATTCGCCAGCCAACTTGGGCAAATACACAGGCAATATCACGTTGCATTCGTTGTATGAGCGTGGACTCAATAAGTGGAAAAATTGGTATCGACACACGTTTTCAGAAGACCCTGAAGACCCTGAGAATCAGTTTTTTCAATACAAAGTGAAAGAATGGCAGGGGTTTAATGCGACAAAATGTTACAATCCTGATGGCACGATAATGAACAATGAAGACTTGAATGCGCTCGTGGAATCAGACCCGTCTGTATTACCAAAGCATCCTGATACAGGTGCGATACTCGGTCGTATGGGGCGCAACGCTTACACCTATGGCACAGAAATGCTTACGCCCAAAGAACGGATTGCTGTTGCGCGGTGGATTGCGGAAGATAAGCCGGATGATGCGTCACACATTTTCGATGATGAGGGTATGGGTAAACACACAGATTGGATTCCATATCTCAAACGGCAAGCACTCATGCGGCTGTCAAAGGAAGCGCAAGCGGCACGAGCGAGTGGTCTTGGCCCTGCTGTGATGAACCAAAGTGCGGATAACACCGGTGCGCGAGCAGGTGGTGGGACTGTAGGGGATGCGTCTGCTCACTCTGTCGAACAGGCGCTTCAGAAAGTGTTCATGGATAAGAATACAGGCGAGTTTCATCACTACGGTTCGCCTGAAAGTGAGAATGAAGTGAGTGCCTACGAATGGATTCGTCAGAAAGCGTTTGAACACGGGATGATGGCGGGCCATGATGAAATCGATGATGTTTATCGAGAGAGGTGGGGCTTACCAAACATGAAAAAGGACGGTTCGTTATACTACAATATCGACAAAAAGCGCAATTATCAGATTTCTGACAAGGGTGAATTTGGACGACTTTCCGCAGCACATCTTCTGAAATATGCCGAAGCAGGTCTAATCCCTAATGACATCGTGAAGCAATTGGCTAATTCCACCGAAGAGAACGGCGGCACCCCATACATTGCACGCGCTGATAATTCACACAAATCGGGTGAAATGATACGGGATGGGTTGGGACCGTTTGTGCATAATCATGTCGATAACGAACCATCATTTTCTTCGATATTTGCTATGCCATACGCTGGCAAAAGTGGTCTCGGGCTATCTCCTAACGCTTTGGTGCATATTGATGATGAAATGCAACCGGGATTATTCACCGGTTCATTGGAGGGTGATTTCATGCCACAATTCATCGAAGGCCCTGACCATGATAAGCCACCCGAAGAACGGTTCGCCGACCAATCAGAATTGTTTGAGTCTTTCAGGGGTGATTCAGGTAACTTGGGTGGTCTGAATCGGGAAATCCGTCGTCCACATCGTGGGACGCGCAATGTCATGGCGGCTGACATCATAGACAATACCGAAGAACAGGCGCACCACAGATTGCATCAGAAGAATTGGAAGTCTGCGAATCGGATTTCGCTGAATGGTGACGTGTCTCGATTCCCCGGTGGAAAAGACCCTATTGATGCGGGGGGTCTCACTGCCGTTGACCAACGCGGGAAATGGCCCTTGAATTATTCTCTCGTGTTCGCCCTTGCGGGTGGAGCGCGGCATCTTGACGACAATACGGGCGAAGGTCCTAACTGGATTGTCCCTACGGCTAATTTGACCAAGAATCTTGCTGACCCTGAATGGTGGGAAAGTCGTGGCGCTATCCCATACGTTGACCGTGATTCTGAAGGCCGACTCGATTCTGCGCAATTGGATGATATGATGGGTAATATGGGTGTCATTACTGAAATGTCTGACCCTGAGCGCACTGATGAAAAAGTGCGCGCGCGTGGCACTTCAGGTGCTGATTTCTATGGTGGATTCAACGTGTATAACACAGTTCGCCCAAATCATTTGCGAGATGAACATGGTGATTGGACCCACTACAATGATGTGGTTAATGGTTCACCTACATTCGACCCAACAAAACCTGTGCCCACATTCGACCCAAGGCATTTCACCACTACTATACCGGAAGATGTTGAGTGTGAAGATTGTCAAGACCCCGAAAAAGAATGTGGGGTTCATGGATATGAATTGGCTAATCTGAATCGTGAAGATGCCGCGCGCCATCTTTTGGAAAATGTAATGGACACAGGCCCAAGTGTTACTCCGGCACAACCAACCATGAGTGCGCCTCCAATTGAACCAACCATGAGTGCGCCTCCAATTGAACCAACCATGAGTGCGCCTCCAACCATGAGTGCGCCTCCTCGACGCACTGAGTTCATGCCTACGGAAGATGAACCTACAGAAGAAGGCAAATATGTGCGACAGGCGAACAGGAAAGGTGTTTGGACTGACAATATACATGAGTCACAGGTTAAGCCGTGGGGCATCGATGATGGGGACCTATCAGATTACACTTTTGCGCGCAAAGATGGAGACGCTGGTGTGCTGTCTCACAATAACCCGCACGATATAGCAGAGAAGTATTTGCACGCTTTACAAGAACAATATGATGCGCATTTAGGGTTACCTGACCCCAAAAGAAAACAAGCGGCAGGTGGTATGTCAGACAAGAAGCCCGCAAAGTCAGATTTAGAAGCCGCGCAAATGATTGAAGAAGCACTCAAAGACCCTGATTTCAAACCTGAAAAAGAACAGCATGAGGATATTGACCTTGCGCATTTGAGAGAAGCAATCAAGCACCAGCAAGAGATTTGCAACGAATTGAAGCCGATTTACTATCCAATGGAAGCAATGAGTGCCGATGACGCCAAAGCGCACGGTGCGGAGAAGAAGCGGCAGACGCGCCCTGTCAATATGCTGAACGACACAATGCACGCTATTGCGCAGGTTGGACCGAAGTTGCGCGAACTTGTGGAAAAACAATTTCCCGGTATATTCAACCCCGAAATTGAGGCCAGCACAGGTGAAGAGGATTGGAATAGAGCGAATGTCGCAGCGTTGGCGATTTGTGAAGCCTCGGAGCGTTATGTGGGAGGACACATGACAGACGAATCGAACAAGAAATTGGGCATTGGTGATGTCAAATCATACCACCCCCGACCTGTTGGACATTCGCCCGACAGTGAACCAGCGAACGCAGATATTCACAATATGGTGGGGGACCGTGTAAGAGAAGGCAATGACACAATGCTCAAACTATTGCACCAAGTTGTCACAGGCGGAATATCCAACCAACCAATTGAGGAAGGGAAAAGAAGTGAAGATATGGACAATGTGTATCACATGTTCAAACACACCGCCGCTCGTATGAACGCTGTGCGCGACGAACCTGAAATGGCTGCGCATGAGCATGGTATGAAACGTGATGCTGGTAATTACCCTCGCCCAACCGCAGGCAATAGAGCATGGAAAGCCCATGTTAGTCAGAAGGCTGATGAAATATCAGATGAAGACCTTAGACGCATTATCCATGATGACCCTGAAGGGTTCTTGGATTCGTTAGAAGCACGGCACAGATTCAATACATCAGGAAACGCGGGCGCAATAGGTATTCGGAAAAACGGGCAAGTTCATCGCGGCGTCTCGGCGAAACAGGAAAACGAATCATTGCACGGTCTTATCAACATGGTGAGGCGACAAATCTTGGGCCAAACCAATTGGGAAACACCACTCAAACGTGGTAGCGCGCGCAAATCCTATGTTGAGCGAGAGGGTCACTTAGTGGAAAGAGAAGGTGGTGCATCACGCGGTGATAGGAGGCGAGCCGGTGCATGGCACCGACTCAACAAAAACTTGCTTGCATTATCGCAACCTATCCAAGAGAAGGACGTTGACACGTCTGCTATGGGTGAAGACATTGTGAAGTTGGGACGAGACTTGGATGGTGGGCATACAATTCAACGCTATTTCACTTCACCTCCAATTCAGCGTATGGGCCAGCACATGGTCAATGCACCATTTTCAATTTCATTTGACCATAATGGTCGCCCACACATTAGCGATAGTGGCGAGCCGGTCCCACTCTTGAATACACACCAATCATTGTTGCAACACGTCAGTGGGCAACCAAACTTACAGGCGATGCGCGATGACACACCTACACACATGCAAAGCATGTCAGATTTGATTGTGTCCGGCTTACGCGGACCCAGCGATGCTGGCGAATGGGCACGACCTTATTTCAAGAAGACATCGGGCTATCGACAACGCAGATTCAAAGATTATATGGAAAAAGGTGAGCCTATGGAATGGCTGACATTCTTGAAATCCGATGAGCGTGAGAAAGGTGACGCTTCACCAATCAAAGCCGCACATCGAATCTTTGACTTATCCGATATACAAGACCTGCGTGGATTCAGTGGTTCTTGGGTAGTGTGCGCATGGCCTGAAGGGCTACGTGTGCGCATTGTGCGCAAGGATGATGATATTGAAACCACAGGTGCTTCTTTACCCAGCGCACTCAAAGATGAAGTGAAAACAATCAATGAAAAGGACTTCATTATCGACGCAATCTATGACGGGAAACATTTGCATGTTATCGATTTGTTGAAAATTGGTAGCGAAGATGTTACTGATGAGCAGATGAAAGACCGCATTCGCGCACTGCGTTCCACATTTGAAGCAACTGAAAGAATCAAGACACCACAACCCATCAATACGCGGCAGACCGATGACAAAGGTCTCAAAGAAGCGGTTGATGAAATCGAAGGTGAGCGCGTGATGTTGCGCGATGCTGATTCAACTTACATGTATGGTGAAGCGCGGCACCCGAAATGGGTTCTTCTTGATAATGAAAAGCGTGTGTCGGTCATTATTCTCGGTCAACGTGGCACTACACGCTCAATCTATAGGCTTGGTATCGGGCCCATTTCCGAAGAAGACGCAGAGAGTCTTGGGAACCGTGCGCAGAAACTTGGTGACAAGCATTACATGGATGTCGGCACCGCTGATGGAGACGGTTCGTTTGAAGAAGGTGACCATGCGACCGTAACAGTCGGCAGCGTGACACGTCGAGAACGCGATGGGCACGCAGTGTTCACATTGAACGGTGCCAAATTGCAATCGCGCGCAGAATCTAACGCAACAGATAGCGCACAGACACTTGGTTTGCTTGCGAAGTCAGGCGTGCCACAAATCCCACATACAGTGTCAGTCCAAGGCACCAATATCATTGTGTCTTTGCCAAGCCTTGAAGACGATGTGATTTACAAGGCCCACCGCATGGAAAATGAGACAGGCGTGCTTATGGACACATGGGGAATAGGGCGCGGAGAGTCCATGAAGGGCGATTTCTCCATCCGTCTTGCGGAGACAGTGCGCCCGTGTTGGGAACCATTGGCTGCGCTCATGCTCAAAGGTGTTGCCAAATTGGATTACAACCCGCGACCCGAGCGCGAGAAGAAAAAGAAGCAGGTCTTGATTGACCCGCGCCCTGAAGACAAGAAACCAAAAAAGGTCGACCGCAACCAATTGCTCAAAGACCCCGTTGTCATCAAAGCACTCAATTTGCTTGATGCGCTACTTACGAAAGAGAAGATGACATGGACAGGTCCGAAGGGTCTCGCAATTGGTCTTGGGTCGGAGGACTCCGCACCGCGCGGACCTACAGAATTGACGCGCCCATCCACATTACCGGACTTCTATCCAACAGAAGACGACCCCGAAAAACCCGCAAAAAAGAAGCACAAGGGCGGAAAAACTACCACAATCACTACAGACGAAGGTGAGAAGGGCGCACTGCGCATCAGTGAAGACAGCGCAATGTTAGAATTGCAATCAGATTAAATACCATTGCGTAGTGTCGGGGCCGATAGTGATGTCAAGTGCAATCATGTCTCGGGCTTCGTCTGCGCACTCCCCGCTTTTACTCAAGGGGATTGGGGATGACCTCATTTGCGCAGGTTACGCAAGTGTCGAAATGGTCGACAAGCAAGGAGACCTCATCACTACAGGCGCACTTAATGGCGCATTCAGAAAATTCATGGAAAACGCCGGTTGCCGCAACGTGCAACTTGCGCACTCCAATATACAAGTCGGGGAAGTTATCCCCGAATACACAGATTCTTCAGGGCGGATGTGGAAGTCCGAAGTGGATGACAGCGGCATGTTCGTTGTTATCCGCCTACGAAATGACATCGAGAAGGCGCGCGAAGTCGCGGCTGAAATACGAAAGGGCAACCTCAAGTCTTTCAGCATTGGCGGGCAAGCGTTTGAGCGAGTTAGCAAGAGTGACAAAGAGCGAGGAAGTTACCGGGAAATCAGCCGGATGGAATTGCACGAAGTCACAATTTGCGAAAAAGGCATCAACCCCGAAGCACAATTCAGAATACTGAAACAGGAGACTGAAAGTATGACCGAAAACGACGTAGTAACACAACTGCATGATGTGATGGAACGACTGTCAAAGAGACTCGACGAAGCCGAGGACGAGAAAGACGATTCATCATCATCAAAAGACAAGAAGCCTGATAGCAAAAAGAACAAAAACCCGTTTGCGGATAAAGACAAGGATGACGACAAAGAGTCCCTTGAAATGTCTGATGAAGGTGTCGAGAAAGGATTTGACGACATCATCACCACAGACTACCTAAACTGGATGGAAAGCACGCTGAAGTCAGCGGGCGTTGACACCCGAGCCGCACGCGCACACTTTGATGGTGTGAGCAAAGGATATGGTCCCGGCCAGCACGGCTTTGACCACCGCGGACAGGGTAGCATCGAAGGCGCAGGTGAGGGCGAATCCTCCAAGCGACCTAAGATGGACATGGGTAGCGGCGGAAGCGGCAACAAGTTTGCCATCCGCGCAAGCGCAGACCCAGCACCTACTGGCAACAAGTTTGTCATCAAGGAAAATGTCACACCAGCACAGGCTGAAGCGGCATACGAAGTCTACAAGCAGGCCCGAATGGAAGAAGAATTCAAGTCCGAATTGGGTAGCACATTCGCAAACCGATTTGAGAGCGAAATGATGCACAAGCACAACGAAGAGGCGCGCAGTGGCTTTGACAGCCGCGGTCCACTCGTTGATTTGCAGAAGGCTGTTGTTGCGCTCAATGACCGCATCAACAATCTGTCCACCGGTAGCGGTGAGACAATCAACAAGAGTGCCGGTGTAAACCGAACACTCGTCGAGGTTCCTTCAAGCAACGACCTTGCTGATATGTCGTGGGATGAAGTCCACAGACTCGCAGCAGGCGCACTAAGAGGAGGCGAATAATATGGCACGAGATTATGTCCGAACAATACAAGATATGGAACGCTACTACTACGGCGGTAATGCCCTAACAGGCTACACCTACAGCAGTGGTGACATCCTGAAAAGCGACGCACCGCTACTATCAACGACAGCAGGCACCTACCAAGCGATTTACGGTCGCAAGGTTTGGTCACAACTGAACCAAGAATTCAACGCGTTCAGTATTCTGCCCAAGAAGCCGTGGGAGAAGTCGGGCTGGCGAATCATCACCGGTAAGGCGTCCTTCACCAAGGGCGGCGGTGTTGCAGAAAACGCAACCCTACCGGAGACCACCAAGCCTACCTTCCTACACGTTGCAGCGAAGCCCAAGACGGTCGCGCACACCTTCGACCTCTCGGAAGTTGCAATGTTCTTGTCCGACAAGGACGACGGAATGGGCGACGTGCGCCAAGTCCTCAAGGAAGAAATGGGTAAGCACCACGCTGACCATATCAACCAAATGATGACAGGCGACGTTGACACAACCGCTGGTAACGACTTTGAGTCACTTGACCGAGTCACTGCAAACCCTGACGTAATGAACGCAGCAGGTTGGAGAGACGCAGCAACTGACCTTGACATGTATTCCATCACTCGTGACGGTGGTGCAGACTTCCACAATGCAGAAGTATCTTGCAGCGCGGACGGTGTCGCTACTCGCGCATTGAGCCTTGACCACCTTGATACCATCTTCCAGCAAGTATGGACTCGTGGTGGTAACCCGAAGGTTATCCTGACTGGCTATGACACACTGATGAACATTCAGCAACTATTGCAGAGCCAACAGCGATTCATGGAAACCAAGCGCGTCACACCATCATACAGTGGCGTAAAGGGTGTCCCCGGTATGGAAGCCGGATTCATCGTTGCAACATACAACGGTGTTCCAATCATTCCAAGCAAGGACATCGTAGCCGATGGCAGCAGTCGTATCTACTATCTCGACACTGACTATCTATGGTTCCAAACAGCAATCCCAACCCAATACTTTGAGAGTGGAATTGAGACCGGTGACCCGTTCGCAATCAACCGCCTCGGACAAGAAGGACTGTATCGAACAATGGGAGAACTTTGGTGTTCTTTCTTCGGCGCGCAGGGGAGTATTCGTGACCTTTCTTGAGGTCATCGGAGACAATAACAGGAGGAATCTGAAATGGAATCACTAACACTGGCAGGCACAATGACAACAACTCTCGCAATGAACATGGAATTGCGAGCAGGCACACAAGACAGCGAAACATGGCTCGGTGGCGGCTCGACCTACCCCGGAACACTGACAGGCTTTGAACCCCGTCAGACCGATGGGACGAACGGCTACACAAGTGGACCTAAGATGGCTTTAATCAACTTCACCGGAGGCGCAGACACAGAAACCTGCATCCTCTCAGGTGGCATTGAGTCCATCTTGGGCGTTTTCATCAACGAGAACGCAGCCGCACCACTTGCGGAGACACACGCATCGAACAACCACACGTTCAACACATCGTTCGCGGCACTAACCATCACACTAAATGTGCAAGGTGGCGAAACCGACGTGGCTGGACAGATGCTCGTCCTCTATCTATGAGGTGAGTAACGTGCCGCAGGTAATCTACCGCGGTCGATGGCCTACGAAGCGCACATCCTTCGGGGTGTGGATTCGGGGACAGCCGCAAGACGTGACGCAAG
>Ga0098041_1000988_pt1 | contig 11032 bp, 24 predicted proteins | sample 8_EtaG_FD_77066 | JGI IMG/M metagenome (GOLD analysis project Ga0098041, IMG submission 77066) | Marine viral communities from the Subarctic Pacific Ocean - 8_ETSP_OMZ_AT15162 metaG | ecosystem: Environmental > Aquatic > Marine > Oceanic | place: Pacific Ocean | collected 2015-01-08
ATTGCTGCACAATACGCAGAAGCGTTTTCTGCGCCTTTTGCGACGGACCCTCTTTTTGGTGAAATCGTTCGAAAGCATGGAAAGTCCGATTACGCGACTTATGATGATTCAGACGAATATGCAGAAACACTAAAAACTCAGATGCGTAACGCATTGTCGAGTTATTACCGAAACCACTCAAAGAGCCAAAGTGGCCCTAATTGGGATGGAGTAATTACTGACGGAATGGTAACAATAACCGTCGTAGAGAAAGAAGACTCTTCACAGGAGGAAGAGGAGTAAGGCGGGATTTAATCCGTCCTGCACCCTTTAGTGGGTTATCGGCCTTAATCATAATAGGCCGGTAACTCACATAATGGGGCTACGCGCTATTCTCCAAAGTAGAACCATATGGTAAGGTTTACTTTGGAAACACGAACCCTAAACTAAGGAGCGATATTCTCTTATTGCCGAGGAATGGAAAATGTATCCTTTTGAAGAATGGGGCTTTTAAAATGGCCAAACTAATAGTAATGATAGAGAACGAAGAATGGATTTATTGGGAATTTAAGGAGGCGTAAAAAATGGATAAAGAAATGATGAAACAAATGCGAGCCAAATGGCTAACGAAGAATGAACGAAATCTATTGGAGATGATTAGAAATGAGTGAGATAATGACAGAAATCAAGAGCATGGAAGAACTGCACGAAATGAGCAAAGAGGAACTAAAGACATACAGCCACGAAGTGTGGACGTATATGCGGAAGATTGATGCAATTGCGACATATATGGATAAGATTGGAACACCGAAATATCTACCTGCACCGACTGAAGTTGAATTTAAGGAGGAAGAGGAATGAGCGATTATTATCCTAATTGCGAATGCTGTAATAAAGAAGTCCATATTCAAGGTGGCTATATTGGCACCTTTGATGATGTATATTGTTTAGAGTGTGGATTTGGTGGAGAATATTGCAATACTGAATGTCAAAACCTCTATAAGGTCTTACAAGAGGAGGGGGAATAATGAGTAATTTCCAACGACGACATTATATGGAAATTGCTGAAGTATTAGCATATTCTAAAGCACCGCCGAGAGTAGTTAATATGTTCATTAATTCTCTCAGTAGAGATAACCCAAGATTTGACCCACAACGATTTAAGGGTCGAATAGCAGGATTAAAAAGTCCTGCAAATTAACGCCCTTCGGGGCAATAAGAGTATTACCAAAGTTAATACATTACCATATGGTAACAATACTTTGTTTAGGCACCCTATGACATTAGGTATATTTGCTCTTAATACCCAAAGGGGGTTAACAAAATATGGAAATTGAAAAATATAACGAGCAAAAAGGACGTATTGAAACATGGTTGGCAGAAATTGAGGACGACTCAATGGCTATTGCCATGTTGAACCAACAAATTGACATGGAGCCGGAAGATACCGACAAAGCACGAAAGAAGCACATGGACGGTTTGAAGGTTTTGCTACAAATGAGCGAAAGAACCGATTTACCGAGTGTTACACGTTCACGCGGTCCACATCGAGAAGCAGTTTATTCACGAAGTGAAGAAATTAAAGCAGCAGCCGAAAATCTGTTTGAAGTTGCAGGGGAGTTTATGCACAAATGGGACACCAAGGAAGAACACAGTGCATGGTTTATCAAGAATATCGCAGAAAGCCACCACAGACACCAAAACAGCACAGAAGACGACAAGAACACCAAAAAGGGGGCTTAATTGCTCCTGACCCCTTTTGGGGTCAAACTTTATTACTACTCAAAGTTAAGTAAAAAGGACCATATGGTTGTAAATGAAATATATGATATTTCTCCGTCAGAAGGCGTCCTGTGTCTGTTTGAGAACTAACCCATATAAAAGGACTACCGGAAGCCACAGAAAAATTATTGCCCGAATAATAGGGGTGCAAACTAAAGGTATCATCCAATTGACATATACGATATTAGATAAGATATCCGATAGGTATAATGATATATGATATTAAGATACTATACCACGCGCACAACATTAGAATGCACCTACCGGAGCAAGTGCATATTGCCTACTTGTATAAATGGATTAAAACGTTCTTTTAATCTAAAATGAACTTGTGAAAAGAACGGTGTAAGGATTCAAAACAGTCGGCGCGAAATCCAAATGTCCCTACTATGGCGACAAAGGACGCCTATTATCTATTACAAAATGCATACGAAAACTCCTAAAATCGAGAACAATTTGATGGTGATTTTTGATTCTATTATTATTACATTATCATTATTATCACATTTATTATTACACTAAACCTTCATATACCCCTCTATGGATGGAGATATGCCCCGCAGGGGTCAATCAATAGTATAATGATTTAAACATGAATATAGAATGAAATTGATTGTTTTGAAACGGAAGTGAAGAAAATGGAAGGTTGGACAGCAAGAACAGAAGAAGTAAGCGGTTTTATTGGAACTGAAGGATTTGACGAGCAACTACGTCAGGTAATTCAATTTCAGTTAAACTTTGGAAATGAGAACCCCGCACAACAAGAACGAGTTTGGGACAGTATTAAGTCTATGATTCGTGGATTGGACGGTTCTCCTGTAAGAAGAGGAAAGAAAAGCAATTTGCCAGCAAGCGTAAATGTTGCAGTAGACCAGATTTGTAATGAAGTTGGAACACTTCATGCAACTCTATTCGACAGCAATTCGATTTTGCAAGCAGTATTGCTAAAGCACGGAAAAGCCGGTGGCGGTAATTACGCTAATGGTGCTGCTTACGGTAAAGCAGTTAGTAAGAAAACCCGCACTCTTCTAAAGAAGATGTATGCGGAAGACTCATGGAATGGCGAATATGCAAGTTTATCTGCATCAGTCGCAGTTTCCCATGATGAAGAAGAGTGAGCGTAAAAACTTAATTCTTTAACTGATTGATTGATGACGTAACGGGGGATAGTAGGGGTTTGGCTTTCGGGTCATTATCCCTGCTATTCCCCTAATTTTTATTTAACATATCATTAAAATGATATTAATCTTTTTCTAAATGTTACATTCCTCCGTGACCGCACACCCTATAACATATGACCGCATTTCCCATATTGTCGAAAAGACAATTATTACCATTATTCTCAATCTTTTCATAGGTTGATAAAGACAAATTGTCGTAGAAAGGTGGTAGTATCTTATACATATTGTATATTATTTATTATTATTATTATTATCTATACTACTACTACTTGAAGGGGGCATTCAATCACAGACAGACAGACAGACACCCCCTGATAATTATGATAATTGATAATCGAGAGTTATCTGCTACAATATGCACACGATAACATGGGTTTTCTTACGCATTTTGTCATTATCACGACCCGTAATAATCTGATAATTACCAAACCGAATATAACTTTTCACTAAATCAAATTAATTTAATACAGAACTTAAAGGAGAAATAGAAATGACGAAACATTGGATGACAAAGAAAGCAATTGTGGTGGCCTATGAAATTAAGGCATACCACTTAGATATACTTGGAAAAAATGGAGCAATTAGAACAAGAACGGCTCCACGTAAAGAAGGGCAACGTGGAAGAAGTCCTCAATTGTATAATGTTGCAGATGCAAGAATATTTATGAAGATGACAACAGAAACGAAAATTATGGCGCTTGCAATTTGGGATGATAAACCATTAGCAGAATGGTGGAAAGACCAAAATACTGTGCCAAAAGGTTCAAAGGATTTAGATGATGCAATTAACGATTTTGATAAATCTAATCCTTGGAATTATGACAAAAATAATATGAACACAGCATGGAACCAAATTAAAAATATGCCTAAAGAAATGGTTAATCATCCTAAACATTATAATCCCGGAACAATTGAAGTTATTGATGCAATTGAAGATTGGCAACTTGACTTTAATGAAGGAAATATAATTAAGTATATTGTTAGAGCAAAACGTAAGAACAATAGAAAACAAGATTTAGAGAAGGCTCTTTGGTATATCCAAAGAATGCTAGATAATTTATAATTCATCTGATGAAACATTCAGGTGTGTTCCACGACATTAATTGTGAACGGCGCGAAGGTAAGAGAAATCCATTTATGAGCATTTCGATGATACACTGATAGTAGTGCCAATGCAGTAAATGGTTCAAAAGCAGATGGAGGTCTGTTTAATAGTGAAAGTTGCCTCAAAAAGTTTGGGCCTTGCCGGTTCGTTCAAACTCAAACAACTGAAACTCGCGGAATAATTAAATTCTAGAGGAAATTCCCGGAGAATAGGGTGAAAGAAATTCAAGGCCGGTATGATGTGTTCCCTATACAGAATTCATGTTGGATTTCCTCTTTGTTCGCTAATATATTTGGTGCCCGGCAAATAAGCGAAATAGTCCTGAGCAAAAGAATAGTGCGAGATATTCTTTTTAAGACGATAAAAGGCTCAATCCCATTCATGGGCCATTGGCGCAGACAGGTAGCGCAACGGGCTTTTAACCCGTTGGTCAAGGGTTCGAATCCCTTATGGCCCGTTAAATTCATTTGTCAATCAAAGACAGTAAAATAAACAAAAGGCGGGATATCCGAGTTTGGCCAAAGGAGCAGGACTTAAGATTCTGTGCGTAATCGCTTCGTGGGTTCAAATCCCACTCCCGCCATTTTGGGCATTTAGTGTAATGGATATCACTTTGGCCTTCTAAGCCGAAAATAGGGGTTCGATTCCTCTAATGCCCGCCATACTCAATAAAGAAAGGAGAAATAAAAATGAAGAAAAAAGATATGAAAAAAATGATAGAAGAAATAGAGCGGCTTGGCGTCCTTGTAATGGACTTTGAGTTAAGTAAACACATTAAGTTGTGGGTGAAAAATAACAACACAGGAACTATTAAGTTAGTAACTGTTTCAGCCACACCAAAATGTAAAGGAAAGTATGCGTTAGTAAAATCTAGCGTAAGAAAAGTATTTAGAAAAATAGGTGAAGAACTATGAATGAAGAAGATGAACAGATGACGAAATTTAATATGGTAACAAAAAACCAAAAGACGAAGTATAATTGTGAGATTGAATATAAAACTGAAGTAGGTGCGTGTAAAGGTGGACTTGAAGCGGCCTATGATATTTTTATGGCGAATCCATCATCGTATAATTTTACGATTTTGGAATCACATATGATGCGATACCAGAATATTACGTGCAATTGTTATTATGGTGAGTAATATGGTTGCAATGGTAAATTGGATTAGAGAACATTGGCCTCAAATTTGGGGTCATGGAACATATATTGAAGGAGAATCTGGAATGTATGTTGTAGTGCCTGTTGAAATGATTTGTGCTGAATTTGGAATTAGCCGTCAAGAATTGATTTATGGAGGTGGCGAAGAATGAAAGGAAGAAAAATGTATTTTGGTGTAAGTAGTTTAATTGGTGGCGGTGTATTTTATTTTAACATTGAACAAGTTTCAACAGTTAGAATTGTGCATTGTCATAAGGAATCAAAGATGTTCCTAACCTATTTAGAAATGTGTGAAGATAAAGGTATTGAACCTTGTAAGAATGTGTATTTCTTAAATGTTGGTGCAAAAGGCGCGAAAGAGAGTTTCTTGATTAGTGATACAAAGCGCAAACATTTGGTTAGTAAGATGAAAAAGGTATTATATGAATTGCCTGAGGAATATGGAGATGAGGAAGAATGAGTGTTGAAGAACAATATGATGATATGTTAGATGATTGTTGGGGAGAAATTAATATCTGTGGTATGATGTGGTTTGCCTCAACAGTTTTGAAGAGAGTAGACCCAATTGCATATAGAGTTGGATTAGCAGATTATGAATCTTTCTTGGAGGAAGAAGAATGAGTAAAATTCCAGAACATTTAACTGATGAAGAAGTGGATGATTGGATTGAAAGAGAAAGCAAACGACAAAATGATGCTGTTCTAGAAGAAATGAAAAAGGATAGTAATTGGCCGAAAATTGAAAAACTAAGGCAAGCAAAAGAAATTATGTATTCACTTGCTAATGAGTTAGAAAAAGAAGGATACAAAGATACTATATTTGAAGATATTGCTATGTCGATTGAACAACAATATGAATTTTATCATGATGATTTGTATTCATGTGTAGTATCTTTTATGCATAAACAACCCGATTATTCAGATGATGGTGGTCACTATGATTACCGATATAGGGGTTGCTAAAATGAATAAGAAGGAACATTTAATGGAGTCGTTTTCACGACTAATTGATTATTATGGTGGCGTAGTTGATTATGAATTTAATCTTGGCACGTTTTGGTGGGAAAATGAAAATGGTCAAATATACACAATGATTGTGCAGGGGTTGGATGAATGAGATATGGAAAGATTGTAGCATTTAAAATCGAATCCAATAACTTAAGTGACCTGAAAGCATTTATTTCAGGATTAAAAGGCTATGCGAATGGTAACGCAATTAGCACTAGAATTAATATAGCATATGTTACCGAAGAACCTTGTGTAAATAAGGAGGAATAAAAATGACAGTAAAAAAGATAGAAGAATTATTAGAAAGCGCAGAAAAGAAAGTCCATGCAGGTGAATGGCTTAGAATTGAACAAGTAAGAATATTGTTGAATCAATATGGTATTTGGTTGATTGAACAACATCAACAAGATTTGAGAGAACTTAAGCATGAAATATTATTTAGAGGAAGAGAAATACTTGAGGAAGGAGAGGAAGAATAATGACAGATATAGCGGATGAAATAGATGAAACGATTGCCAATTCAGATTTGGATGATAAAACTAAGGATTTGTTATTTGAAATTAATGGTGATATTATTAATTATACTCATGCTTATGAAGAGTTTTTGAGTAATGCAAATAGAGATGAACTTGAAGGATTTCTAAGGTCATTTGACCATATGATGATTACTTATTATGAGAACGTATTGATAGAATTTGGGATTGATTATTTCCAAGCACCATTCCCTTTGCATTACTTTAATATTGTTAATGGAAATGACTTAGGTAGTAAATACAAGGACCACCTTACGAGGGAAGAAGAATGATAATTAATCTTGAAGGAGATTATTTGGAAATAGGCATATTCGGGATGATTCTAATCGGCGTCATCGAATTAGCATTTTGGGGTTATATGTTTAGAATGGCCTCAAAGAGATTAGGACAAATTTATAAAATAATGGAGAGTGAAGAAGATGAATGATGTATTTAAAGATGATAGGCACGTAGTGGAATATAGAGTGGTTAATGATGAAGATTTACCACCAATTGTTATCACTATGACTGAAACTGATGAAGTAAAGGTTATATTGAATCAACACCACAAAATTTGGTTAGCCCTTTATCGTAAAGAAATTGCAGGTTGCGCTCAAGCATTGTTTGAAAAAATTGATATGGTTTTGACAGCATTTTTGTCAGAACAAAGAGAATATGAAAGGATGGATAATGAATGAAGTGTAACACTTGTAAGGGAATTGGGTTCTATAAGGTAGATGATAGCATAATCAATAGATGTGCAATTTGTGATGGAACAGGAGAAGTAGCAAAATGTCGTAATTGTAATGGAGCAGGTTCTTTTACTCGCTCCTTTAATACAGTTTGGCGAGTTGTCCCTTGCATGAGTTGTATTGGAAATGGGTTAGTGCCGAAAAAGTTATATGATTGTCAAGCCTGTGATAATACAGGAATTGTAGTAAACAGCGTAACTCATTATTTTGATGATGGTAGTAAAGAATTAATTGGGGAGCCAGATTATTGTGGCTGTTCAGAAGGATATAAATTTTAGGAAGTGAAAAAATGGATAGAGAATATGAAGAATTGTTGCCCCGAAGGGCATTAGGAGAAGGTCATTGGGACCGAAGATTAAAACAAAGAATGGTTGATTTGTCAGTAGCAGATAACTATGATGATTGTAAGCGAGAATGGATTGTTACTGAAAATGTTTGGTATATTCCATTTGGTGAAGATGCAAATGTTGTATTACCAGATATTCATTGTAATGGCGAAAATGCACATTCACATGAATGTTTGTGTGGCCATCCTATTGTTTGGCATTTTGAAATTGAAAATACTGAGAATGGTGCTTTGCAAATTGTAGGTTCAGAACATATTGAATCTTACATGGTCATTAGATATTTTGAAAAGAAAGGATATGCACCGGAAGCAGTTACAGAAGAAATGATTGAGAAATGGATTCAAGAACGAGTTAAATCCCTTAAAGCCCAATGGTGGTGGGATATGCACGGTGAACAATTCACAGAATGGTTTGAAGAAGTTCGTGAATTAGATTTGAGAGTAAATCAGCGTCCGAAAGGGAATGTTTATTCTAATGAAACTCGACGTTATGAGCCTCAATTTGTTATTCGTAAAAGAGCCGAAGGTCAATTCGGTCAAGCGGGATATAAGATGGCTTCAATCGTTTGGAGATGGAATCATCCTAATAATACTCGCCGTCAAATTGAAACAAGAGGTTATCCTAATGAAAGGCTTTGGAATGATTTGCAGATTTTCTATATTATGCAACAACAATTTAGATTGGAAATTGAAGCACAAGATAGAGAAAGAAATGAAAGACTTCAAGAGTTAGCAGAACAAGAAAGGCTTCAAAATGAAAGACGCCAACAACGTGAAGAAGAATATAGGATTCAAAGACTTAAGCGTGAGGAAGAAATGGAGAAAAGGCGAATTTCTGAGGCTGAACTTGAAGGTCTTCAAGAAGAACAGCGTCTTGCTAATTTAATTAAATCCAGAGTTGATACTGAAGCGGCTGAAAATAAATTCACAGAAATGTGTGATTATTATGACGTTCCTGTATTTACTAGAGATAACGGGTCTAATGATTGGGAGAGAAAATTTTTGACAGATTTGATTATGAGGATGGGTCAAGGGAAAACTCTTTCAGAAAGTCAATTAAGACATCTTAGGAATATTGTGGTTGATGAACCATTACCCGCTACTGATAAGCAGATTTGGTATATCAATAAATTAGCAGGTGGGAATTATGATATTCCTGAAGGGTTTAATAGAATTGAAGCAAGTAAGTTAATTGATGAACTAAAGGGAGGGGAAGAATAATGAACGAGTATTGCTTAAATGCAGGTAGTAATTTAGAATTGGCCTTCTTTATGTCATTCTTTGTATTACTTGGTCATTTGATAATTCATTATTGGTTGCCAAGAAGACCCTATATTCCTAAGGAATATAGAACGACAAATAGTAATGAAGCAAATGAAAGTATTTCATTATTTAAACAGATATTAAACGAAAGAAAAGGAAGTGAAAAGAAATGACTAAAACAAAACAACAATTAGTAGAAGAGTTAGACGCGCTTCAGCAGAATTATGCTGATGAAAAAAGCACGATAGGTGAAACATTAAATCTGTTATCGTCTAAACTAGCAACAGAACAAACTAATCGAATGAATTTAGAATTGATGATGGTTCAATATGAAAAAACCATCTTAATCCTAACTAAGCGATTAATGGAGGCGAGGGAGGCTTAATATATGACCCCCTTCATGGCGTCTTGCCTCGGCCAATAAGGTGCCAATTTTGAAAAACAGGAAGTGAAGAAAATGAAACTAAGAATTTTAAACGAAACAGGACATACAGAATTAGAAGTAACTATGAGTGAAGTAATTGAACATATTAATGACCACCCGACACATTGGGTGTTTGTTGATGGTGAAATGGTTTCACGCGAAGAAGTTTCATCCGTTAATTGGGATGAAGTGGCTTCCGTAGATTTAACACCTGCAATTGTTGGTGGCTATTAAGTCTAATATAGACATATAGCCCCCTTCAATCTAAAGTGGGTGGATTGGGGGAGAGGGGAATTTAAACGTATTCCCTTCTTCCCCTCTTTTTTTTTGTTTGTGAAAACAAAATACCCAAAATAGATATGAGGTGGCTATCGTCAGTATTCGGGTGTTAATATGAAAGTAGATAATACTTATTATATGTCTGAGGATGTATTAAGAATCATTCTAAAACAATTAGGATGGACGTATTCAGGGTCATTAACAGATATATTAAAGGAACACGATTTAAGTGGGCCGATTGTTCCGGTTCGGGCAGATTTTTATCCTTGTGGATGGAAACTCGCTCAATCGGATAAAGCCCGCATAGTATGTGATGGGTATAAAAGTGTCATTCACTATAAAAATGAAAGATTCCTTACAGCATGGGGAATTTATGATAGATTCGGGCATGATGGCCTGAATGATATAAAAAATTGGAAATTTGAAGAAGAAATGGAATGGCTAATTAAGAAATGGAATGGTGATTTGATTACATCATTCACTAACTTAACTGAATGTCCATTTAGAACAAGTATAAGGTGTTAAAAATGTTACCAAATGAAAAAGAATGGATACAAAACTTATTGAAACAAAGATATTATCAAGCAGATGAAAATACATGGCCTCAAGTTTGTCAAAGAGTAGCAAACTTAGGTAAAACAGCAGAAGACAAAGCAGCATTTTTTAATTATTTATTGCATTGTGATTTCTTACCAAATAGCCCTACACTATTTAATGCAGGGACAGGTAAAGGAAATCTATCAGCGTGTTATGTATTACCAATGAAAGATAGTTTAGAAGAAATATTTGATACTGCTAAAAACACAGCATTAATTCATAAATATGGTGGAGGAACCGGATTTGATTTTAGCCGACTTAGACCAGAAAATGCGTCTGTTGGTGGAACTAATCAAGTAGCATCAGGGCCACTTTCATTTATGAGAGTTATTGATGCAAATACACAGGAAATTAAACAGGGCGGTAAGCGTCGTGGGGCTAATATGGCTGAACTGCGAATTGACCACCCTGATATTATTAAATTCATTAAGATGAAAACAGCAGATGATGGGACATTAACTAACTTTAATATTAGTGTTAGTGTGACTAATGATTTTATGAGTAATCTTCAAAAATATCCAGATGATGTTTGTATATTTGGGTGGCATGATAAACATTATTATATTGGAATCGAAGATGACCATGTTTATGACAATGATGGTGGAGGGAATTTAGACCTATACACTTATCGTCAAGTTTGGGATTTA
>Ga0098041_1000992_pt1 | contig 10988 bp, 10 predicted proteins | sample 8_EtaG_FD_77066 | JGI IMG/M metagenome (GOLD analysis project Ga0098041, IMG submission 77066) | Marine viral communities from the Subarctic Pacific Ocean - 8_ETSP_OMZ_AT15162 metaG | ecosystem: Environmental > Aquatic > Marine > Oceanic | place: Pacific Ocean | collected 2015-01-08
CAGGTGCTAGATTAAAAACCTTTGGTGGTAGAGCATCAGGACCTGCTCCATTAGTTGACTTGTTTAACTTCTGCATACAAAAGTTTGAGGGTGCTAAAGGTAGAAGGCTATATCCTATTGAATGTCATGATTTAATGTGCAAGATAGGAGAGGTTGTAGTTGTTGGTGGTGTCAGACGTTCTGCTCTTATATCCTTGTCTAACTTAGGTGATGACCAAATGAGACATGCTAAAGCAGGTCAGTGGTGGGAGAATGAAGGACAGAGAGCATTGGCTAATAACTCTGTAGCATTCAAAGGTAAGCCTGAGATGGGTACATTCATGAGAGAGTGGACATCTCTATACGAATCTAAGTCAGGAGAACGTGGTATCTTTAATCGTAAGGCAGCCAAAGTAAAAGCATCTGAGAATGGTAGAAGAGATAGTAATCATTACTTCGGTTGTAATCCATGTAGTGAGATTATCCTTAGACCTTATCAATTCTGTAACCTCACAGAGGTTGTTGCACGTGAAACAGATGACCTAGTATCTTTGAAAAATAAAGTACGTATGGCTACTATCTTAGGTACATTTCAGTCGACATTAACTAACTTTAAATACTTACGTAAAATATGGAAGGATAATACAGAAGAAGAGAGATTGTTAGGGGTATCCTTAACAGGCATACTAGACTGCCCTATATGGACAGAAGAAATACTACAAATACTAAAAGACGTAGCAGTAGAAACTAATAAGAAGATTGCTAAAGAGTTAGGCATACCTCAATCCACTGCTATAACATGTGTCAAACCTAGTGGTACAGTATCGCAACTAGTTGACAGTGCATCAGGTATACATGCAAGGCATAATCCCTATTACATAAGAACTGTACGTGGAGATAACAAAGACCCTATCACGCAGTTTATGAAAGAGAGTGGTATACCGAGTGAACCTGATGTTATGAAGCCTGATAGCACAACTGTCTTTAGCTTTCCTATGAAGTCACCTTCAGGTGCTATTACTAGGACAGAGATGACAGCTATTGAACAGCTAGAGTATTGGCTTATGTTTCAAAGACATTGGTGTGAACACAAACCATCTGTCACTATATCTGTTAAAGAAGAGGAGTGGATGGAAGTAGGAGCATGGGTGTATAAGAACTTTGATGAAGTATCAGGCATATCCTTCTTGCCTTTTAGTGACCATACATATGCTCAAGCACCTTATCAAGACATAGATGAAGCAAAATACTATGCACTATCGCATGAAATGCCTGACTCTATTGATTGGTCTAAGTTAGCAGACTTTGAGAAAGAAGATACTACAAGCGGCAGTAAAGAACTAGCATGTACTGCTGATGCATGTGAAATGGTTGACATACAGGCTAGTTAATGATAGAAGGTACAGAAGAAATATTATGGTGGCAGTGGTGGTTACTCATTGCTATCACCATAAATACGACAATAAACTTAATCGTTTTCTTCAAGGGTAGGAAGCTACACATAAGGGAACTATTACATCTTAAACCCAAAGCGAAAGGAGTTGCTCATGGAAAACCTAGCACCAAGTAAAGAAAACAGAAAGAAGTTTGACATAGACCTAGAATATGGTAAAGTAAGAGAACAATTTGTAGCAGACATGTTACAAGATAAAAAGATAGAAGTAAAAAGTGAGAGAGACATGTGGCAAAGGACAGGTAATATAGCTATAGAGTATCAATCGTATGGTAAGCCTAGTGGCATCAATGCAACAGAAGCAGACTATTGGTTTCATAATCTATGTATAGGCAAGGATGTCTTTTGTACACTTGTATTTAGTGTAGAGAATCTCAAGAAGCTAATCGATGGATTAGACTACAAGAGAAGTGTATCAGGTGGAGACCATAATGCATCAAGAATGTACTTACTAAAACTTGATAAGTTATTTTCATCTGACGTTTTAAAAACATTTAAAGGAGAAAAGTAATGAGAGAAATGTTATTAGGAGCAGCCAAATCTTATTATGTCGGACTAATGAACAGGCATATATCAAACGTAGAAATACTATTATCTAAAGCTGTAGGTATAGGAGAGCATCATGATATACAAGCATCCATAGATTCCGAGTTAGATAAAATAGCTATGGCTGATGATAAACTTAACGTAATAGTAAAATACTTTGAAAGGAGACAGGAGAATGTACAAGCAGAAGAAAAAAAGGAATCCAAGTCTAAGTAAGTATGATGCACCACTTCGCATTCAGTTTGAACGTGGTGTTAATGCTTTCAAGGGGAAGCAATATATACGTAATGTTGTTAAGAAGAGTGCTAAGATTATATGCACAGAGAGTCCATATAGTCTTAACACTATGCAACATAGGGAGTGGCAAAGAGGATATAACTTTGCCTACTTCAAACAGTTAGAGAAAGTAAAACGTGATGAAGCTAGAAGAAGAAGCCAAGAGGTTCATGCAGTCGCACAATAAAAGTCTCATAACTGCACACGAATACCAAGAGAAGTGTAAGACTACAGCTATCTATCCAAAGAAAGATGCCATAGCTTACCTATCTCTTGGACTTGTGAGTGAGGCAGGAGAGGTAGCAGGGAAAGTAAAGAAACAAATACGTGATGGTACAGAATCAAACATAGCCTCTGAGATAGGAGATGTTCTTTGGTACTGTGCCATGTTAGCGAATGAGTTGAATGTCAATTTAGGTAAGATTATGGAAGATAATCTATATAAACTTAATGATAGAAAGACAAGAGGAACACTACGAGGGTCAGGTGATAGTCGTTAGAGATAAGATTTAGCTAGTGTTCTACCTAAGTATACTGCATTTAAATAGTGATTAGTATCAGGTTCTTCTTGTTGCATCTCAAGAACATTCTTTCCATACTTCTCTAAATAATATTCGTCAGCCAACTTTCTCTGTCTCCTAGTTAATTTAGTATACTTTGCTCTGTCAAATGGGGTTATTGACTTGCCTAATTCATTAGCCTCTTTGACAGCTAGACCCTCTCCTAAACTTTTAGCTATCTTCCTATAATATTTTAGTTTGTTATTAAAAGAAGCCTCTTTCTTTTTGTCTGATAAGTTTTGATAATATTCAGAATTTATTTCTCTAGCTAAATTTTCCTCTGTTAACTTTCCTAAAAACTTCTTAACATAAGAGTCTGCTACCTTATCCCCTGTAGTAGGCAGTATCTCAAACTCTTCCATACCAAATCTAACAAGTTCTCTTTCTACTGTATTCTTTTTAGGTGTAAATCTTCTACCTGTAAGTTGCTTACCTATAGCACTCTGTTCGTACACAGGACCTGACCTAGTAGCAAATTGTTTTTCAGGTAAGTTTTTACTTATGAAAGGTAAGTTTCTCTGCAAAGAGTTTTGAAAGGTTTTAAGAGACCTCTCACCTGCACCTATACCTTCTATCTGTCTAGAGTCACGTATGATAGCAGCTTCTTTATTAAAGGATGCTTCTATATCTTTAAGAACTCTAGCAGGTGTTAATGCACCACCAACAAGTTCTCCTAAATAGCCTGATACTTTTTCTGATATTCTTTCAGCCTCTAATGTATTGAACTCATCAGCACCACCTAATCCTAAGAACATATTATCTATCACATATGCACTAGCACCATTCCTAAACATAGCACCTGTAAAGCCTTCAATGAAATCTGCACCAACACCATTCTTTAGTTTATCCTCTTGGTATTTTACTAGTAAATCACCCACTATTAGGTAAGGTGCTAGTGGAAAGAAAGGTCTTATATCTACAGTTCTTTCATCATCGCTTTTCATTTCGTACCAATTACTGTCTTGATTCTCTTTTCTATATTTGTAAGCCGCAAGAAATGCTGCCATACCTACCATGCCTTTTGATAACTCTTCTCTAGCTTTACCTAACTGATTGTACCCTAAGTCTTTATATGTTTTATCTTTCTTAAGCACATTCCATGCACCCCTAGTTAAATTCATCACTCCTATAGCACCACCCACAGGGGAATAATCTAATTGCATTTGCATAGCATTAGCCATAAATCTTGTATATGGGAATTGTCCTGTACCTAATGGCACTCCTATTAATCCCGGAAGAGGACCTAGTGCTTCATTAAACTTAACAAACTTCTCTCCTATATTATCTCCAAATTTACCACCACCTTGTTTGGGCATACGTGCAAAAGTAAAGTAAAGAGATTCTTCTATGGCATTTTTGAGCATGTCTTTAGGTAATGCTTTACCACTTACTGCTACCTCTAGAGCATTTGTTCCCATTCTTCTTAATTGCTTATCTACAGTTGCAGTAAATATTGCTTTTCTAAATAATATATCTTGAGCCATATTAGCTTTATTTAAAAATCTGGTTACAGAAGACAGACTTTGGTCTGCACCAACCTCTTGTAACGACCTATCCATTTGTGCCGCAAGTCTAGGATTATATTTTAATAGCTGAGAAACTATTTCACTAGTAGCAAAAGCATCTCTACCAAAAGGATTACCTACTACATTTAGTCCTGTTAGTGTACCAAAAGTATCCCTTACTATATCACCTACACCTTTTTGTATTCCACTTGCACTAAACTCACCTTTTAAGGCACTGTTTACTCCTCTGCCAAGATTATACATTAGAGATTCCGTTAAGTTTGAACCCATATCAAAGGTAACTCGCATACCACCTGTTGCCACGTTACGAACAGTGGTTGACAGTTGTGTAACCATTAATGCCCTACGTTCTCTATCAAGTCTTTGCATGAAGTTGTGTGCTTTACTGAAAGCAGACGCTGTGGCATCTTCTTTACCAAACTTCTTCTCAAACTCTTTCTTAAAATCAGGATTAAACTCTTTATACTCTTTTAAAAATTTACCAAGGGGTGAGTCTGTTTGTAATAACTTACCTGCATCACTGCTAGTTGTCATAACAATTTTAGAGAATTGTTCTCTCGTTAATCCTGCTCTTGCAATAGCAGCATCAAAATCATCTACATCTACACCCTCTAATTTGCCTAATCTATCTAGTAATTTTTTAGTAACCACCATAGCCTTATCGCCATTAACAGTAACTTCTTCTACAAAATCTTTAGCCATTTGGTCAGAGGATTTAGTAAGGTCTTGAAATGTTTCTAAAACAATCTTACTAACTCTTCTTTTCATATCTAAGTTAAGAGTAGCAGACGTTATTTCAGTGGCAGGGTCTAGAGTTTCTAATATTCTTCTACCATCTGCTAAGTCATCAGCTATAGAGTTTTCTTTTTTGCCAACAATATCAACTATAGACTCCTCATTTATAGGGTCAAATTCATCTAATTGCTTTTCATCAACCTTACCCTTTTGTGCTTTATGTCTTAACTTCTTTTTGTAACCCTCTCTAACTGTTTCTTCCATATTTATATTTTTTAATGCCGCTGACCTACCTAATTTACCTGCCGCAGGAACACCTAGTATACCACCAAAACCTAAAGTTAAAGCACCTGTCAAACCACCTGTTAGTATTATCTCTTCAGCACTTGCACCTTCATCTCTCAAACCTGCCTCTTCATCAAGCTCTGCTCCTGCTACAGATGCATATGCACCTTCTCCTGTAGCAACTGCAGTTTCTGCCGCTAAAGGTAATGCACTAGCTTTAAGTCCTAGTTTAAGAGACTGTTTTTTAGCTTCTGCTGTGGCGGCTTCTTTAGTCATACCCTTTGCCATACCATCAAGAATAAGTTTTTTAGCTGCCCTAGTAGCACCAAATTTAGCTATAGCACCTGCACCAAAACCAAAGTAAGTTAAGGGGTCTGTTAGTATACCCTCTCCATAATCCATTAATGCATTAAGTGTACCTGTACCACCCTCTTCGTAGAAATCAGGCAGTCTTTCCATATCTCTAAATAAAGCACCATATCTATTTTTATCTGCTTCTGAAGCACTGCGAGTCCAATCAACCTGACTCATCAGGTCAAGTGTATTACTATTCACGTGTCTATAATGTTCTATAAATCGTTTGGTGAAATCTTTGTCTGATTCATCGGCTTGTCTACCATCATCTTTCCCAAAGCGAGACTGCATATATAAGTCTGCTTCTTTAAGAAAGTTATCATCAGTTACAAAGTCTTGGAAGGTTTTCTTTTTTAATAAATCCTGTGTGTCTTGGGCATATTCTGCGTCAACACGAGTCTGCGTTGATTCTAAATCAGTAGTAGGTTTATCATCTTCATCTAGAGAAGACAAGATAGAGTCCAACTTACTTACTTTTGGTTTCTCTTCTTCTATCTCTATGGTTGATTCTGTTTCTTCATCTTCATCTAGAGAGGATAAAATAGAATCTAATTTACTTAATTGTGGTTTCTCTTCTTCTTCTATAGTGATAGTAGACTCTTGCTTGTCTTCTTCTTCATCTAGAGAGGATAAAAGAGAATTTAATCTATCACTATTTGAACTCATTTTTTAGCTTACCATCTATATTATAAAACTTACCATACTTTTTATCCCATTCAGGACCTGATAATGGTGAGAATATATTACCTCTTGGGGATACTTTAGGTGCTAAATTAGAAGGTTTCTTTTCAAACAGTTTCTTCTTCTGTTCAATTCTTTTCTTTTTTACATTCTCACCTTCTTTAAATCCCTTAAACGCTAAATCTATTAATCTTTTTAATCTTTGGTCGTACTCATCTTGAGTTTCACTATCTTTTTTAGGATACTTTTCTTCTAATATATCAAACATTTTTGAGTCAGTTATATCAGGTTTTATATTTTTAATCTGTGATATTACGTCTAAAGATAAATTTTTACTACTTTCTTTTTCTAGAAACTTTCCTATTCTTTGACCCGGCTTTAACTTAATATTGTCTTTAGTTTCTTTATCATCACCACCCTTGAGCTTATCCTTTTGTATTTGATTAGCTATCTTTTTAAGTTCAGGTGTAGATTGTATAAGTTTAAGACCATTAGTACTTAAATTACCACCTTCAATATCGTCAAGTATACCTTTAACAAACTCTTTGTTATATTCATTAACTTCTTTATTTACATGTTGGTTATATTCATCACTACCTTTGAGTAGAATCTTAGTACCTACTTCTATTCTGTCTCCGTATTTATCTGTTATGCCTTTTTTACCCTCTAACCAACCTTTTTGTACGTAGCCATAGGTTATAGCATTTTTATTCTTTTCATTCTTTTGTCTAAGTTCTTCTGTTATATAACCTGCAGATGTCTTAGCCTTTTTAACTCTAAAGTCTTCATACTTTTTACTAGCTTCAGTATACTCTTTTGTACCAACCTCAAATTTATTAACATCACTTAAGAGATTAGCTTCAAATTCATCAGCAGACTTAAATACTTTTTTCATTTTACTTAGGTCTAGTTTACCTTGAGCAAATACACCCTTTTCAGGAACTCCTGCAGTGGCAGATTGTATTTGTCCTACTTCTTCTAATACTTTTCTTTCTTTATTATAATATGCTTTTTGGTCTATGCCAAATAACTTAGCCATACCTGAAGATTCACTTATTTTTATTTCAGGTAGCTCTGCTATTTTAACTAAACTATCAGTAGCATCCTCAACACTTTCAAAACCAACTGCATCTTTATTAGGTATTAATCCATATATTTCATTAACGTTTTGTCCAGCACCTGAAGCCTCTTGCAGTTTATTATACATAAAAGTATAATGACTGTCACCACCTGCCACAATACTTCTAGCTTTTGCTAGAGCTTGAGGGTCATCTCCAAACAGGGGTACAAGTGCATTTAATTGATTTGTTACTTTTTCTTTCTTAGCTTTATACTCTTTTTGATTTTGTATAGTTAAGTCTTGTTGCTTATCCAATATCTTATCCATACGAAGTTTAACTCTATCTTGTTCCTCGTCAATATCCTTAGTAATCTGTGAAGCCGCACCACCTAAAAATGCACCAAAATTAAATCCCATTATTGTCTCCTCGCCATAAGTCCTTTAGGTTCTTCTTCTTCTATTTCTTCTTCTTCCTCTGCCATAGGTTCTTCATCACCTACAACTCCTCTTTCTTCTAATCCTTGTATTGCTGCAGATATTAATGATTCAGATGGTTTAGGACTGTCTTCTTCTTCTGTTCCTACCTTAAACTCTATACCATTCTGTTCAGCGATATAAGCCATCATCTCAATCAAAACAGGAGTTACTAGTATACCTACGTCTATTGAGTGTACCCCCTCTAGAACTGCTCCTAACTGCAGGGAATTGGCTATTACAGTTAGAGGTATACCCATCTCCATAACATTCAATAACTCTTCAGTTGTTTCACGCTGTTCAAAGCGAGATAAGTACCAATCTAATGCACCTTCTACTGTAGGATATTGAGCAGGTTGTTGCCAAGGTCTCGCACCAACTTCATGAGTTAGCGATTGACCCGGGATAGGTGCATCAAATGTTACCTCATTAACTTCTGCCATTTTTAAAACTTTCTCTTCTCTGTCTTATTTGCATCATATACTCTGATACTCTTTTATTAACATCATTCTTTGTGCCCATGCCCATCTTACTCTTCTTAGGCATAGTCCTAGCTAACAAGCCACCCATCTTTTCTTCTGCTTCTTCAGGCTTGTCTTTCAACATGTCATCAAATTGTTTGTATATTTTACTTCCTAAGTTTGTTTCCATTAGAATAGTCCACCAAAACCTCCACCACCAAGTAGTCCACCTGTGATGAATTTACCAATGAGTCCACCAAAAGCAGCAGATGAGTTATAATCGTTCTTCATCTTTGCTATATCGGCACTAGAGTCAGCAGCTAACTGTGCTTTAGCTAACTCAATCACACGACTTCTTTCATTCTCTGCAGAAGTCCATGCCCACTCCATAGTGTCTCCATAATATTGCCATAAATTATTATAGGCTTGATTACTTAACCCTAATACATTTTGTGCATTTATCTCGTTTGCTCTATTAGTTGAAGACGTAGCCTGTGTAGCTATCTGTCTTCTCCAATTAGCATTCGACTGTGCTATGACCATTTGATTCTGTGCATTGAATTGGTCACGTTGATTGTTTAACTCTGCATTAAACCTCTCTACAGTATTTCTTTGACCTGCATTAAATTGTTCTTGAGCATTTATCTGTGTTGAATTAAACTGATTAGCCTGTTGTCCTAATGATGCAAAGAATTGGTCAACCTGATTCTGTGAAGTTGCATTGAATTGTCTTGACGCATTCTCTGCAGCTTGGTCAGTAAATAACGATTGTATTCTCTGCTGTGCATTGAACATATTAGACTGCTGTGTATTAGATAAGTTAGCCATGTCCATCTGTAAAAAGTTCTGTGCATTCTGAACTGCAGACTGTTGTCTATTTGATAGGTTAGATAAATCTAAGTTAGCTAGAGCAGATGCTTCTGCTATAACTAATGCTTGTTTATTTGACAAGTTATTTAGATTCATAGTGTTTGCGGCACGAGAGTTCTCTAAAGCTACTTGTTGTTCAGCATTAAAGTTAGTATTAGCTATGTCACCTATTCTTGAAGCATTCTGAACTCTTGCTTGAAACCCTTGGTCAAACTCTTGCCCTATAAATGTTGCTCTTTGTTGTGCGGCAAGCATTGCTCTTTGTTGTCTATTAGATAAATTCTGTGTCTCAAACTGTGCCTGTATACTTGCATCTGCCTGTGCTATAGGTAAAGCAGACTCTAAAGCTGCTTGAATCATAGCTTGTCCTGCAATACTAGAAGCACCTAAACCTCTTTGTTGCATGACTGCTTGTACACCTCTAAGTGCTCCTGCTGCCCATGCAGGTGGGTTAGTTGCATCAAAGTTAGATGTTAGAGAAGCAAGTTGTCCTTGCACTGTAGCTTTCTCTGAAGGTGTTGCAGTTGCGGCTTGTATCTGTTCAGTAAACTTAGATGCTGTCTCTGCATTAGCTACACCACTAACTAATTCACCTGCCTGTATCTGTCTTTGTACAGGACTAGCCATTTGATTAGCTACACCTTGAGCTGCATCTAGCTGTCCTATAGAACTAGCTGTCTGCTGTTGTGCTTGTATCTGTGCTTCTGTAGGAACTGTACCTTGAGCAGCTTGAGTTTTAGTTAATGCCTGTTCTATTTGTTGTGATGCTTGTTGTGCTTGCATTAAGTTAGCATCAGTTGTTGTTTGGGGAGTAGTAGTCGCTGTTCCTGCTACAGTTGTAGGCACAGCAAAGTCACCTTGTACTTGACCTGTTCCACTAGCAACTAGTGTCTCTGCAGTAGCACTAGGACTTACAGTTTGTATTACTGCTCCTGCAGGTAAACCCGGTTGAGTTATCATTTGAGCACTTATGTCACCTATGTTAGGTGCAACTTCTTCTGTGAGAATATTACCTTCTGCGTCTGTTATGGGTTGACCATAGTTAGGATTAGGAGTTGTACCATCTGATAAGAATTGATTAGTGTCTACCTTTGCTCTTTTTACTTTATCAAACTTTTGAGCAGGGGGTTGATTAGTTGGAGTTGTAACTAAAGTAGGTGCTCCTTGTCTAAGAAAATAATTCCCACCTTCAATGGGGTCAACTCTTGGTGGGTCAACTGGTATTATAAGATTAGGGTCAGGACCAACAGTGTCACCAAAGCCAACATCTCTAGGCACTTGATTTGTTCTAGCCATACCACCAACTTGAAAAGACTGCATAGGTGGTGGTACAAATGCTCCCACACCTTCTGTCTCTTGTCGTTGGTCAAACCTACGCATAGGCATTCCACCTTCTGCCATTTGTGGCATAGGTGTACCTGTTTGTCTCTGTGCTTTTTTCTTTGCTGTATTCTTAGATATATCTATTGCTTTTAATATACCTGCATATCTTTGTGAAGCAGGTTGATTAGACATTATAAATTTTTGAAACCCACTTATAGGTCCTTTATATCCTAAATTTTCTGCTATTGATTTAGTTAGTTCACTTTGTAACTGAGCTTGGTTCATTATCTATTTCCAATCAATACTTTATCCAACTTATCTTCTAATCTTTTGAGTGCATCCATAAGATTGTGCATATCATCTTTCACATCATCCTTACGTGCATAGTCTTCTCGTGTCTTGTTC
>Ga0098041_1000995_pt1 | contig 10969 bp, 24 predicted proteins | sample 8_EtaG_FD_77066 | JGI IMG/M metagenome (GOLD analysis project Ga0098041, IMG submission 77066) | Marine viral communities from the Subarctic Pacific Ocean - 8_ETSP_OMZ_AT15162 metaG | ecosystem: Environmental > Aquatic > Marine > Oceanic | place: Pacific Ocean | collected 2015-01-08
CATTTCAGGAACATCTACTTCTACTTCTGCGTACCTGTGGTACACTTGTCTTGTTTTAATTTTTACTTTCATAACATTTATTTTATATTAAACCTTGGCACCTTGGCATACATTGGTAAACACCAAGGAATTTCTATTTATTTATATATCCAATAAAAAAAGCCAACGCTAATGATAGGTTGACTAATAAAAGGAGTATCTCTCCTTCATACTTCTTTACAAATTGTTTCATAACTATTAATTTATATCTCTTTTGTTTTCTCCTTGATAATAAGGACAGATAGGACTAAACCACTCGAAAAATCCACCCCCATCAAAATGGTCGGGGAAAGTGGTGAGGTGATCTGGATTGTTTTGTAATTTAAGCGTAATGGACTCACTCTCTACTACCCATTCAGGTTTAAAGATGTCCACCACCTCCCACACATCTGTGTCTATGTCCATGAATTTATCACCGACTCGTATTTCCTCAACTTTACTCATCTAGTTGTTTTGAGTTAAGTGAATAGTGGTTCGCTCTATTTTCTTCAAGTTGTTGTACACTACTATCAACCTATCTATGGTTTCCTCATACTTCTCAATGTATAAGTTCCCAATCGCTTCATCAATAGCACCGTGCTCAATGTCTTGCATTGTCCACTCTATATAATTCTGAAGGTCATTGATTGACTCACTCACCTCGAACTTTGTCCACTCTACCTGAGTTTGACCTACACATACTGACATCATCCCGAATGCCAGTAGACTTAAAATTATTTTCTTCATATCTATCCTATTAAGTACATAATTAAAAAGCGCAACACCACATACAGTATTGCGCCACCTAGGGCTATCAACCCTTCATTCTCGTGATAACTCATCTTACCACTTCTTGTTTCTCAATTGAGATATTTTCCTTGTCATTCTCTCTTGGTCTTGTTGCTCTAATCGTGCAGCTTTTAACTCGGCTCTCTTGTTTGCCTTGATTCTCTCTTCTGCTTGTCGAACACTAAGTCCTTCACTTGCTTGTAATTCTTTTCTTGCTTCAATCTCTTGGATTCTTGCAATTACTTGTCTTTTTTGGATTTCACTTATTTCCATTTTTAATCCGATGGTAGGTATCATCACCCGTTTGTTTATCATATAGTTCCACTTGAAACGTAGGAACCTCCACGCTAATCTATTTACATACAGAAACTCTCTTAGCTTATTCAAAACTAATTTCTTGAGTAGCCCGTTGAATACTTCTCCACTTTGAGTTGGTACTGTATTCTTTTAATCTCTTCTTAGCTTCAGCAAACCCAATCCCTTCTTCTTTTACAATCTTCTCTAGCTTACCTTGTCTTGTTTGTTGGTGTGCTTTCACACTCTCCATGTGTTGCTCTTCCTCGCACACTAGTTGTCTGACAACCTGAGTGCGTCTTGTTCTTTTGTTTTTCATATTCTTTATTTAGTTAATGACTCAATTGTGTACACGTCTATCGTGCCGTACTGCTTGCGCATCATCTCTCTATATTTATCTGCCCATTCTTTTTTCTTTTGTGATGGGTTTTTAGACTTGTGAATAGCATTAGCTTTTTTGAGTAGAGTTAATTGTGTCATGTTAGTTTAGTTTTATAGCTCTTCTGAGCTCGATTTGATATACATTTATTAATACAAATGCGTTGCCTTTCTCTAGCACGCTCTTCATATCTCTCTCATATTTATCTACTGCTCTGAGAAATACAGTGTCGTTGATCACTTGGTCAACATTGAACTTCGCCTTCCTTGAGGTTTGTTCTATTGCTTTTATTTGTTTTTCCATAGTGGCAGTACAGAGAATCGAACTCCGTTACCTATTATTTCAGTTTGTCAACCTGACTACTGCCATATAAAAAGAGTGCCATCACTGGCACTCTCTTGATTTATATTGTTTTATCGCACTTTCTCCATAGTGTGCAGCTGCAACACGCTCGACCTCAGTCTTACTTTTTGACTTAAGCGTATTGGAGCTCTGTCTTTTCTTGTATAATATTATGGCTCATTTCCTGCGTTATACTCGCTCACCGAATAGGTCGAAATCCCTATCCTAATTGAAACCGATTGAAGCCGTTGACCTCTTCCGTTTATATATTTTCTCTTTATATAATATCAGTTATGTTGTATAATTAACAACATCAGACCTATGCTCTTGTTCATCGCACTCGTTTTGTTTCGCTATGTTTCACAACATTACTAGTCTGACTCGTGCCACCATAGTCGGCACGCAATCCACCCATTGACCATCGTTTTCATGGGTTGGTATATTTATTTCGTTCTATCTGCTTTACCTGTTACGCTATTACTCATTGATATTCTAGACTTCGCATTTACATAGGCATTTCGCCACAACACTACACCCCTATAGATTGCTCCATAGTGTTACGCATAGCAGTTTTGTCTTACGTCAAATTTCATTACTCGAGTTAGGCAAATAGAAAATTATTTATATAGGGTGTTCACTCCTATTAAAATAAACTTGGTCAATATGTCAATGAACTACTAGAAATTAACATTTTATCGTTGAAGGTTGGAGCATTGCACCCCTTCGCATTGCACGAATAAGAACCCTCTAAAAATGGTAATCTATCATCTAGTATGTAAAGAACTTCCTATCTGTATTTATACGGGCTTTAGACCGTCTTTAAGGCTACATTAAAAGTCTTTGGAGGGGTTGCCCTATTGCAACCCCTTTGCACTGATCTGGGCGCTTATTTCTTCGCCTGAGCTTTGTTTTGTCTTTCGGCTCTTTTTAACTGCTTTGCGCTGTTGTTAAATTTCGCCATCATTCCAAGACCGTCCCAAACTGAGAAAAATTGCTTGCCCTCTTTCGCCACCTCGATAAATTCGGCAAATGTTGGAACTTTTGACTTTCCTAACACACCTTTTAACGCCTCATTGATTTCGGGGTTTTTAGATTTGGTAATGACATTATAAATCTTTGATATGCTCTTAACATCAAAGAATAAAAGAGCATTAGCTAAGAATTTGCACTCTTGAGGCGTTTTAACTGCTTTATCATTGTAGAATATAATGGTTGCCATCTTCGAAGCCTGTTGACCTGTAAAGCCCTCGCACGCTTTTAATGTTTCTGCAATTCCTAACTTGATTAATTTGTCGTTTGAATAGGTAGGCGCTTTTTTTACTTTTGGCGCGTCTAGTGTTACCTCTGATTTTTTCGGTGTTGCCTTCGTACCTTGTACGGTTACAACGGTGTTTATTTTGTTTTTCATATCGCAATAATATAATATATAAACGAGTTATAAAAACTTTTTTGAACTTTTTTTAAACAATTTAACACATTTGCAACATTATTTTAATAAACAAGTTATAAACGAAATATTGTTTTGCGTGTTTTTTCAAAAGTGAGTAAATAGGTATGTTTGCATAACAATTAAAATTCTATGTTATTGGGTGGTAATAGAACTATATTTTAATATAAACACAAAGACAAAATTAAATTCGTGCCAAACTTCAAGAAAATACACTTTCAAACGGTTAAAAGCGTTTAATGTCGTTTAGGTCATAGTGTTATCAACCCCCTTCTTAACAGTGTGTTAACCTTTAAAGGGGTAAAGAGGGGAAGGGGGGTAAAGGGGTTTGAAGTGGTACGGGCAACAGGTACAACGGGCAACGGGGACGGGAGGACGGGCAACGGGACGAAGGGCAAACGGGACGAAGGGCAACAGGGCAACCAAAAAAAGGCGAAAAAGTCCACAGGGGGACAAAGAGAACACACCCCCCTATCGTTTCAAGATCGGTTTCCTTAGAGGGCCACGCAGTTTATTTAATGGTATTATCCCCAACCTCTATTTATGTGATAAAATTTTTTGCTTATCTTTGTTATAAACTTATTGACATGAAGAAGAATAGAAATTACGATGACGACTATACTGTTAAGAACGGTAGGTTAATTAATAATGCTGGAGAGCTTAGTACTGGGCTATGGAAATCAGCACAAAGGCGCAAGGCTATAAAGCGAGCTGAAAAGATATCAATGATAGTTGAAGCTAACCAAATATCAAAAGATATAGACGAATTTTAAACACTTTCTATTCTCCATAGTTCGTGTAAAATCGGGAACGTCCTCTCTGCGTTCCCTTTTTTTGTACCCAAATTATCCGTTTTAAAACGGCTAGAGTGTTATGAAGCCTAAAATAGTGTTATAAAAATGTTATAAAAAAACAGTTAAATCGCTGATTATCAAGACTGTATGTTACTATGTTACTTTTTACTCGCAGGCGTTAAGTAAAACTTTAAAAAAAAATACAATTTAAATAAATCCAATAAGGGCACGAAAAACCAACATTTCAACATTATGACATTATCGCATTTTTGTGTAGTTTTGTGTAACTATAATTTAATTTAATTCAATGATTGTAAAAGACATTCGCTTTGGCGACCAAGCCAGGCAAGCCTTAATTGAAGGCATCAACAAAATCGCGAACGCGGTTAAGACCACATTAGGAGCACGTGGCAACACAGTATTAATAGAATCGGAGCAACATGTTGGCGGGATCACGGTCACTAAGGACGGTGTGACGGTTGCCAACAGTATCAACCTTATGGACCCTACGGAGAACTTAGCGGTTAGGATGATGAAGGAGGCGTCTGCCAAGACAGCTACTGAGGCTGGTGACGGGACCACTACAGCTATAGTGTTAGCGCAAGCGCTCATTCATGCGTGGGAGAGTAGAGTGAAGGAGGGGATGAATCAGACGGAGATAATTAGAGGCATTCAAAAGGCGGGTGATGACATAGTAGAGCTATTGAACAAGGCGTCTAAAAAAGTATCGGGCTCCAACTTAAATGATGTGGCCACCGTGTCTGCTAACAATGACATAGAGCTAGGTGAGATAATAGCAGAGGCCTATGAGAAGGTGGGCGTCAGTGGAGTGGTGACGGTAGAGAACTCGGACGGCAAGCTGACAAGCTGTTCGGTGACTGAGGGTGTTAGGGTGTCTAGAGGCTACGACAGTAGGTACTACATAACGGACAAGCGACAAGGTGTATGTGAGCTGAATAACCCATACGTGATGGTGCTTGACCAAGAGGTGGACAACATGCTGTCTATTGAGCATGCGTTGGCTGATATTTTAAATAGAGGTCGAGCAGTGCTGATCATTGGACACCTTAAGCCCGAGGTGATTAACGCGTTGAACTTAAACAGGACGCGTAACCATTTGAAGGTGTGCTCTATTCAGCCACCACAGTTTGGTTGGAAGAGTAAGGAGCTGATGGAGGACCTAGCGCTCGTGACTGGGGCGACATACTTCAGTGAGTCTACGGGTGACAACCTACAGCTGGTGAGAGAGGATGACCTAGGTCAGTGTGAGAAGGTGGTGGTGAGTGCTGAGGACACAGTGATCATTCGGTCTGATGACAGACAGCTAGTGATAGACGAGCACCTCAAACAATTGTGGGTCGAGCATGACGGTGAGAAGGACAAGGAGAGGCAGGCGTTCCTAAAGGAGCGGATCGCTATACTTAGTGGTCGCATAGGGATCATCCATGTGGGAGCAGGCTCAGACATAGAGCTAAAGGAGAAGCGAGACAGAGTGGACGATGCGGTGTGTGCTACACGTGCAGCCTTAGAGGACGGCATACTTCCCGGTGGAGGCGTGGCGCTGAGAGATATAGCTCAGGTGATAGGCGGTAGAGAGGTGGAGACGATGGAGGAGCGAGTGGCAGGAGCCATATTGGAGACGGTGCTGACTGCACCCTACCACCAGATCTTGACCAACGCAGGCATGGAGGACACTAGTACGGACCATAAGAAGGGGCACGGCATAGATGTGAAGGTTGGCAAGAAGGGCGGCATGATAAAGATGGGGATCATTGACCCGACTAAAGTGACCAAGAGCGCAGTGACCAACGCCATATCAGTGGCCACAACAATACTATCAACAAACGCTATAATAACAAACGTGAGGCAACAATAATGAAACCTGACCACTTTCTGAACACTTTATATATTAACTTTAAAACAAAAAACCATGAGAGAACACATTCCACACAGCAACAAACACAACGCAATTATTGATCAAGACGGATCCATAGAGTGTCCTATCTGCGCTAAAAGCGATGGGGGGTACTTACACCCACTCACCTTTAGGACAGCAGACGACTACATGGAGACGGACTTCTATTGTGAGTTTCACACAGAGAGAGTGATGACACTAAGGATGGGCTTCCATAAAGGCAAGACATATATGTTTTGGTTAAAAGAGAATGAGCACATGCTTGAGACTAAGCAGAACCCATATCGAGAGTTACGTGAGTCAGACAATGAGCCTATCCTACCATTCTAATGAAGGCAATAGGTAGGTACTTAATCGTGGAGCAGAGTGATGCTCCCGTGAAGACGCAGGCTGGGCTGTTGGTGACAGCTCAAGACTCAGCGCAAATTCGTTACCAAGAGGGTAAGGTGCTGTCTGTAGGCACAGACGTCAAGCACATCCATGAGGGTGAGGTGATCTACTACGACAAGGTGGCCAGCCACAAGGCTAGGCTCGGTGGACAGTCCGTGCAGATCGTGCCGGAGTCTGCTGTGGTGGTGGTCATGTAAAGGCAAAAATAATTTGTTATCTTTGTGGTATAACTAAACTATATCACATGGCGGGAGGCAGGACATACAAGAAGGTCGTCACTAAAAAAAGTGGGAAGACTAAAACTAAAACCATTTCAGCTAAAAAATATGAGCGCAAGCTTAAGAAGGCAATAAAGAAGGGTAAGCCTATTAGTCAGAAAACAAAGGTTAGTCTGGGTCCACTTTCAAGCACCTCAAAACGAACTCAAACTATTAGTAAAACTAAGAAGAGCGGGAGAACAAAATCATTTGTAGGCACTTCAACTAGTAAAGCTACTCCCGCGCAAAAAGCTGCCGCTCTAAGAAAGGCGAGGATAGCTAAAGACAAGGCATCGATAGTGGAGAAAGAATTAAGAAAGGCTGCATTAAAGAAAAAAAGATCTACACAAAAGGCAATAAACCCTAGAAAAAAACTGCAACCAACTAAAGGAAGGACTCCCAGAGGACGTTCTGCTGTCGTTAGACCGAGGGTGAGAAAAAAATTATAATATATTATGGCATATAGAACATCATTACCACTACATCCCACAGAGTTTGACGAAGATCACAAGGTGAAGGTCAAGCGTAAAGGTGTGAAGACCAAAAGCTTAGGCACAAAAACCACTGAGACTAAAGCACCTCATCAAACTGCGAACGTATCCAAGGAGACACTACGCCTAAAAAAGACACGTAGTAAAAGTGGGAAGCCAACAAAAATTAAATCTAAGTCTGTGTCCAAGGTTACAAGTGGCGCGAACACTAAGACTACAGCTGATGACTCTACTAAGTATGTGGTGGCTAAAACCAAAAGGGGTAAAACTAAAGTCAAAGAGGTGAGCCATGGCAAGTATAGTAGAGTTAAAAAGAGATTAAAACGTAGATACGATAAATAATAAGTTATGGCATATAGAACATCATTACCGTTACATCAAACCGAGTTTGAAATTACGCCTAAGAAACCTAAAGGATGGAGAAGCGCTAAAAGAAAAACTAAAAGGCAGTGTAAATTTAGAAAGAATAACCCTGGTTGTGGACAAAAAAGAAGATAAGTTATGGCTAAGAAAAGAAAAGTAACTAGAAAAAAAGTTCCGAATTATTCTCATGCAGGCGACACGGCTTATGTGAAAACAATCACTAAGAAGTCAGGTGCAAAAAAACGCGTAACCAACGTTAGGGTAAGCCCAATCGGTTCTGTTAAAAAGGTTGAGAAAGTAACTAAGAAAGGTAAGGTCAAAAAGCCGAAATTAAAATCAGGATTCTTTTTACCTGGCCATAAATATAAATAATTATGAGCTACAGGACATCACTACCATTACACCCTACTGAGGATGATAAACCTAAGAAGAAAAGAAAGGTTGAAAGAGGTACTTGGGATTTTGGGATAGACGGAAAGGAAGTTCAGGTTGAAGGAAAGATGATTACCAAAAGAAGTGGTAAGAAAAAGTTTGTACCTAAAAGCAGGGCTAATAAAAAAATGTTTCGAGTTATTAAGAAAAACGAGAAAAAGAAGAAAAAATAATTTACTATCTTTACAAAAAAACAACTATCATGAAAAAGCAAGGTTATAATGCAAGACTTGATGAGTCAATAGGTGGAAGACACAAAGGACCTCACAAGCAATCAATGAAAGACAGAAGAGACGAAAGTAAAGCTATGTCTAAAAAAATGTATGGTCACGCTTATGGAGCGGACAAAGGAATGGGGTATAGAGATAATTTTAAAGACAAAGATGCGCATGTAGTAAAAGGTGGGCATGTTTCGTCTGAATTAGAACATCACTTTAGAAAGTAATTATGGCATCTCGACTAGAAAAAATGAGAGAAAAGCCAGGTGGATCTAACGCAGGCAAGTACAAAAACGTATCTAAAGGTTCGTTTTGTGGTCCTGCCGGAGGAGCTCCTGAAGGAACTTTTCCTGTGAACACTCGTAAGCGTGGTGAGTCAGCTATAAAATTGGCTCACAATGCACCGAATCCTGATGGGATTAAGGCTTGTGTATATCGTAAGTATCCTGACTTGAAGCCTAAAAGCTTAATGCGTAAACGTAAGAAATAATGTCTAAATTAAGGGGTGGTAAATGCGCGCGTAAATTAAAGAAAGACGCGAAAGGTCGTAGACGAGCATGGCAAAAAAACTCTTCAGCAGGAGGTGTGGAAAAACCTAAACGTTTTACTACTTCGTGTAAAAACCCAGGCACCAAAAGCAAAGCTCAAAGACAAAGGGAAAGGGAAGTTCGTAAAGAGGAGCGTCAAGATAATAGAGCTAAAAAGAAGCTATTAAGACAAGATAATAGAGCTAATCGTCAAGAGGAAAGAGACCTAATAAAAACAAATAGAAAAGATAAGAAAGAAACAAAAAAGAATTTGAAAGCCATCAAGAAAAAGAAAAGCTCTTCCCCACCACCATTATACTCACGGACAAAGTTTTAACTCCGCGGTTCTTATAGTTACCACCTACCAGTTTTTATGTCCTTGATAATATTGCGGTGAACTTTATCTAAATACTTTGCGTTGTTTTTAAGTAACGGGTTTCTTTTAATACTTTCAGGTATTTCTTCCTCACCTAAAAGAATTTTATACGCCTTGCTTATCATCATTTTGGCTTGATGCGACAGTTCATAGATTGAAAAAGATCTACCATGACTTTTTCGCCATGTTATTATCCAACCACTATCCACCAATCTTTTGAATCTTTTCCTATCCCAAGATACTATTTGTGAGTACTCATTGAATATTTGTCTAGTAAATCTTCCTTCACTATACAGGAATAAAAGAATGTCTAGATCTGCTTGACCAATATTGTATTTCTTTTTTATGTAGAACCGAACTACTCTCCAATGTTTTAGGAAATCATTATTCATAAAAACTAATATAACATTTTTATTTATCTTTGCAATAAACCTATTAAATATGAAAAGTAAAGGATTAGGAGACAGTATTCATAAATTTACTCATTCAACAGGTATTCATAACTTAGTACAAAAAGGAGCGAAAGCTTTAGGGAAATCTGACTGCGGGTGTAATGAAAGACGTGACACCTTAAATCGTTTGATACCGTACAAAAAAAATAAAAGATAATGGCATATCAAAAATTACAAGTAAGTAGGGCTCTAGTAGTTATACCTAGTGACACCGTAGACATTCCGTTCCCAGGGGCACTTATGATCAGTAGCACCACAACTGGAGCAACCACTCTACTTAAGCTTATAGACTCTGCAGGAGATTTTATAAATAAAGGCGTAAGACCTGGAGACATCATTTATAACTACGTTAGCTCTGAAGCTGCAACAGTAACTAATGTTGATAGCGCAACTCAGCTTTCAGTTACATTAGCAGCGGGAATTACAACAGGAAATGCTTATAACCTATACAAGGCGGGTGCCAATGAAGGCTGCGTATTGTATGTAGGCACAACAGGGAACGTAGATTTGATTACAGCTGGTGGAGACACTGTGTTGTATACTGGTGTTCCAGCGGGAATGTTTATGCCGGTTCAGGTAAAAAGAGTGAAAGCTACATTAACTACAGCAGCAACTATTGTAGCACAGTGGTAAGATGGGTATACTTAACGGAATAGGGATAGCTATTGAGACTAGTACCTTAGATGGTGTACCTAGTGGTGGCGGAGGTGAAACTAAATTCGTAATGGAGGTAACACTACCTAGCGATAGTTACTCAATAACCTTATTTATGAATATTGGTGGTGTGGGAACTAACTACAACGTTGATTGGGGAGATGGTGGTAGAGATTCAGGAAATACAGGAAATGTTTCTCATACTTACGATACTGGAGTTTATGATATTAAAGTAGATGGTGTTTGGGCACCACAGCTTTACACGAATGTTGCCCTTAGATCCGTTGTCACTAAGTTAAAAAATTGGGGTAAAGATACTACAACTTTTACAGCTATTGATGATTTGTTTAGAGGTTTTACAAACTTAGAATACGAAGCCACTGACTATCCTACTTTAAATTTAATTGCTGGAGCTGCAGATTATGGATTTTATTTAGTTCCAACAAATACTTTTACAGGAGTATTAGATATAAATGATTGGGATCTCTCAGGTACCACTTCAACAATGACTGGTATTTTTAAGCAAAGTTTTCAATCCGCTACGGGTTTAACTTTAACTGGGAAGACGATCAACGCTAACTCTACCAGTGATTTTGCTCACACTTTCGCATCTGGGATAGTAGATGGGGAAGGAGATATAAATATTAATAATATAACATGGCCTAATTCTACTAGTTTCTTCGGTTTTTTTCAAACTGCTAAAGGTATAAATAATGTAAATAACTGGACATTAAAAGCTAGTGGAAATGTTTCTTGTAATCGAGTTTTTTATAATAGTCACATGAAAAAAAGTGTTACTAGTTTAGATTTAAGTGGTTGGGTTAATACCTC
>Ga0098041_1000999_pt1 | contig 10940 bp, 18 predicted proteins | sample 8_EtaG_FD_77066 | JGI IMG/M metagenome (GOLD analysis project Ga0098041, IMG submission 77066) | Marine viral communities from the Subarctic Pacific Ocean - 8_ETSP_OMZ_AT15162 metaG | ecosystem: Environmental > Aquatic > Marine > Oceanic | place: Pacific Ocean | collected 2015-01-08
GCACACAATACTGGATTTAGAGGATATTCTAATAGATCTAGTAACAGTACTTTCTCAGGTACAGGTTCAGGATATAATAGATACCATCCATCATATAACTCATATAATAGTTACACTTGTCCCGATGGAGGATTTCCTGGTGGTGGTGCTGGAGGTGGAAACTCTGGTGACTCTTATGGTATGGGAGGTCATGGAGTTGTGAGGATTATATATGGTCAAGTAGCAGGTGCTGATAGAGCATTTCCTGGCACTGGTGTAGACCTTTCTACAGAGTATGATGCAAATTATACAGTAGAAGAAAATGGTACACAGAAGATGTACTAACGTATAAATAACAATATAAAGGAGCAAACTGAAGAATGAGTACCTTAAACGTAGATACTATTAATGGGCAAAATGTACACGCATCAGGAATCGTTTCTGCTGGTGGTGCATTAAAAGCACCTAATTATGCCGATTCGGGTAAACCTGCTAGTGCTGACCCAGGAACGGTTATATACAATACAACTGGAACTGATGTTGAGGTCTGGAAAGGAACTTCTTGGTTGAGTCTTGGTGCTGGTAATATGCGAACATGGACAACAGAAACCCGTCCATCATCTCCTTCAGTTGCTCAGTTTGGTTTTAATACAGATACATCACAGGCAGAAATATTCAACGGTTCGGATTGGTTATTATTTGGTTCATCTGCTGAAGGTGGTAGTGCTGCTCTATTTGATTTTTCAAGTTTTACATTTAAATCAATTGTAAGTAGAGGTCAGTATGATGGACCATCATCATCTCAGATGCAGAGTGAGTATCAAGGTGAACCTTGGAATGATGGTACACACTTTAAGCAAGGTGCTTCTCAAGGTTTTCAAAAATGGACTGTTCCTGAAGATGCTACTTATGAAATAGAATGTGGTGGAGCAAGAGGTGGTAGAGATTTAGGTGGTGGTCAGTATGACTTCTGGGGTGCTGTAATTAAAGGTGACTTTGATTTAACTCAAGGTGATGAGTTAGAAATGGTTGTTGGTGTTGGTGGTAACCAATACTATTCACCTCATAGAAATTCATGTGGTGGAGGTGGAGGTACATTTGTTAAGAACTCTACTTCAAATACTCAGTTGATTATCGCTGGAGGTGGCGGTGGTTCAATGGGTGGAGGATATGGTTGGGGTTGCGGAAGACCAACAAGTCATGCTTACGGTAGATCTGGAGAATATGGTGGTCGTTATAGTTGCTATTGCCAACCAAGTCAACCATCACCAGGTAACGGTGGTAGTAGATGTGGTCCCCACGTTGGTGGTGCTGGTGGTGGATATAATACGAATGGTCAAGATGGTTCTGGGCATTGTGGTGGTGTACAAGGAGGTAGAAGTTGGAATAATGGAATGATAGGTGGAAGAGGAGATCATTGTTATTCTCCTAATAATGGTCAAGGTAACTCTGGTGGATTCGGTGGAGGAGGAGGTGGAAACCTCACAAGTCCTGGTGGTGCTGGAGGATGGACTGGAGGATGTACTGGTGGTTCATGGAGTAGTTACGGTCACTGTGGAGGTGGAGGTGGTTCATATAATTCAGGAAATAACCCTCAAAATAATCAAGGAACTAACTCAGGAACAACTGGTGGACAATATCAAGGTAACGGATACATTAAGATTACTAAGAAATAATGAACTTTGATGGTATAGACCTTTCTAAGTTACCACCACCAACTCCAGACCCACCAATTTTTATGCCCACATGGTACTCAGATAAAGTATTAGAGTGGGCAGATGGTACTCTATCTGAAATTGGTAGACCCATTATGTTTGTGAGACCTGAACATCAATTAGACAGATTATCAACCTGTAATAAGTGTGATGCTTATGATAAGGTCAATGACTTGTGTCAGAAATGTATGTGTATAATGAAAACTAAAAGTAAAATGCCTGATGCTAGGTGTCCTATCAATAAGTGGTGATATAAATAACTTGAGGTAACTGTTATTGGATTAGACAATGGGAAGATCAATAGAACAAATGAAAACTCTTATTGCTGATGCGAATAAGAAGATTAATGATATTGACGCACAAAGAGACAAAGCAGTTGAATATAAGTTAAATCTTCTCCAACAAATGGCTGAAGTCATTGGAGAGACAACGGTAGTACCACCTGATCCTGATTCGGATGTTATTATAGAACCTACTGGTGCTGATATTAATTCACATGAATTAATTGGATTTACTGGGCATGGTTTAGTACATAAAACAACTAAAGAAGAAAGTGATGGTGGTTCAGAGTTAGATGAAGATGGTAATCTAATCTTAGAAAGAGATATGGAGACCATTGAGAAGGTAAATAACGAAAAGATTATGGCAATAGCAGCAGCAGAAGCATCAAAAGTAGCACAAGCAAAAGCAAAAGATGACCATAAGGAAGAAATAGAACCTGCTACTGGTCCTGATGCTGGACTTAATAACGAAGAGACTGGGAAACCTGAAGGTGTGGAATAATGAGTATAGTTCGTGCTGAAAAATTATTAGGTCCAGAACTGACTGAGATGAAGATCTCGATGGATTCTAATTCGCATCTTAATATTCAAGGTAAGATAGAGACTGGAGATGGTGGACAGATATGTATCCCTTCAGGCACGACTGCTGAAAGACCCTCATCTCCTCAAAAGGGGATGATAAGAATTAATGAAACTAAGTTAGGTGTAGAAGTATATGATGGTACTGATTGGCAGTTGATAGTTCAACCCCCAGTAGGAGGTTCTGGTGGTGCTGGATCTGGTGAAACAACTGATACAGGTCAACAGGCATTTACTTCTGCTGGTACATCATCTTGGACATGTCCTGAAAATGTTTATGAAGTTTCAGTGGTATGTGTTGGTGGTGGAGGAGGTTCTACTGTCAATGAAATGGGTGCAGGTGCAGGTGGTGGTCTTGGATGGGCAAATGCAATTCCAGTAGCACCAGGTGAAAGTTATTCAGTAGTTGTTGGAGCAAAAGGAACACCAGCGTCAGGTGGAAATTATGCTGGTAATGGTGGTGTTTCATATTTTATAGACACTACCACTGTGTATGGTGGAGGTGGAGGTGGAACTGGTAGAGATAGAAATGGTTCTGCTAATAGACCAGGTTACGGTGGTCAAGGTGGAGATTTTGGTGGAACTGGTGGAACGACTCAAGGTGGAGGATTTGGTGGTAATGGAGGAGATGGTAACAGAAGTAGTTTAAGTGATACAGGAAATTCCTGTGGTGGAGGTGGTGCTGGTGGATATGCTGGAAATGGTGGATATGGAGGACACCATACTTCAGGTTGGGGTACTGGTGGTGATGGTGCAGGTGGTGGAGGAGGTGGAGGATATGGTTCCACCGAAGGATATGGTGGTGGTGGAGGAGGCGTAGGTCTTCTCGGTCAAGGTTCTAATGGTCAAGTAACTACCAATAATGGTGGTGCTGGTACTGGTGGTTCTGGTGGAGCAAATGGTCAAGGTAACGTAAACCAAGACCAAGATGTTCCAGGTGGTAACTACGGTGGTGGTGCTGGTTCTAATGACCAGTATGGTTCTTATGGTGGTGTAGGTGGTGTTCGTATCATATGGGGTCAAGGTAGAGCATTTCCAAATACCCTTACTTCAGATCAATAAATACATACAGGAAGGAATAGTTTCTCATGTCTCAATTTAGTGCTGCTAGAGTAAATTCAATAAACATATCTGCAACCACTATGGTTACAGGTGATAATGGGATAGGATTCCCTGTTTTTACTACTGCTCAAAGACCTACAACAATGGGTGGCAGTGATGCTGGTTGTTGTATATACGACTCGACATTAGAACAATTGATAGTTTGGAATGGTAGTGCATGGGTTCCTGTTGGTAGAGCATTGGATGTGTTACCAACATGGGATGATAGTACGAAACCAACTACGGGTTTAGTCGATGGTAGAATAGGATATAACACTGACACAAATGTAATAGAAATATATTGGGATCCTGGAGAACCTGGCGATAATGAAGATGATCCTGGTGTAATGGGATGGATAACACCATTTGGTGCTGGTGAAGGTGGTTCATTATTTGATTTCACTAATTTCACATTTAAATCAATTGTAGGTAGAGGTGAGTACGAAGGACCAACTGAATCACAAATACAGAGTGCATATTCTGGTGAAGTGTGGAATGATGGTACTTACATGAAGCAAGGGAGTAAGAGAGGGTATCAACAATGGACTGTTCCCGAAGATGGTAATTACGAAATAGAATGTGGTGGTGCTAGAGGTGGTAGAGATTTAGGAGGAGGTCAGTATGATTTCTGGGGTGCTAAGATTAAAGGAACGTTTGCACTAACAAAAGAAACGGAATTGGAATTGGTTGTTGGTGTTGGTGGTAATCAGTATTATTCACCACATAGAAATGAAGCAGGTGGTGGAGGTGGTTCATTCGTTAAGAATAAGACCGCTAACCAACTAATCATTGCTGCTGGAGGTGGTGGTGGTTCAATGGGTGGTTCATATGGTTGGGGTTGTGGTAGACCAACAAGTCATGCTTATGGCAGATCTGGTGAATATGGTGGTCGTTATAGTTGTTATTGTCAACCATCACAACCATCACCAGGAAATGGTGGTAGTAGATGTGGTCCTCATGTAGGTGGTGCTGGAGGAGGTTATAATACTAATGGTCAAGATGGTTCTGGACATTGCGGAGGTGTTCAGGGTGGAAGAAGTTGGACTAATGGAATGATAGGTGGAAGAGGTGACCATTGTTACACAGGTAGTGGTCAAGGTAATAGAGGTGGATTTGGTGGAGGTGGAGGTGGAAACCTAACTTCACCTGGTGCTGCTGGAGGATGGACTGGTGGATGCACTGGTGGTTCATGGTCTAGTTACGGTCACTGTGGAGGTGGTGGAGGTTCCTACAATACTGGAACTAGTGCTCAAAATACTCAAGGTGGTAACACTGGTTCCGATGGTGGACAATATACAGGTAACGGATACATTAAGATAACCAAAACATAAACTGTCACACATATAGACAAAGAGGGCAACTATCTGCTATACTGGCGAAGTATTCAACAGACAGATGCCCTCATTTTATTTGCAATCGATTGACGATGAAGGAGTAACAACTACCAAATCCTTCAACGGTAACTACATTGATGATGTAGTTGACCACGTTCAAGACTTTCTTAAAGGTAGTGGATTTTGTTTTAATGATTTAAGAGTTATTAAATCATATGATAGAACTGACTACACAAATCCAAGGGTAATTGCCGAATTGGAACAACTAGCAGGGGAAGAGAGTAATTAGATATATAAATTGTAGTTCATTAAATGTGAATTTTCAGAGACATGGGAAAAACTTATAGGCGTGGTGGTTCAGAAAGGGGATACTCATCTCCTGGTAAATCATTACGGGATAAGCGTCAAAGAGGAGTTAATCGCTCTGAATTTAGAGATGACAACCATCGTTCTAAATCTAAATCTAATAACCAATCTAATTATGAGGAGGAGAAATGGGCAAGGTAAGTAAAATACCAGGAATTGATGTATCTCATCTAACACCTGGATTATTCCCAGAAACCTTTTATGAAGGTAATGATGATGACATTGAATATGATGATTCATCATTAGATGGAGTGGAAATTGATTACACTACACAGAGTTAATGACTGAAACTAAACAGGAAAAATGGGAACGTGGTAAGACTCTTATGCTAGAGTCTTTACATAAACCTGATGATAGATTGAGAGGATGTGCTCACAATCAAAAGTGTTATCACGAACTACTTGAGGTTCGTGAGCAAGTTATTGAAATGGTAACGACTATGACTAATCCACATACACCACCATTAGAATTTGGTAAGGTTAATTCACTTCCAAATCCTACAGTCACAACACCTAACGGTGATATTAGTGAAACTTTAATGAGTGGTGCATTGGGTGATTATTATGCAGATAAAAGGGAGTATTGATGATGAACATTGAACTCCCTGAGTGCATACTATTAAATGACAATGAGAAGCAACTGTTAAAGGATGCTTTCCTTTCATATATGAAGGAGTTAGAGCAAAAGACAAAGAAAGAGAAAATACTATCAAAAGAGGCATACCAGAAAGTGAGGTATCAACTTGAGGATATGATACAGAAATTGCATCTAGGGTATGGCAGTTAAACAACTGTCCATTTAATTGACACAAGGCAACGAGATCTATTATAATAGAGGAGCGAAAACAAACAAGGTTCCCAACTACCTGACAAAGTAGGTTGATTCAACCGATTTAGCAAGCAGGATATTACCGTTGGGGTAATCATACACAAGGAACAGTCCTTAGTTTTGTTTTCGCTCACCACTTACGAGGAGATGGATGTGCCTCTCGGTTCGCAACCGAAGAAAGAACTAACATCCGCTAGCTATTTTATTATTGTTATGAAATTAAGTGAAGCAAAATCTAAGTTCGACTCTCTTGATAAAAGTTTGATACCTAACTATGATGGTAGAAACAAAGGTAAGCGAGGACAAGAACTTGAACAACTATTAGGTAAAGAGTTATGCTCTGGTCTACTTGATTTTGATGATGGTGAAGGTAAATCATTTAAATCAAGACAAACTATTGCTGTTACTCAATTATTACATGTTTTAGATGAACTGATTAATGGAGTATCATTTAAACAGAGTAAAGTATTTACAAAGTTAAGTAATTGCTGGTTTATTAGATTCACTAAAGACGATAAGTTTGATAGAGATATTATTTTCAATAGATATACATCCTCTTTGATATTTGATCAACTATCTGAAGATTGGGATTACATTGGTGATTGTGTTCGTTCAGCATATAATAATGGTGAACAATTAAGAACATTTAATGGACCTAGAGATAAGAATGGAGTTCATAAACTACTACAAATTAGAACTAAAGCAAGTCCGAATAAGAAAACAGGTAAGTACACTCCATTAGTATATAATGGTCAACAATTAAAGGATAAGTACATGGGATTTTATCTCACAACAAAGTTTGAGAAGTTATTATTTGATTAAGAAATGTTTAAGATTCATAATATTATTGACATTTTTTGATTTATCTTGTATAATTATTATTGACCGCAAAGGAAATTATTCCACGTCATTAAACTAACGGACATACCCTAAAATTAGTCACGAATATGACAACTATAAACTCTCCCGTAGATGGGAACGATTTTGATGAAGAGGATGATGACTTAGTGTCGTTGACCTCTATTTTTAATGCAATACAAACTAAGTTACATGTTAAACCTTTAGTCTATGGTGATTACCTAAGACCTGGTGAAGTTAATGTAAGAGACTTATATGTATCTCGTAGAGTCCAAAGATTAATATCAACTCGTCAAATAGATGAGTATGGTAAGGAAGGATTTAGACGAGAGTATGCAAACTATCTAATAGTTGCAATTAGACCAAGTGGAAGACTGGTTGATATTGATGGACAACACACAGCAATATTATTCCTAGCAGCAACAGCATCAAAGGAAAATGATTTAAGTAAGTTGCCTTGTCTTTATATTGACCACCCACCTGAGAGATCTCTCAAAGATTGTCTAAAGGTTGAAGCAGATATATTCTATGCTTTAAATACAAATCGTAAAGACCCTAATCATGTAGATAAGATGAAGGCAGGTCTAGCATTTGGAAAATCAGAAGCAGTTGAATATAATGATAATCTAGTTGAGTGCGGTGTTTACATCGAAGGATATGATTATCTTGGAGACTCTGATGGTTCACCTATGATAGGTGAATATCAATGGAGACAAGCAATTTCTAAGTTTGGTGTATCTATTGTATCTAAGGCATGTGCTAAGTTAATTCAACTTCAAGAACATGATAATTGGAAGTATCCTGGTAAAACAAAGAAGAAAATAGATACTGCTATTCGTTCTGATATGGTGATTATCATAGCAACACTATACCAATTCATCAAAGATGTTAAAGTTGGAGGTGGTGGTGCTGCAAAGTTAGATTCTCTTATCAAATATATTGATGAGAAACTAACTGAAAAGGATAGAAAGAACTGGTATGAAGGTATCTCTGGTTCTACAACAGGACTTGCTGGTGCTTTGCGTATCATTAAAGACCATAATTCTTTCAAGGATAGTACAACAGTTGGCAATACTTTACTTAAGAAGTATAATAAGAAAGAGTGGCATTTCTTAATTGATGATATTATTCCTGCTTAATTATGACAACAACTGCTCTTCAAGCATTAACATCAACGACTGGTAATCGTACTGATAAATGGAACACTCCCACTGATTTTGTGGGAGATGTTGTTAAGTTCTTTGGTACGATTGACCTCGACCCATGTTGTAATGATAAGGACAATCCTAATGTTCCTGCTAACAATTATTACAATGAAAGTGATGATGGTCTATCACACAAATGGTATGGTAAAGTGTTTATGAATCATCCTTATAGTAATAGTAAGGAATGGATTCCATACGCTGTATCACAATATCAACAGGGAAATGCTAAGGAGTTAGTGTTATTAATTAAACTAGATGTGTCTACTAAATGGTGGAAATCATGTTGTAATTATCCTTGGATTGCTATCAACAAACGCATGAAATTTGGTGATGCTAAGAGTGCATCACCGTTTCAATCTGCTATAATATATCTTGGTGACAATCTTACTAAATTCAATGAAGTATTTGGTAAGTATGGTACATTATATGTGCCATTCAATAAAGTGTCACAAGATCTCACCACAAACCCTATTGAATCTCTTATACTACAGACATGAGGAAATTCTTCTCCGATAAGTTCCAAATTAAGTACATCCGCAAGGCACTTAAGAACCCACATCTTTACAATGATGAGGAACTTATCAAACTAAAAACTTCTCTTCAAAAACTATTGGATGAGAAGGAACGCACCCGTCAAATTACTAATCGAGGTTTTGGTTATGACTAAAAAACTAACAGTTGAATATGATGAGAATTATGACAACTGTCAAGAGCAAGAAGACGATTGGGTTTCTTCAGTAATAGGAACTGAATCTGATGCTGTTTATGATGTATTGGCAAACTTATGACTAACAAATGGGAAGTATTATTAAAACGTGATAACGGTTACAATCGTACCGTTATCATTGATGATTGTATGTATGAATCAGAAGCACAATCTGTTGCTGAGAATATGTACGGTCAAGAAGTACTCCGAGTATTGTATAAAGGACCAATGAATCAACAATCTAATGACTTCAATCAATTTGAACGTCATGCAGAAAGAACCAGATACACTGGACCAACTGCATTTGAATGGGCATTTAATGGTAGTGGAGGCAATGGATTAGGTTTATTGGCAATACTACCTATTGGAATAGGTGTAATACTAATTGCTGAATATTGGATACCATTATTAATACTTACTCTTGGTGGTGGTGTTAGTTATGGCATAGTTAAATCAGTTTATCCTTCAAAAGATAAGAAGAAAGATGAAACCGTACTATGAACAGAATTATTGGGATAGTCTTTTTAGTTGGAAAGAATTAGAATACTTAATTAACATTAGACCACTAATGTCTGCCAATAGATTTAATATATTGGGTGACAATGGTGGATTTAAATGGAACAATACTGAATGGACTAAGGACTATAGTTGTTTACCACCTTCTCTAATTGAAGAGGTGTTAGATAACTATATTGTCTTTATTGCAGACATGTCGAGATCTACTAAGAAGATAAATGAGTTCGCTAAAATGTTAGAGAAGGAGTACAGATTACAAGCAGATGCACACATCTATATCTGTATGAATACATCTATTAAACATCATTTTGGTACACATTTTGACCATAATGATAATGTTATAGTTCAATGTGAAGGTGAAACTAACTGGAAAGTATGGGATAAAGTAACAGATAGTACACAACAACCATACTTAATGGATATAAACAGTGACCCTATTTTAGATGTCAATATGACACCTGGTGATACAATATGGATACCAAAGTATCATCCACATAGAGCAACATCCAATACAGTTAGGTTATCTGTAAGTTTCCCATTAGCACATCATAGAACTTACGATGCAGATGATTACTTTGAGGATAGAAATTGGGTTACAATGTATTAATTAATACGTGTGAATATCGTGACACACGTATAAATAGTAACGTAGAATTAAGGCACAAGATGTAACCAAAACCGTTATTTATTATGAAACAATGTTAGATGGAGGTTAATTTATGTCCAGGTCAATATCCCACAATCAAATGGCATCGTGGAACCATAGTATAGTTCCTACACAAGAAGAAGAATTATTAGATGACTATTTTGAATGTTTAATAGATTGTGAGGACAGTCAATCTAGTTGTAGGAGGGTATGTAAGGAAATACTTATGGTATAGGACTAAATGACAAATTGCGTAAAAGAGGGTTGCAAAACCCTCTTTTTTAATGTATAATAGGTACATGAAAGATACAATTCTGTTCGGAGATTGTCGTAAGACGTTATCAGCGTTCTTACCAAATAGTGCTCGTATGTGTGTAACATCACCACCATATTACGGACTAAGAGATTATGGTGGAGAAGATAATCAAATAGGATTAGAACAATCACCAGAAGAATATGTTAACGAGATGGTGAAAGTATTCAGAGAAGTTAGAAATGTATTGACTGATGATGGTACGTTATGGTTAAACATAGGTGATAGTTATTACAACTATCGTCCTGGTAAGGGTGCTAATTACCCTAAGCAAAGTGTTAGTGAGACTAGACAAGATCTACCAACTAATAGTAACAAACGTGCTAACAAATTAGAAGGGTTAAAAGAGAAAGATTTAATTGGTATTCCTTGGATGTTGGCATTTGCATTAAGAGCAGATGGATGGTATTTAAGACAAGATATTATATGGCATAAACCTAACCCAATGCCTGAAAGTGTAAGAGATAGATGTACTAAATCACATGAGTATTTGTTCTTGTTGAGTAAGAATAA
>Ga0098041_1001001_pt1 | contig 10930 bp, 14 predicted proteins | sample 8_EtaG_FD_77066 | JGI IMG/M metagenome (GOLD analysis project Ga0098041, IMG submission 77066) | Marine viral communities from the Subarctic Pacific Ocean - 8_ETSP_OMZ_AT15162 metaG | ecosystem: Environmental > Aquatic > Marine > Oceanic | place: Pacific Ocean | collected 2015-01-08
AAAGAAGAAAGGCGTTAGAGACTGAAGGAGCTGAAACACGAGAAACTGCAGAAACTGTTGGTGCACAGACTCGTTTAACCGAAGGTGTTAAAGGAACACAGGAACGACTTACTCAAAGAGAAGGTCTTACAGAGAGTGGTGTACAGCAAAGACAGACTCAAGCAGAGAGGTATGTTGGAGAAAGAGGGTTAGAGCAGACTCGTGGAACTGAGGCTAGAGCATTAGCTGGAAAATCTGCTGCTGAAGGTCGTCAAACTCAAGCTGAACGTTATGCAGGTGAGAGAAGTCTTGTTGGAGAAGGTGGTAAACAACAAAGAGAGACACAAGCTGAGAAGTTTGCTGGCGAAAGAGCTACTATTAGTCGCAGTGCTCAGGAAGGTCGTCAAACACAGGCTGAGAGATATGCAGGTGAGAGAGGGCTTGTAGGAGCTGGTGGTAGAGAGCAAAGACAGACACAGGCAGAAAGATATACAGGGGAGAGGGGATTAGCCAGAGTTGGTGGTGAGGAGTCTAGGAAACTAGAAAGAACTCGTGGGTCAGAAACTCGTCGTACAGACTTGCAAAGAGAGTCCTTCCGTCGCTATAAAGAAGATAGAGATTATAAACAAGCAAGAGGTGGCACTCGCGTATGACCGAATGGCTAAAGAAGCTAACCGCAAAAGATCGGGAAGCATTTCTAGCCTTTTGTAAAAAAACAAAGAGTCCAATTCAAATGTATTTGTATGCTCGGTTTCTCGGGTTTGCAGGTACGATTGTCCAATGTGACAAATGGGCTCAGAGAAAATACAAAAGGCGTAACTTCAATGAAGTATTGGAAACTGAAATTGATTCCATGCAACAAGATATTGCTAATTTGAGAGATGGTATCCAGATGGGAATGGTTAAACAGGATATGGGTACCGCCAGGATTGCAATGCTTCAAAAGGAATTAAGAGGAACAATTAAACAACTTAGTGATGAGAAGGTATTACTAGATAAACAAGGTTTAATTCTCGCTGGAGCAGATAGAGCTTTAAGAGAGATTCTATCTATATTTAGAGATGATCCTATTGAAGGACCATTACAGGAAGCATCCATGGGAGTCTGGACAAAGATTTTACAAGAAGAATCCTAAAGATAATTACGCTATGCTACGCCCATGGCAGGTACAAGTATTTATAGCGTCTATAGGCGCACTGCAAGGGCAGCTGCTAAACAGCAGGTAGTTAGAAAAACTTCATCTGTTGATGTTGATCGTGCTCGTGAAGATTTTGCATATTTCTGTGATGTTGTAGGTAATAAACCACCTGCACCACATCATAAACAATGGCATAAATATCTATGTACGGGAGAAAGTAGTGGGTGTTTGGTAGGAATAGCCGGACCAAATATTGATATTCTTGCGCCTCGTGGTTCTGCTAAATCAACTGTTCTTGGATTATTTACTGCTTGGTCGATTGGTGTACATGCTTCAAAACGTATGCCTCTGAAAATTTTATATATTTCATATACGGTCGATGTTGCTAGACCTAAGAGTGCAGCTATTAAAAGAATTATTGAAGAGAATAAGATATATAAAGAAATTTTCCCTACAGTAAAAATTGCTAAAGGGATAAACTCTAATGAATACTGGAGTATTGATTGGAAATTTGCAGGAATAAGATCGACTGGTGAAGAAGAATTCAGTGTATGCTGCGCTGGTTTAAAAGGTGCTGTTACTTCGAAACGTTCACATCTATGTATTATTGATGACGCTATAAAAAGTGCCGATGATATAAAGAATAGGGACATTCGCCAAGCGATGGAGGATAACTGGAATGCTGTCATTGTTCCAACGATGTTTGAAGGCGGTAGAGCGGTTTGTCTCGGAACGCGTTTCCGACATGATGATATTCATAACAGCACTTTCACTCCTGCGAATGATTGGGTGCAAATTATTCAGTCTGCTATTACAGTGGATAAGAACGGAGACGAGATCTCTTATTGGCCGGATATGTGGTCTTTGGACTACCTTCGTGATAGAAGGAGACAAGCTCCGGTTGCGTACAGCTTTCAGTATCAGAATCAGATTGTTCAAACTAGTGAATTATCTCTTTCACCTGATTTAATTGTTAAAGGTTCTATCTCTACTCAATTTGATGCGATGGGAGTAGGAGTTGATTTATCAGCTGGTGTGAGAGAACAGAATGATTTTACTGTTTTTGTTATGGGAGGAAGAATTGGAAATAAAATTCATATTATTGATTGTAAAAGATTGAGGATAATGGGTAACCTGGAGAAGTTAGAAAGTCTTATGGAAATGATGGAAGAGTGGGGCGTTATTCATGGAGAAGGAAAGAACTATTTTGCCACCGGTACTTCTATTCATATATGGTCAGAAGCTGTTGCATATCAGGCTTCTTTGGAAGCTGATTTTAAACGTATTTGTCAGGGCGAGCATGGTCTCTACAATATGATTTGGCATGCAGTCAAAGGATTTCGTGGGGACAAAGTTGCGAGGTTTAGGGGAATTATGGGTCTATTTGAACAGCGAAGAATTATTTTTAATAAGTATAGGAAATTCACCCATTTGAAAGATGAAATAGTTAATTTTGGAGTTAGTTCCCATGATGATTGTGTCGATGCATTGGTATGGCTATGCAATGGATTAATGACCAAAGGAAAACTAGAGTTAGAGTATTGACGATTTAAACTGGAAAGACAACCCCCAATGTCAAACAGCTATTACAACTTAGAGATTGAACAGGATGCTTATGGTTCTGTCGTTATTCCCCTTCCCGATGAACTTTGTCACGATATGGCCCTACAGCCTAGTGAACGATTCGATGTTGAAGTTGAAGGTGACGTAATCACTCTCAAACGTTTACATGCTGGTTACACCATTGATCAATAGACACTTAGTAAAAACTCATGAGTGATACTGCTGTTAAATCAGAACTCGATACTATTATCAAGGCGGTAGTAAATCGAGATGGTAGTGGATCGGCAGATACGATGCTGGTTAATGCTCATCTATCCCAGATGAAAATGTTTGGGATACGCCAAGGCGTAGAATTTTACCCAGATCAGGATAATTTCGGAACACAGCGATTTGATTTTGTTCAACAAGTCATAAAGTTCAATAAATTAGATGCGCGTCTTGATGCAATTTGGGATAGATTTTTAGCTTATGGGAAAGGTCTTTTCTATATTCGTCCGACGCAGAAAACTTATCGTCTTTATTGGTTTGATAAAGACTCTTATCGTACTTACTATTCTCCAGAAGGTGATCTAGAAGAAGTAATTATTATCTATCCTTATAAAGTTAAAGCTTCTAAAGGATTTAAAGGTACAGGATTAAATACGGACAAGCGTTATATGCGTTTACGTATTACTCCTGAGGAGATTGAAGAATTTCATAGTGAACAAAAGATCACTTTTGATAATGAAGATATGGATTATTCCACCTTTGATAAGAAGGTGCATGAAAACAGTATGGAATTTATTCCATGTGTTGAGGTCTTTAATAATCCAGATGCATTTGGTACTGATGGGGCAGGTGAATTCGAGTGGTTATCAAGTCAGATAATTGCTCATGATGAGATGGTGAAAAATATTCGTGCAAACTTATCATTCTTTGGAAATCCAACCTTACTTTCTTCTAGACCTAAGCAGGATATTGTTGAGAGCAACTCTGATGATACAGCTCAGAGGCCAAGTATTTCTAGCCAATCTGGATTCCAATCTAACTTTGATCTGTCAAGTTCTACATTTAAACAGGATCCTTCCACTCGTCAGCAACCTGGATATATAGGTAAACCAGGTAGTGGTTACCGCGTACCTCGAGTTATTGCCAACTTGGAGCCAACAGATCGTGTAGGTTTCATTACTCCTAATGCTGTAGGTACTGATCAAGCTCGTTATGCAGAACAGCTACGAAGTGAGATACGTCTTGCTCTAGGTGGTATTGACGACTTAAGTATTACTAATGTAACTGCTACTGAAATTAAATCTGCTTACGGTCGTGTAAGTGCAACCGCTAAGAAAAAATGTTTACAACTTTATACCTATGGAGTTTGTAAGTGTTTCGAGCTAATGATTTTCCAAGAAGAGCAAATCTTCCGTAAATCACTTGCCTATAATTCAGGAATTAAATATCCAGTTCCACCGGAAGATCCCGATGATGAAGTGTTATACGAGAAATATATAAAGCAAAAAGATAGGTATGAAGTCAAGCTACAGAAAGCTATTGATTTAGCAATAGAAACGAAAGAAATCCCAGATGGCGTTGTAGGACTGGCTCCTGATGGTAATAGAACAGTAAGTTGGCGTTGGATGGGACCTGTTTATGAAGATACTGCCCAAGATAAATTGAATCAATCTATCTTTACTAGAAACCTTCAAGAATTGGGTGTTGATAGTATAGAAGCACTGAAGTACTTATTTCCATCGAAAACTGACGACGAGATTGCAGGAATGTTATCTGGTTATCCGTTTAGAATGGTAGGTGAGTTACAGAGGTCGTACTCTCAACTCATTGACTTAGTCAATCAGGAGATGAGGACACCACATCCACAGCAACCGAATTTACCGATGGCTGCGGATCCGAGACTTGATCTCACCCCATTTTTATATAGAACCCTCGAATCACTACAGAAGGAAGTAACTTATGCAGGACGCTACCGTAGCGCCGACCCAATCGGCACCCCAAGTATCCCAGACCCAGCCGACCAGCTACGTGGCTCCAGCAGCCCAGTCGGCAGCCCAGGCACCAGCAGTGGGAACGTCTCCCCAATGGGTGGCGACCTCCCAGCCGATGGCGGCACCGGTAGGACAAGCGCCAGCGCAGACGGCGGTACCTTACCAGAATTCAGCCCCTACAGCGTACAGCCCCCAGGTATCCCAGGCACCCCAACAGCAGGAGAATCCTTACAAAGAGGCGTTCAGCAAGGTGGTGGGGCTCCTGAGTTCACCAGTCCAATTCCCGTTCCAGGGTCAACAGTCGCCTCAGACACAAGCAATAGACCCGGCCAGTTACGGTTCCCAACAAACGACCCAATTCGCAAATCAGGGTCTTCAGACCTCTATGCCTGGGATCAACAGCAACCCGGCATACTCGGACAGTTATTCCCAAACCTCACAGGAGATAACAGCAGACCAGCTCCTCGCAAACGGAGTTAGTCCTCAGAGTATTGAGATAATTGATCATTTCGGTCCTGACACCGCTGGCATTCTTAATAACTACTCTTGTGAGTTAGAAGATGCAGTTGTAGCTACAAATGGTCAGCTAAACGAAGCAGCTGGATTACTTCAAGAGTTATCCGCTGAGCATAAAGTTTACGAAAGAATATTGACAGATCCAGATATACTTGCTGATTACACTTGTGAGTTCTTTGGTGCAAATGGTCCTTATCCTGTTCCACAGGGTCAAGCTCCAGCAGCAGCTCCACAAGGTCAGCCAGTAGGGCAGCAGTACGCTAATGCTCCTCAGGTGACTGGACAGCCTAATGTTACTGGACAAGCTCCAGCAGCGGCTCCACAGCGCCCTGATATGCCTGTTCCACAACAGCCTATGAGACAAGCAGATCCATCTTCCTTCTGGAATAACTTCGGACAAGCTGCAGATCGTAACCCTGGAGAGGCATGGAAGTATCTAAATGCTGCTCAGCAGGATCCTGAGATCTTCCGTCAAAAGCTTCTTGTAATGGAGTAAAGATGCAATGGCAAAGAAAAAAGCCAATGCACAAGAGAAAGCTGATGCATTCCTAGCTGGCTTAGGCACAGCTGGGGGTGCTATTGGTTCTCCTGGATTAGTGACATTCGGGGCAGGAGATACTCAAAGGCAAGTGATTACTGGAAACACGGATAATAATTGGTCGGCAAAAGAACAACAGATAGTTGAAGATGCTCCAATGCCTCAGAACTTAGATGCATCTTATTTAAAATTAAATTTACCAGGTTCACCTCTTCCTATGAATGGGTTAACTGCAGCACAAAATCTGAACGCTAGTATTAGCAATCAGAAAATGTTCCTCTCTCATTATCAGATGACATTAGCTCAGATGATGCCACCAGGAGGATTCCAACAACTACCTATGGGACTACCACCCATTAAGAAAAAATGAGCAAAGAAAGAGCTATCGAAGCCGTTGAAAAGTCGGAAGACTATAAAAATATAATGATGGCTCTTGCTGCAGAACAAGAAGCTTCTCAATCAGATTTGCAACCTCAAGATATAAATCCAAATCCAAAACCAGATGGAATGCCAGTTGTTCCTTCAACCAATTATTCACCATATAATATGGTCTAGTAGACGATAACTTATATAAGGCGGTTGATAAACCCATATTATAATTATTTCAATGGATTTATTCCAGATATAGAGAATTCTTCCTCGTAAGAGGATTTTGTTCTCAGATATCAGCAAACTAAACGCTGAGAAACCCAAATGTTTATAGACAACGATTTCCCGAAACTGCTGGGAGCCGAGCTTTATCGCCCCCATCCAGCATATATCGTGGAGATGGCTGCCGAACCAGTAGTCGTACATGACTTTACTAAGCAACCTGGTCAAACTGTTCAGTTAGACCGCTACAGGTTCTTTGGTAACCCTGGCACAAAGACAAGCCGCGAGCGTACTCAGGATCAAACCATAGGTACAGCAAACAGCAGGTCTATTGTCAAGGACAAAGTTCTGGTGTCACTCCGTGAATATACAGGACCAGCAGATCCAAATAACAACAATCTCCCTAGCACATTCAAAATTGCTCGTGAGACATTGATGACCGCTCAGCGTCTACTGCTTGATACTGGGAACCTTAATATGTTCCACCAGTCAATAGGTAGCCTTACGCTTCTTGATGACTACCGCCGTTGGCGCGATAGAGTCTTTATTGACGAACTATTCAAGACTGAATCACGCGGTCAAAGTAGTGATTCACAAGGTGGATACTACTATCCAAATAATAAAGCTAAATCAAACTCAACTACTCTTGCAGCTTATACAGCTACAGAATATGCTTCTGAGCGCTTTAAGTTCAACGTCAAAACTGACTTACTTGATGTAGTTAAGAGTTTACGTAAACGCCACGTACCAGTTTTCGCTGATGGCTACTATCGCTGCATAGCAGATCCTTCACTTATGAAAGATCTACGTGCTGATCAAGGCTTCCGCGAAATTGCACGTTACCCAGGAATGGGACAGCCTAACCCTCTTATGGGTGCTATGGCTCCTAACCAAGCAATCTATGGTGGTGGACAGTACGGCCAAGCACAATTCGTAGCTGGCGAACCAGTTATGCCATCCGGATTTGTCTTTGAAGGTGTTAGATTCTTCGAATCAACTAACTTCCCTGACAAAGAAATCTCGGTCGATATCGGTGATGGTAATGGTGCACAAACTAAGAAAACTCCTGCAGGTCTATTCTTTGGACCTCAAGCGATCGGTGTTGGTATTGGTGGTCCAAACGCTCAAGTTCTAATTAATAACAACGATGACTTCTCAAGATTCATCATTCTTATTTGGCAGCTTTATGCTGGTTTTGCGAACTTGAATAAGGACTTCATCACTACAGCTTTCACTGTATCTGAATAAGGAGGTATTAACTAATGGCATCTTATAAAGGACAATCTGGAGCCGTTCTCCAGCCAGGTAACCAGGTCAATAGACTTTCTGGTTACAACGACGAAGGCGTTTTCGGCCTTCCCGGTGTTGAAGCATTCGAACTTGTTGGTTATGTAAAAGTTACCAACTTAGCAGCTGACAAAGCTTCTTACAAGAGTTTCAACATCACAGTACCCTCTCCTGACAGACGTTCTGGAGACAGAGTTCGTGATGATCGTACTAGTCTTGTTGTACAAGCAGACGCTGCTCGTCCAGCTTATGTTTATGGCGCTTCAATCGCTATTGCACAAGACGTTCCTACACTTGCTGCAGATCGCGCAGGCTTCCCTGCTGCACCTGTAACAGCTGATTTAGGAGCTACAAGTACTGAACTACTACTTCTAGGCCCTGATAACAGTGGTGCACCAATTGGTGTTCCCGCTACTCAATTATTAGGAAATGCTGCTGCTTCTAGTTCTATCACTGCTGCTTCTAGTGCTTTTGCTCAAGGAGCTGCTGACACAACAACAGGCAACCTACCATTCTGGTCAAGCGTAACTAGCACAATTGCTGCTGCTGACGCTGCTGATTCCATGATGTATAAGGTTGTAGCAGATACCACATTTAAGGTATACAATGTAAACGCAATCACTAACACTTCTGTGACTGGTGATGGTGTCTATATTAGTGCTGACGATTCAACTGCTGGTCGCGCAGGCTACATTCTTTGCCGCGTGAACTATCTACGTCCTGCTGCTAATGTTTCTTGGAATGATATCCAAGGATTCATTGACTTCGCCTCTCAGCTAGGTGGTAACGACGAATAATAATCTTTTAGATTAAAAGAATTAGGCGAGTCCTTGTGGCTCGCTTTTTTCTTGTCTATAATTTGTATACTGACAACTTCATTATGCAATTAATCACTGTGGTATTTATTGCAGGTATCACTTTAGCTTTAATTGGATTATTGATGGATAACTCTCATCCTAACCACCCGTTTTAAAAGCTTAGGTTTAGTAGGGTTATTGTCATAGACGAATTAGATTCAACCTATTTATGTTGTACCAATACAAAATCACTGGAGGTCTTGTCGAGGTTGTCTCAAGGCATGGTGATGGGATAATGATGTGTTTAGATGCACAAGATGAGGTTATCTATGTAGATGAGGATGATTTAACTCCCCATTTAGACGCCACTAACGAGAAGATACGTACAGAAGAACGACTTACTGCAGAATTAGAAGCTGAAGGAGTTAAACCACCCAAGCCTACGACTAGAGAAACTTTTCCAATTGATGTTCGTGTAAATATTAATACTGCAAGTGCACGTCAAATTGCAGATGCATTACCTGGAGTTGGTCTTAAAACGGCTAGGGATATTAAAGATTTACAGACATCTCAATCTGGGGAGAAGTTCCAAAAATTAGAACAATTAAGGAATATAAAACGAGTTGATTGGGATGAAATTTTCAAAGAAAACTTAGTCCGAGTAGACTGACACTAGGCTTGTTTTAGTGTTGATTAATGAAGCTTGATAATTATGTACAATCTAAGGTGCGTTGGCATCTAGGTTATAACTTAACCTCGGTCCCAGCTGGTGACCAAGCTCGCCTTGAAGAAGCGATGAATAATGTTCAGGATTCTTTTTGGTATGACAAGATTGTTGAGCAGATCGGTCGTTGCGATGAAGCTGAAAAGCGAACTGATATGACCGGTAGTGTAAATAATGATTCAGTTCCTAAGAGTCGTATAGAGAGCATCCTTGGTGACGTTGACCGTACTATTTCAACATCGGATTTCAAGGAAACATTAAAGACTTGGACTCAGATTTATTTATATGAAACAGATAGATTAGCTCTCCATTTATATGTTCCGAACTATAGAAATCCAGAACAAGCTAGATATCGTTTTAATAGAGAAGGTGCGGAATTTATTCAAGCGTTACCAGGTCCAGCAGATGTGGCAGTTGGTACTAGAATTGTTCTTGAAACTTCATATCGTTAGGGGGATTAAATATGGCAATTGATCCAGCTGCTAAAAGGGAACGTGCTAAGCGATTAGCAACTGATTATTCTGTTTATCAAAGACAAAGAGATGATCAAGATCGTAATAGAGGAGCTCAAAGACGTGGCCCTGTATCTGAAGGGAGACAGTCTTTAAATAGACAAGTAGAAAGAATAGAGAGACCTACCTTAAGTGAAACAACAGCTGATAAAGAAGATCGAAAGGAAACTAGGGTATATTCAGGCAATAGACAAGCAGCACAACCTAAACCAGAACGTGCTAGATCTGAGAAATTAAGAAATAGTTCTAAAATTTCTCATCAACAAGAAGATCCCTGGAGTTAAAAAATGTCCTCAATAATGGATGATTTAGATTGGGGCGATGATTATGACGTCGCTGGAAAGAGAAAGAAGCAAGATCCTAAGTCTTTAGGTGGTTATAAAAGATGGACTTCTGCTTCTGATAGAACTGGTTCAACTAAGCAAAGTGAAAGTAAAAAGTTCTTAAGTACTTTCAAAACAAAGTTCAAAGACAAGTTCAGAGATTCTAGATAGCATTTCCCCCTGTTATTCTAGTTAATAAGTCAGTTTTAGTTTTATGGCGATAACTTATTTTCAAGATACTATTTTCAGTACAGAGAGTCTACTTTCAGCACCTGCTGTTGGTACCGCTTTACAAGTAGCTGTTAATAACACGTTCTCTACAAAGGACTATACACTTATTGTTACTGTTGCCAGTGTGGATACAAATGTGATTGTGTGTTTAGAAGGAAGCATTGATGGAACTACCTATGCTCCAATTATTGCTAATCAAACGATAACTGCTAATGGTACGACTGCATATAGTGTTACTGGTAGGCCGGTTAAGTGGATACGTACAAATTGGGTGAGTGAAGCAGGAGGTACTGCTGCAACTGTGACCTTTAATGTAGCGGCTGCATAAGATGGCAGGGAAATTTAATACAGTTCAACCTACAACACGAAATGGATATCTTTTCGGTGCAAGAAGAGAAAGGATACCTTGGGAATCAGAAGGACCAGATACTGGTAAACGTTTTCAGCAAGGAAGAGCACCACGTATGGCAGGGCAGAAAGACATTGCGGGGCTTCGCCCAGGAGAAAAAGATGCTCCTTATGGTGTTGGAAGAGGCTTTGTTCCAAAAGATAGAAGTGCTTGGGAAGTAAATACGAGTGAAAACGCATATTCACAAGAAGATCCATGGAAAACTTTTGATGATGATTTAGAGCCAAAAGTAACTCGTTGGTAAAAAACCTTCAGTTATAATTGAATCTAAGTCTATTTATAAATAAACGTGTCAAGCAGTAGTTCGAATAAGCAACCGTTGATGGTGGATCGTCCAGCGACG
>Ga0098041_1001002_pt1 | contig 10924 bp, 8 predicted proteins | sample 8_EtaG_FD_77066 | JGI IMG/M metagenome (GOLD analysis project Ga0098041, IMG submission 77066) | Marine viral communities from the Subarctic Pacific Ocean - 8_ETSP_OMZ_AT15162 metaG | ecosystem: Environmental > Aquatic > Marine > Oceanic | place: Pacific Ocean | collected 2015-01-08
GAAGCTCGGCTGCATCAGCCATGCGCTGCTCACCGCCGAGGCGATCCAGGCGGACGGGCTGCGCTATACGGGCACGGTGGCCAACTGTTTCGGTGAGATGGACGTGCGGGAGGAAAATCTGATCACCCTGCGGCAGCACCTGCCGGGGGCGTTCACGGTGATTTAGCGCCCGGCGTGGCCGGGCGCCGCCGCCGTCGTCAGACGTTCGGGTTCAGGGTGTAGGTGCCGGTCACGCTGGCCTGGTCGAGAATGTGCCCCTGCATGGCTTCCACCACCTGGGGGCCGCGAATTTCACCGCTCAGGCCCAGGGACGTCACGTCCAGCGCGTAGACGGTGAAGGTGTAGTGGTGCAGCCGCTCGTCGTTCCAGGGCGGGCAGGGGCCGTCATAGCCGCCGTAGACGCCTTTCATGTCCGGGTCGCCGGCCAGGAAGTCGGTGTAGTCGTTGGCGCCGCGAATGCCTTTCGCGGTTTGCCCGATCTCCTTGCCGCGCGGTACCACGCCGTCGGCGTCCTCGCCTTCATCGATCTGCCGCACGTCGGCGGGGATATCCACCAGAACCCAGTGGTAGAAATCCGCCCGGGGCAGATCCGCGGGCACGGTTTTGCCGTCCTGGTTCACGTCGGAGGCATCGGTGGGCGCGTCCGGGTCCACCACCAGCAGGGCGAAGCCACGGGTGCCTTCCGGTACACCGTCCCACACCACCTTGGGGTTGCGGTTGTCGCTCAGGCTCATGTGTTCTTTGGGATCGGGTACCGCGAATGCGAACGGGCCGGGAATCGGCTGGCCTTCGTTCACGCCTTCCACAGTAATGCGCATGCTCTCCTCCTGATTGGCTGAAAAGTGCCGTTCCAATAATACGGCCTTCCCCAGCATTGCGTCTCCGGCACCGGTAATTCAAGCCCCGTGCGCCTTCGATTTCACGCAACGGCCGCGCGCCTGTCATCGCCTTGTCAATCTTCGCTGGGCGTTTACAGGGTTTTACAGAGCGCAACAGTTTAGTACGGCCGTGCAACTGTTTAAGTGCAACTTCCTGCTTACGCTTTGCCTTCATTCTTTATGGAGGGCCTGTTCACACTACTTGCATCACGCCTGTTGCGGCTAAAAAGCCACCCATCAAGGCGCGAGAAGAGAAGTTTGGTGACTCCAAATGAACGACGAGCAACGCGGAGGGGTGGCTTTTTAGCCGCAACCCGAAGGGCTGGAGCCCTTTTTGCTCCCAGCGTCGTTGTCGGTCGCTTATTTGGAATGACCAAACGGCGCTCCCTCCGCCTAGCTGGAAGCAAAAAGGGCATCCAGCAGGCGCGATGCAAGTAGTGTGAACAGGCCCTAGGGAGATCGGGGTATGGATCGCAAGCGTCGTCGTCTGGTACAGGCCATGGCCGTGGGCAGTGCCGCCACCTGGGTAGCCGGTTGTGGCGGGGGGGGTTCATCCGATTCGCCGCCGTCCCCGGCGGCGCCCAATCAACCGGAAACGCCGGAGACCCCGGCGCCCTCGGAGCCCCGGGTTCCGCGGGTGGACTTTTCCCACGGGGTGGCGTCCGGTGATCCGCTCGCCGACCGGGTGATGCTGTGGACCCGCGTTACCCCTCGGGAGGAGACGTCGGGCCCGATACCGGTGACCGTCACGGTGGCCCGGGACGCGGCGCTGCTGGATCCGGTGGCGCGCTTCGAGACCCGGGCCGACGCCGAGCACGATTTCTGCGTCAAACAGGACGCCACCGGGCTGGAAGCGGGGCGCTGGTATTACTACCGGTTCAGCGTGGCGGACCAGCGTTCGCCCATCGGCCGCACCCGCACCTTGCCGGCGGCGGACCGCTACGTGGACCGGGCCCGGTTCGCGGTGGTCTCCTGCGCCAACATTTCCCACGGCTACTTTTCCGTCTACAAGACCCTGGCCGAGCACGGCGACCTGGATTTCGTGCTGCACCTGGGCGACTACCTGTATGAATACGGCATCGGCGAGTACGGCGACGTGCCCGACCGGGACCCGGTGCCGCCCCACGAAATGGTGACCCTGGAGGATTACCGTCAGCGCCACGCCCAGTACAAGGGCGACGTGGACCTGCAGGCGGTGCACCAGCAATACCCGATGATCGTGATCTGGGACGACCACGAAAGCACCAACGACAGCTACCAGGACGGCGCCGAGAACCATCAGCCGCTCACCGAAGGCGACTGGGAGACGCGCAAGAACATCGCCCGCCGGGTGTATTTCGAATGGATGCCGATCCGCGAACAGAACCCGGGGGATGTCGCCACCATTTACCGGCGCTTCCAGTTCGGCGACCTGATCGACCTGAGCATGCTGGACACCCGCCTGGAGGGCCGCGACGAGCCCCTGTCGTTGCCCTTCGACCCGGCCCGCAACGACCCGGAGCGGCGTCTGATCAGCGACACCCAGATGCAGTGGCTGCTGGACGGCCTGAGCGCGTCCACCGCCCGCTGGCGGTTCATCGGCCAGCAGGTGATGTTCGCCCAGCTGAACATCGCCGAGATTCCTTCGCTCAATGAGCACGCGCCGCAACTGCGCGGCAATCTGTCGGCGATCAACATGGATCAGTGGGACGGCTACGCCGCGGACCGCTTGAAGATTCTCAACCACCTGGACGACAACAACATCGACAACGTGGTGATCCTCACCGGCGATATCCATACCTCCTGGGCCAGCGAAATCTATCGCAATCCGGGTACCTTGCTCGGCGACCTGTTTGACGCGCCCCTGGCCGCGGAATTCGTCACCCCGGCGGTGACCAGCCCGGGCTTTCCGGAAGGCGCGGCGGAGCTGGCCGGCGTCGCCGTGCCGGTGGTCAACCCGCACATCCGCTATGTGGAAGCCAAATCGCGCGGTTTCATTCTGATGGACGTGAACCACCAGCGTGCCCAGGCGGAATTCTATTACGCCCGCGACATCGAGTCCTTCGACCTGCGCGGGCAGATCGACGAAAGCAAAACCAAATTGGTGGCGGTGTACAGCGGTGACAGCCGGCTGCGCGAAGAAGGCCTGCGGCCCTCGCGCCCGCGCACCCTGCGCACCGCGCTGTTCCACCCGCCGGCACCGGCGAGCGCATCCACGGAGGAGATGGCATGAACTGGACAATCCAACGACTGGCGCTGGCCGCCGCCCTGGGCCTGACCCTGGCCGCCTGCGGCGGCGACAGCGGCAGCGACGGCGGCGCCACGCCGCAGCCCAACGAGCCCGAGGAGCCGGAAACCCCGGTGGAGCCGGAGCCGGAACCGGAACCCACGGTGCTGGAGCGGGTGCGCTTCCTGACCATCGGCGATTCCGGCAGCGGCTCGGACGGCGCCTACGCGGTCGGCCAGGCAATGGCGGACATCTGTGCCGTGAAACTGGGCGCGGAAAACGACCCCGAGCGGGCCGGCTGTGATTTCGTGGTCGGCCTCGGTGACAACATTTACGAGTCCGGTGTCACCAGCGTCGACGACCCGCAGTTCGAAGAGAAATTCGAGCTGCCGTTCGAGCCGGTGGACCTGCCGTTCTATCTGGTGCTGGGCAACCACGACAACACCGCCTATGTGGGCGGCGACGGCGCCGGCAACGCGCGCGGTGAATTCCAGGTGGACTACACCTACTTCGACGGCCGTCTGTCGGACCGCTGGATCATGCCGGACCGCTATTTCCAGCAGGACGCCGGCGAGACCGCAAGCGGCGCGCCGCTGGTGTCGCTGTTCGCGCTGGACTCCAACCCGATCGCCGGCGGCTTCGCCGACGCGGACCTGGATTACGCCTACCACACCTACGGCATCAACCAGCTGAACTGGGCGGTGAGCGCCATCGGCGGCTCCCAGGCGGAGTTCAAGATCGGCCTGGCGCACCATCCCTACCTGTCCAACGGCACCCACGGCAACGCCGGCAACTATGACGGCGTGCCCAGCCAGATCCTGCCGGTGCTGGCGGGCGACCGCTGGCGGGCGTTCATGGAAGAAGCGGTCTGCGACAAGACCGATTTCTTCTTCGCCGGCCACGACCACGATCTGCAGGTGCTCGACGCGGTGCCCGAGTGTGGCCGCACCGAGTTCGTGGTCAGCGGCGCCGCCAGCAAGACCCGCAGCCTGGACGACCCGGAGCGCAACCAGGCGCCGTTCCAGATCGGCGATGTGTACGGTTTCTTCTGGATGGAAGCGGTGGAAGCGGACAGCCAGGCCGGCACGCCGGCGCGGCTGTGCCTGGAAGCCTATGTGGTGGAGCCCGGCGTCGAGGGGCTGGGCGTGCTGGACGCCGGCCAGGCCACCCCGGCCTATCAGCGCTGCTACGACAAGCAGCCCGCCGCCGGCATCCCGGCCAGCAACGATTTCTCCAGCGACATCTTCACCAGCGGCGACGCCTTCCCGCTGCCGCTGCCGGATGGCTTCGACGCGGACTTCAGCGGCCCCCTGCAGGCGTTCCGCGATCAACTGATCTCCGGGTTCAACCAGGCCATGGCGGGCCTGCCGGAGGGGCCGCAGCAGGAAGTGGCGGCGCAGATTCTGGCCGGGCTGGATACGCTGTTCAGCGCCCTGGACGGCGCCGCGGCGGCGATCTCCGGCGGCGACGACGCGGATATGAGCCAAGCGTTCCAGGGCGCGTTGGCGGCGTCCCAGCAGTTGGAAGCGATCGACACCAGTGTGTTGCCGGCGCCGTTTGACCAGCTCGGCGGTGCCTTCCAGGCGCTCAGTGAAGGGTTCGGCAACAGCGCCGACTTTGAGGGCGAGTCCTCCGGCACCCTGCAGGATGTGGCGTTCCTGGCCGGCCCGCTGGTGCAGCTGGCGCGCAACCTGGACAACATCGTCGACGGCGTCGACGAGCAGACCCCGGATGTGCCGGTGCTGTCGGGTCTCACTAAGGTGCTGTCCAGCGTGTCGCTGGGTCTGGCCAACACCCTGGAGCAGTTGGTGCTGCTCGACACCAGCGCCACCGGCGAGCAGTTGGTGGGCACCATCCAGCTGGTCCTGGAGCAGGTGGTCAACGACGTGCTGTGGTTGGAGAGCGTCGATCAGGCCACCTTGCCCGGCAACCTGGTGTCCACCGCGCTGGCGTTTCTCACCCGGGAAGTCACCGAGCAGCTGGATCAGGGCCTGAGCCCGCTCAGCGGCTTGCTGGACCTGCTCTCGCCGGTGACCAACCTGCTCGCCGGGCTGCTCGGCTTTCTCTAGCGGCCGGTCCGGCTAGTCCCGCTGGCGCAGCCAGTCGGCGATCATCGCCCAGCTCTCCTGCTGGGCGGTGGCGCCGCCGAGAATGCCCATATGGCCGCCGGGGATGGTGACGTAGCTCTTGTCCCGGCTGCCCACCAGGGTATCCATGGCGTGGCTGCAATCCCGGGTGACGATGGGGTCGCCGGCGCCGGTGATATTGAGGATGCTGGCCTGCACGCGGCTCAGCTGACCGCCGCCGCCGGGTATCGGCAGCTGGCCCCGGGCCACCACATTATCCACCCACAGATAGTGAATGATGTCCTGAATCACGCCGCCGGGGTAGGCGACCATGTCGTTCAGAAAGGCGCCGTTGGTGGCGTGGGCGCTGACGAAATCCCGGTCGTGCAGGTTCTTCACCAGGTTCCAGTAGCCCTGCACGCTGGCCACCGGGTTGGTCAGCTTGAACGCCAGGCTGTTGGCCCACCCCGGTGACCGCAGCCAGGCCGGATTGAAGTCATGGGCGCGCAGCCCGGTACGCCGGCGCAGCCACTTCAGGTTGCGGCTCAGGCGCCGGTACTGTTTGCCCAGGGCGCCGTTGCGGTGATAGTCCGTGGGCGTGCCCACCAGCACCAGATTGGCGAGGTCCGGGTCCTGCCCGAGCCCCGCGTAGCAGAGGCTGAACAGGCCGCCGAAGCTCCAGCCGTGCAGGCTCAGGCGGCGCTCGCCGCTGTGCTCGCGCACCCGTTCCAGCAGCGCCGGCAGCTTTTCCGCGAAGTAGGTGGCCAGGCTGTGATGGTTCTCCGCCCGCCCGGGCCGCCCCCAGTCCACCAGGTAGAGCTCGAAGCCCCGTGCGCGCAGATAGCGCACCAGGCTGCGCCTTGGGAACAGATCGTAGATCAGCATGTTCACCGCCAGCGGCGGCACCAGCACCAGCGGCGTACGCTGCGTGCGAGTGCTGACCGGCACCACCTCGCCGTTGTCCAGTTCGATCTCGGTGTCCCGCAGCGGCGGGTAGTAGCGCAACTGCACCAGGCCGTCATCGCTGATCACCTGAAACGGCGTGGCGTCGGCCTGCACCAGGGCGTCGCTGCGGAACAGACGCTGGCCGGCGTTGCCGAGCCAGCGGCGGGCGGATTTCAGAGACGGCACCGACGGCGCCGACAACATGGCCATGATTCAATCCTGCGAGCCGTTTTCGGGGCCGCGAAGTGTAGCGGGGAGGATCGAAACTGGCCGTCGCCGAAGCGACATGGGCGCCTGGCGCCGGGGTAAAACTAGAAGATGCCGGAATCCAGCCCGGCGGCCATGTACATGCCCAGCTCTTCCACCTGGTCGGCGAAGGCGTCCTGCCACTCGCCCTTGCACACCAGCGGGTCCTGCACCCAGTTCCAGCGCAGGCCGGTGACGATGGACTCCACCGCCCGTCGGGTGCCGGTGCCGTCCAGGCCGGCGCGGATATAAAGCGCGCAGGGCAGCCCCTGCTTGTCGTCGATCACCGCGTAGTAGGTGCGGTCAAAGAAGTCCTTCAGCGCGCCGCTCATATAGCCCAGATTCTCGGTGGTACCGAGCAGAATGGCGTCGCAGGCCAGCACGTCCTCCGGACCCGCCTCCAGGGGCGGCTTCCAGGTCACCGACACCTGCTCGATGTCCGGGTGGCCGGCCCCCTTCAGGGCGGCGTCCACCAGCCGGCGGGTGTTCGGCGACGGCGCGTGCGCGACGATCAGTAGCTGTTTCATGGTGTCAGGGTAACAGGATGCGCGTCGCGACTTAATCGATGTAATCCAGCGGCAGGGCGGAAGTGTCGATCACCCGGCGCATGACGAAGCTGGAGTGGACGCCGCTGACGCCCTCGATGCGGGTGATCTTGTTAAGCAGGAACTGCTGGTAATGGTCGATATCCGGCACCACCACCTTAAGCAGGTAGTCCGCCTCCTGGCCGGTGACCAGATAGCACTGCTGCACTTCCGGGTACTCGCCCACTGTGGCTTCGAAATTGGCGAAGCGCTCCGGGGTGTGGCGGTCCATGCTGATCTGGATCATCACGGTGAGGTCGAGCCCCAGCTTGCGCGGGTCGAGCACGGTTTCCCGGCGCAGGATCACGCCCGCCTGTTCCAGCTTCTGCACACGCCGCGAGCAGGGTGAGGGGGACAGGCCGACCTGTTCCGCCAGCTGCTGGTTGGTGAGGCCGCCGTCCTGCTGCAAGGCGCGCAGGATACGCACGTCGGTACGGTCGAGATTTGCCGGTTTTTCCTTGGCCACGCAATAAACCCTCGCGTCTCGGTGGTTTCTGGCTGTTTCATTGCTAAAAGTGGCGAATATTCCGGTAAAAAGCAAGCACATTGCCGGGCCAGGCGCCTAGACTGTGTCCTGTCGCTGCGGGAAGGCCATAAGCCGGACCGCAGTCGGTCACGGGCCTCCGCCTTACCGGGCGGGGGTCGGTACCGAACCCAACGCCACGGCTTGATCAGCCGCGCGGCCAACACACCGGCGATCCCGGACCCGGCCCAGGCATACCGAATTCAAGGAGTCCGTCATGAGTTTTGATCATCGCAAATACGCGCCTTTCCCCGTCGTCGATAAGCCGGACCGCCGCTGGCCGTCCCGCCGCATCGAGAAAGCCCCCCTATGGGCGGCGGTGGACCTGCGCGACGGCAACCAGGCGTTGATCAAGCCGATGAACGTGGCTCAGAAGAAGCGCTTTTTCCAGTTGCTGGTGGAGCTCGGCTATAAGGAAATCGAGGTGGGTTTCCCGTCCGCCAGTCAGATTGACTACGATTTCTGCCGGGCCCTGATCGAGGATGACCTGGTGCCCGACGACGTCAGCATCCAGGTGCTGACCCAGGCGCGCCAGGAGCTGATCGAGCGCACCTTCGAATCGCTGCAGGGTGCGAAGAAGGCGATCGTCCACATCTACAACGCCACCTCGCCGACGTTCCGTCAGCAGGTGTTCAATGTGGACAAAGAGGGCTGCAAGAAGATCGCCGCCCAGGCCGCCCAGTGGGTGCGGGATTGCGCCGCCGCCCAGCCGGACACCGACTGGAGCTTCCAGTATTCACCGGAGACCTTCAGTGCCACCGAGACCGATTTCGCCATTGAGGTGATCGACGCGGTCAACGACGTGTGGCGCCCGGATCAAGGCCGGCGGGTGATCATCAACCTGCCCGCCACCGTGGAAGTGAGCACGCCCAATGTGTTCGCCGACCAGGTGGAAACGGTCAACGACAACATCCGTTACCGCGAGCACGTGCTGATCAGCGTCCACACCCACGACGACCGTGGCTGCGGCGTGGCGGCGGCGGAACTGGCGGTGATGGCCGGCGCCGACCGGGTGGAAGGCACCCTGCTGGGCAACGGCGAGCGCACCGGCAACATGGACCTGGTGACCGCGGGCATGAACCTCTATGCCCAGGGCATCGACCCGGAAATCGACTTCTCGCGCATGAAGGAGATCATCGCGCTGGTGGAGGAGATCACCGAGATCCAGACCCACCCGCGTCACCCGTACGCCGGCGATCTGGTGTTCACCGCCTTCTCCGGCAGCCACCAGGATGCGATCCGCAAGTGTCTGGCCCAGTACAAGCCGGGCGACACCTGGCGCGTGGCGTACCTGCCCATCGACCCCCACGATCTGGGCCGCCGCTACGAGGAAGTGGTGCGCATCAACTCCCAGTCCGGCAAGGGCGGCGTCGCCCATGTGCTGGAGCGGGACTTCGGCCTGACGCTGCCGCGCTGGTTGCAGCAGGAGCTGGCGCTGGTGGTGCAGCAGGATGCCGAGGAAGACGGCGGCGAGATCACCGGCGAGCGCATTCACCGTCGCTTTAACGGCGACTACCTGAACGTGCCGGCGGGTTGGACGCTGCGCTCCTACGACCTGCACCGCACCGACGCCGGCGTCAAAGCCAGCATCAGTGTCGGCGAAAAAGGCGACACCGTGGATCTCAACGGTCAGGGTGAAGGGGCGGTGGGCGCCCTGGTGGACGCGCTCAACCGTCGCCACGGCTGGCAGATCCGCGTGGAGGCTTTCGATGAGTCGTCCCTGGGCGATGACACCGAAGCCAACGCCATGGCCTGTGTGCGGGTACGTGTCGGTGAGCGGGTGCAGAGCGCGGTGGCGCTGGCCGCCGACACCACCGCCGCGGCGCTGCAGGCGATCCTGTGCGCCGCCGGTCGGGTGGCGGAAACCGCCGACGTGGAGGCGCCGGCCCGGGCCCAGGCCTGAGCCGGCGCCGGTTCAGATCTCCAGAAACGTCTCCAGAACCCGGCCCAGGCGTCGCTGCGCGGCGCTGAAGCGGGCCGGGTCCGCGAGCATCTCCGCTTCGCTCTGAATCCAGGGCCCGTCCTTGAGTTCGTCGGCGCATTCGCGACACAGCGCGCGCGCCTCGTGCTCACCCAGCTCCAGATGAAACTGCAGCGCCAGCACCCGGTCGCCGAACCGGAACGCCTGGTTTTCGCAGCCCCAGCTGCGCGCCAGATGCACGGCGCCGTCGGGAATCGCGAAAGTATCGCCGTGCCAATGCAGTACCGGCGCGCCGTCATCGAACAGGGCGCCGATCGGATCGTGCCGCCCGGCGTCGGTGCTCTGCACCGGAAACCAGCCGATCTCCGGCTCCGGGTTGGCGGTCACCGGCGCGCCCAGCACGCGGGCGATCAGTTGCGCGCCGAGACACACCCCCAGCACTTTTTTGTCCGCCGCGATGCACTGTTCGATAAAACGCTTTTCCGCCGCCATCCACGGGTAGCGGGCTTCGTCGTCGGCGCCCATGGGGCCGCCCATTACGATCAGGGTATCCAGCTGCTCCGGTTCGGGCAGCGGTTCGCCCTGGTAAAAGCGGGTGGCGGACAGTCGCGCGCCGCGCTGTTCCAGCCAGGTTTCCATGGTGCCGAGCTTTTCGAACGGTACATGGGACAAGTAGTGAACGCGCATCAGAACAGATACTCCGCTTGCAGAATCGCCAGCGCCTGCTCGCCCTCGCCGTACAGCATCAGGCGCTGCCCCTGGATCTCGAACCGCCGGGTGCGCTCCAGGGCGTCGGTGAAGGCCTGGGCCTGATCCGGGCCGCTGCAGGCGCGCTTGGTGGTGGCCAAGGCTTCCAGAGTAAGGCGGCCGTCGTCGTTTTGGTAGCCGCCGGAAAGACTGTTGCAGCCGGTGCTGCCCTTCACCCGCTGCCCCTCGCTGTGAAACACCAGGTGCGCCTGGGTGTTCTGGTCCCGGGGCGGCGGGGTCTGCTCGTCGCCCACCTGGATCAGTTTCCAGTAGGTGTCGGCGAACGGCGGCTCGGCGGTGGCGGCGTGCAGCGACAGGCTGGTCGGGCCGTCCGAGGCGCCGTTGAGTACCCGGTGGGGCGCCGTGGTGGTGAACTGCACGGCGCCGTCCAGGATCACGCGGGCGTCCACCACATAGCGGTGCGTGTCGTCGATCATGTCGCCGTTGTAGTAGAGCCGGAACGGCATCTTGCCGTCTTTGACCACCAGGCGTGTCAGCCGTTGAACCACCGGGGTGGCGTCCGCCGCGCCCTGGTCCCGGAGGGTCAGCACCAGCACGCTGGTGTCCGGTACCTCGGCGTCGTCGGGCAGCACCACCTGGCCTTCCAGGGTGCCCACGCCGGATGCGTCGCGCCGGTAGTCACCGGCGAAGGGGCCGTCGCCGGCCAGCGTCAGGGACGGGTTCTCCAGGGTGATGGTGAGCGGGTCCTGGTTCAGGGGGTCGTCGTCGCGGGTGTTCAGGTAGCTGAGCAAAAGGGTGTCGTCGTCCTGTTTTTCCCAGCGCACGCCGCGGTGGCCGTGGTCGCCGA
>Ga0098041_1001009_pt1 | contig 10877 bp, 17 predicted proteins | sample 8_EtaG_FD_77066 | JGI IMG/M metagenome (GOLD analysis project Ga0098041, IMG submission 77066) | Marine viral communities from the Subarctic Pacific Ocean - 8_ETSP_OMZ_AT15162 metaG | ecosystem: Environmental > Aquatic > Marine > Oceanic | place: Pacific Ocean | collected 2015-01-08
ACCAGTTGTTATCGTAGCGGTGAGCCAATGGTCATTTTATATAGTAACGTGTTTGAAACCAGTTCGTGACGTAGCGGTGAGCCAATGTTAGTCCACAGACTAACATCTTTTGAAACCAGTTCGGGACGTAGCGGTGAGCCAACGCAGTAACATGTTAGTCCGTGGACTAACATAATGTTCTGTTGTTAACTTATTGTTATATAAGCAATGTTCTGTCTTTTTGGGGGTAATGTTCTGTAATGTTCCGTAATGTTCTGTAGCGTTAGAACATTATGTATACGTAGCAATTAATAACAACTAGTAACAAACTCTTGTAATACTTGCCTATCAATTTGTATCAATTTATTAGTATTTATAATAATAGTTATAATGTTCTTTTTTCTAAATATTATTAAACTTTATTTTCGACCCCCATGAGAGCGTATTACTTACCCAACAAAAAATCTAAATCCAAAAATCTTACCCTCCAATTTCTCTAAAAAAAGAACATTAGAACATTCTAAGTTTTACAATGACTTACAGGGACACGTGTTAGAACATTACAGTACATTACAGTACATTACACGTTTAATCACCATATAATAAGTTTACACACAGCTTGACATACATAGCCATCTATGGTAATATATTGATAGTGGGATTTTCCACTGATTTTTACAAAGGAACTACAGACATGAATACGCAACTACACATAACATCGCCAGCCGTTGGTATTTCCAACGATGGCTCAAGCACGACCACCCTACAAGATGTTAGTCCACGGACTAACAATGTTCCACAAGTCGAGGTCGCTTCCATCGGATCAAGCGCAATGTTATCCGAACTGTCAATATCCCAATGGACAGGACGTAAGAAAGACAAGAAAGCGTCTCAAGATGTTACCGCAGATAACAATGCCGAATCTGGTGTAGCCAATGTCCACAAGAAATTACTTGGTAAGTGCGCTGAATTGGAAGCAGTTCACAAACTTACAGGTAATATTCGCAACGTACATTATGGCATGACTATGCCGTGGTCAGATACAGGCTTGCGACTGTTACCAACGGCACAGTATTTCAAGTATCATCAAGCCATGACTGATCTCGAGAACAAGTGGCGGTCATGTGTTAACGACTTCATACAGTCTTACCAATGGGAGATCAGCCAGTCACAAGCCAAACTAGGTGACTTGTTTGACGCTAGCGAGTACCCATCAACGGACACGCTTACCACCAAGTTTGCGTTCAGTCTCAACTACATTCCGCTACCAGACGCAGGTGATTTTCGTGTTGATGTTGGCAAGGACGCAGTAGATGAGGTCAAGTCAAGTTACTCTGACTACTACAACCGGCAACTCACCAAAGCAATGAATGACGTGTGGACACGTTTGCACGAAGCACTCACTCGTATGTCCGAGCGTTTGGCTATCAGTCCTGACGGCAAGAAAGAGATATTCCGTGACAGTCTGGTCAGTAACGTGGTCGAGATGATCGAGCTACTAGACGTATGTAATGTCACAGGTGATGTCCAGATGACTACCATGCGTGATAAGTTATCAGACGCTATGTATGGCGTGACTGCTGAGATACTACGTGAAGACGAGCATACACGTGCTGAGACTAAACGCACAGTGGATCAAGTCATTGCGTCACTTCCAAGTGTAGGGGTGTAACAATGGCTCAAGCCATAACAGTTATTGCAGTTGGTGTATTACTAACTCTTATCATTTTGGAAACACTTAGTGGGTGTGGACAACGCACCTACTTTTCCAATCACACGTGGGTGACAAACGAGTGTTTGTTTATCCCATACAACACCACTACAGGTAAGTGGTAAACTTGTTAGTCCACGGACTAACATCTTATAAGGAGAACTACGATGTCTAACAACGCAGAACAAATGTACGCACTAAGCCTAGATCAGATCGCTACCGCCATACGTACAGGTGGTGACAAACGCACTATCTTGGTACAGGGTCACATGGGTACAGGTAAGTCATCATTATTAAAGATGTTATCAGATGAGTTATCCACCCATACACCCTACTATTGTGATTGCACCACTAAAGACTTGGGTGACATCACAGTACCGAATATAGCAAAACTTGATGATGGTACAGGCTATGTGTCGTATCTCACTAATGAAGAACTAGGCGCACATATCGACAAGCCTATTATTCTTATGATTGATGAGTATGGCAAAGCCAACAAAGCAGTCAAGAACGCTCTGTTACGTCTTATGCTGGAGCGTAAGATAGGCTCATACACACTACACCCTGACTCGTTAGTATTTGCTACGACTAACTTAGGGGCTGAGGGTGTAGGTGATCTAGTACCGCCACACGCACGGAACCGCATTACTGTTGTTACCATGCGTAAACACGACAACATGGAATGGATTGAATGGGGGATTAACAATGGGATCGAACACACTTTACTTGGGTGGTGTAAGGATAACCCGCAACTCTTTGCGAGCTTTGAGACTGTCAAAGACCCCGAAGAAAATCCGTACATATATCACCCCAGAGATCAACGTACAGCGTTTGTCACACCCAGATCGTTGGAAGCCGCTTCCGATTGGCTCAAAGAACGTGAAGCGTTTGACGACCAAACGCTAACAGGTTTGCTCATGGGTACGATAGGTGCGCGTGGTGCTATGGACTTGATGGCATTTGTCAAGCTGGCAGATCAGTTACCCTCGCTTGAGAGTATCAAGAAAGACCCACAGAACGCCAAAGTACCTGATAGTGCTAGTGCTGTATGTATGGTTGTGTACCGCACACTAGCAAGTCTGGAGAAAGATTGGGTCAATGCTTGGATGGATTACATGGTGCGCCTCGACAAAGAAGCGCAAGGTATGTTCGCCAATGGTGTACGTGCGCCCAAGTATTCCAAGCAGTCTATGGTGATGACTAACAAGAAGTTCACCGAATGGGCTATGGCTAACAACTATATGTTCGCGGCGGACAAGAAATAGTTAGTCCACGGACTAACATCTTATGGGGTGGGGCATTGTGTCCCACCCGCACGGGAAAGCTAAACTCTTAGGAGAATACAATGTTAACACTAGGTAAACAACTCACTACAGAACAACGGCTATCCAAGGCTGTTGTCGATATTATGGGTAACGATAAGTACATTGCACTGGCTGGTATTCTTATGATCGGTGAACGTACTGTCAAAGATGACATACCTACTGCCTGTACGAATGGTCGTGATGAGATGTACGGTAGGAAGTTTGTAGACGATTTATCTGACCCCGAACTACGGTTTCTTGTACTGCATGAGAGCTACCATAAACTGTATCGACATCTCACCACGTGGAAACATCTATATGATGAAAACCCACAGCTTGCAAATCAAGCGTGTGATTACGTTATCAATCTCAAGATAGCTGATGACAATACCGATGGGTTCGCGGTTATGCCCCAAGGTGGTCTGCTTGATCGCAAGTTCAAAGATATGGATAGCGCACAAGTATACGCTACCATTAAACAAGAGCAGAAAGAAAACGGAAGTGATGGTGGGGCTGGTTCCTCTGGTGGCTTTGATGAGCATGATTGGGATGGCGCACAAGAACTAAGTGACGCAGAACAACGTGATTTAGCCAGAGACATTGACGAGGCAGTACGTCAGGGTGCGCTTATCGCTGGCAAGTTAGGCAATGGCGCAGATCGCAGTATTACTGATCTACTACAGCCACAGGTGGATTGGCGTGAAGTAATGCGAGAGTTTATATCTACGACTTGTTCAGGCAATGACTACTCTACGTGGCAACGTCCTAACAGGAGATATATTTCCTCAGAAGTATATATGCCAAGTGGTATATCAGAGAGTGTTGAAGGTATTGTCATTGCTGGTGATATGTCTGGTTCTGTCGGTCAGGCCGAACAGTCAGTCATACTCACCGAAGCCAAGTCGTGCTTCGATGCTGTACATCCTAACTGGGTACGTATGCTGTATTGGGATACAGAAGTATGTTCTGACGAGACATATGAGCAACACGAACTCGATGACTTTATCAAGTCTACAAAACCCAAAGGTGGCGGTGGTACTAATGTCGAGTGTGTGCCAGCGCACATGAGCAAGCATGGTATCAATGCACAAGCCGCTATCGTTATCACCGATGGGTATCTTGGTGGTTCGTGGGGCAAGTGGGATTGCCCAGTATTGTGGGTAATAGTCGATAACAAAAATGCCAAGCCAGATGTTGGTACGGTAATTCACGTAACTAGTAGAGACTTACATTAAACATTGAAAGGGAAAGTGACATGGACACAACACAAGAAGTTATTATTAAAGAAGCTACAGAAGCTACAAGAGATTGGGCTACAGCGTGTGAGATAGTAGAACGTGCGGTTGAAATTGAAGCGTCACGTATACTGGTTGACAATCGTTTTTCATCCGAAGCAACCCTTACAGCTCAAACATTACGTTCCGCTTGGGAACGTATTAAACAAGGTTAGTCCACGGACTAACATATTAGGAGAAGAAACATGATATATAGACCACAATCATTAAATACCTTTAAACAGGTAGAAGATAAGTACAACAGCACTAAACCATTGGTGAGTAAGCATCACAAACGAGAGGATGATATACGTCCACTAGGTGATCGGAGACGCAAGTGGGAACGCATGGAAAGAGTAGATAGGAACAAGTACGTGTTACACGATGCTATGATGTACAATGACATCAATCCTTATGAAGCCTCTAATAGTTATTGGTGGGCTTACATTAAACGCCCCCCGATTACATGGGAACGTAAAGACGGTAAAGAGTTTGTAACTGTCCGTCCTAATATTCGGATGTCCCATGACACGTCACGGTTTCAATTCTTACGTGCTTACCTGCCGTCAGGGTTGTACTTCGACAATCATAGTAAGCATGGCAGACACATGATAAACAATGTGTTTATAGCACGGCCTAGAAATACTAAAGACAAGACCGACTATCATCTGACGTTTGCACGTCCCTTCAATAACTATAACGATCATAGTGATCTTAGGTGGAAGTGTATTACTGAGCCGTGGGCTGAAACACGTTCTGTTGTAGACAAAGAAAAGAAAGCCGAATTACGTGCTGACTTAGAGCAGTTCTATGAGTGGATATGTTCTGTTGGTCTTTTACTTGATGTTGGATACGAGAACGTAAGGCATTTAGAGTATGAAGCGCATAATCACGTACAAAGTCACTTTATAAGCAACCGATTAGATTTTCCAGTAAAAGTTGCATTACAAATACTAAAGGATTATAATCATCCACTACGTATACATCTAGCTACTAACTTTTTGATACGAATGGATAGCCGTAGATCATATACTGATTCAAGTACTTCACTTATAAAATCTATTGAAACAGTAGAGGATCAACGAGAGTTTAGAGCTAAGTATAATAGTTGGGCTAACAAAGCCTTTGGGCTTATGACTGATAAGGAGACTACCAATGCCTAGAATTACAGAGACACATGATTTAATTCCTATTGAGAACATACATAAGGTAGAAACTCATTCTTATCTTAGGATGTTTATGGGTAAGGTACGTGAGGTGTACCCTAAATGCCAATTCTCATTTGGTAATTCGCCAAACGATAACGGAGCTATGTCAGTCCACGTGTACCATGATTGGAAACCGCTAACTATGGGTAGGATTGGTTACGGTAACTTCCGTGATACTGGGGGCGAAGATACTTTTATGGTTGCTAGTAATCGTATACAAAACGAAAAGTACCACTCTTCAAGCCCTCAATTTCATTACAAAATGTCGAAGCATATGGATGTAGCTATGCGTAATGCTAAGTCGTTTCTACGTGATCTATCTAGTATAGAAGTAGCAAGTACATACGGTATTAATTGCCGTAGGGCATGGGGCGATACCGAAAACAATACACGTAGTAGTATACGTGATAAGTTTGAAAAGGCTTTATCCTTTAATACTAGGTCTGGTGATAACTCTAATATTATTATTCGAGAGTTACAGCATCTGGTAACCACAGGGCATAAATTTCTGGACGCAGAATTTTCTAATTCAATCGCAGAACTTTTACAGGCACACAAAGATCACGCGGAAGTTAAGAGCGGTATGTCCTCAAAAGTTATTATGGTGTGTGCAGAACAACGTCCCAACGGTACTCGTTTTGAACTCGCACAAACAGAAGATATATCTGATTATGGTACGGTTTGGGGTTCGTTAGGTACTTTCTCTGAGGATACCATACAAGCTGAGTACCCTGATGTTGCTGGTAAATTAGCTGTACTTCAGATGTGCGAAGTTGAACAATGGGTTGATGGGGTTGGATATAAATCCACACCAACGGTGTATTATGTTACTGCCTAACACACCCGATGATAAGCTATACCGTGTTCAAGTACATGATGACACGAACACTATCGAAGTGTCATGTATTGGCATGGATAAGGTTGACGCAGAAGCAGAAGGTATGTATTGTTCTTCTGATGATTTGCCAACATGGTTACAAGAACGTCTAGCTGTATTGATGGTAACGGATTGGAGACCGATTACCTCAGTTATAAAAAATGTAGGTAGGCGTATTGATGAAACTACGTACTGGGTAATTAAACCTAATGAACTATAGAAGATTAGAATCATGGGAACTAAAGCAGATCGAAAGGTTTGCAACTGAATTAGCCCAATGCGCTTCAAGAGCAGTCTATATAGATGACGTTGATCGGTTAGAGAACTTAACTGAGAACGCTCTATATAGACTAACCCTTTTAAATGAAATACTTGGAGATGTTAGTCCACGGACTAACATTTCTGGTTGAAACCAGTTTTTAGGAGAACTACAGATGTATTATGTAATGGAAACAAATAGCGATAAGACGGTAACGTGTTACTTAGGAACAAATCAAGAGTTCGCCGCATACGCCAAAAAAGCACGTTTACAGAAGCAAGTTCCCTATCGTCAGATAGATATTGTGTGGAGAAACTAAATGCCAAAAAGAACAAAAGAAGATAACGCTGGATGGCCTGAACATATCAAAAACTCTAAAGAGCGTGAACAACGCATTGCTGAGAAGATGAAAGGTAAGACCTTTGAGAATGTTATTTTAAAGAGTGATAATGTTATTCATTGGAACACCATAAAACGTGTTTGGGGGAAATCAAGTGAAGTGGAGATACTGGGGAATTTAAATGACTGAAAATTTATATTATTCTTTAGTATTGTTTCTAAATAATTATGTAGAACTTATATCTACCCACCCCTCTCTACAGGCTTGTTTACAAGCCTCTGCTTTATTAGACGGTGGAGCTTGTATTGAGATTTCTCTTTTAGAGAATTTAAGATGAGGAAGATATTATTAATTATTTCAAGGTACGTATGTAAACTTGATTCATATTTATGGAGCAAATTACATGGAAGAAGAAGACCGTAAATTAATAGAAATTTGGCATTTATACGATGACGGTAGTCGTTGCCATGAACGTGGTATCAAGACCGTTGAAGTATTTACATTCCCAAAATGTCCGAAGTGGTTAAAAAGGATTTTTTCTAATGGCGATGACACCAGAAGCAAGAGTTAAAAAAACTGTAACAAAACAGCTTAAAGAGTTAGGAACTTATTACTTTTATCCTGCTACAGGTGGGTACGGCAGAAGCGGTGTACCAGACATAGTAGGATGTTATAGAGGAATGTTTTTTGGAATAGAATGTAAAGCAGGTAAGAACACCCCTACCGCATTACAGGAAAAGAACTTACGAGATATAAATACTGCGGGAGGTTTCCAAATAGTAGTCAATGAGGATAATATGAAAGATATAGCAGAGATATTGAAGTTAGCATCTTTTTGTAGATAATAAGGAGGGCGTAAATGGGAAAATCTTTACGAGAAAAATTGTTGGAAACTGTAGTAACGGCAATGGCAAAAGAAGTTGTCAGTTGCGTAGACGAAAGAAAAGTTTCCAAAGAAATACTAAGTGATGCTGGCGTATGGATAGATACCGATGACCAGACACACGCCATTCAAATATGGATGAACTGGGAGGAAGAAAACGCTGAACTTCACGCAGTAGCACACCCTTTAACCATAACAGATGAGGGTATACTTCAAGAAGATAGCACAGCCGAACCAATAATTGTTATTGGAGCGGATTAATGATTAGGTATAAACATGAAGTAGGCACAAAATGGTACGAGCGTGATCTTGGTGCGGATACACGTACTTGTTTAAAGTGCCAGAAAGCGTTTATTTCTGAGTCAATTGATAATCGTATATGTAATGACTGTAAACAAAGTGTCGAATGGAAACACCCCGAACAAGGTCTTGGACATAATGGTGTAAAGGTAGCCGAAGTAAGGTTTTCTGATTGTGCAAAAGAACTTGGAATTAGGGATTGGCGTTCCAGAGGGGGTATTAGATATAGAAGAGGACGGATGAAAAAATGGAATTAATTACAGCTTTAGTTATGTCTTTCGGGGGTTTGTTTGTAGCTGACAACAAAGAATTTTTTGATGTTGCTGAAGAACAGATACAACAAGGAGCAGAATGGCACTACATTGGTAAGTCAACGCTTGACCCCAACGCAAAGTCTATCTCTGCCCAAGTGTGTAATGGCACGTGCGATGAGCCATACATTCTATGGAAATTAAAACTACCAGAATAAAGGATAATAAAATGGGAGAACAATTGGAACTACCGTTTGACCCACCGCTTGACCGCACTCTAAAACGTGCGGAGATACTACGTACCGCTGAAAAATATATTACTCAAGATAGAGCCGAACAGCATGGAAGCATGGAGGAAAACTTCACTACGATTGCTAACTATTGGTCAGAACATCTTGGGACAAAAGTAACCGCCGTTGATGTAGCCATAATGATGTCGTTACTGAAGATTGCCAGATTAAAAAGTAACGCTAAAAACTCTGACAATTGGGTAGACGGTTGTGGATATATGGCTTGTGGTGGCGAGTTAGCCTGTAATGTATTTACCAAGACTGGTTTGGTAAAAGGAAACTAGCAAGGAATTTACAGGCGAATTATATTGTGGAAAGAAGCAAACTTGTCCTCTGTATCTATGAGGAAATATATCGTTTTCGTATTGAAGCAGATCAAGCTCATTGGGATGGAAACTTCAAACTTGGCTATGAGTTGGATAAAGCTGTAGCTGAATTAGAAGAAAAAGCCTCTAATGGGGAACTCTGGGTAATTTTATTTTAGGGGGGAACTATAGTATGGATTTAATAACGATAGACTTTGAAACCTATTACGATAGAGAGTTTTCATTGTCTAAAATGACTACTGAAGAGTACGTGCGTGACCCTCGTTTTGAAGTTATTGGTGTGGGGGTTAAGCTAAACAATAACGAAACGGAATGGGCTAGTGGTTCAAAAGAACAAATACGAGATTTCTTGCATACTTTTGATTGGGGTGAGGCTATGTTTCTTGCCCATAATACTGTTTTTGATGGGGCTATTGCTAATTGGCTTTTTGATATTACCCCTCGTGTGTACACCGATACTCTTTGTATCGCACGTGCTGTGGATGGTGTGGAAGTCAGCGGAAGCCTACGTGCATTGGCTGAGAGATATTCCCTTGGTACTAAAGGTATTGAAGTAGAAAACGCATTAGGGAAGCACCGTGCCGATTTCACCTCTGAAGAACTTTCTAGGTATGGCGATTACTGTGTAAATGATGTGGATCTTACGTACGATCTATTTAAAATATTCGCCTCTAATTTTCCAAGAGAAGAATTAAAACTTATAGATTTAAGTCTACGTATGTTTGTAGAACCTACTTTAGATTTAGACCTCGGGTTACTGGAACAACATCTTATAGAAACACGTGACCACAAAGACAAGCTACTTGCTTGTGCCGGGGTAGATAAAAAAGACCTTATGAGCAACGCCAAATTTGCTTCCCTACTAGAAGGTCTAGGGGTGAAACCACCTACAAAGATAAGCCCTACTACAGGCAAAGAGACGTTTGCATTTGCTAAAACAGATGAGGACTTCAAGGCTTTGGGTGACCATGAAGACCCACAGGTACAGTCTTTAGTATCCGCTAGATTAGGTAATAAAAGTACGTTGGAAGAAACTAGAACGCAACGGTTTATAGATATATCTAAGCGTGGTCTACTGCCTGTGCCTGTTAAATACTATGCCGCACATACTGGTAGATGGGGCGGTGATGACAAGATAAATCTACAAAACCTACCTAGCAGGGGGGTTGCAGGGAAAAAGCTAAAGAAAAGTATAATAGCCCCCGAAGGGCATACTCTGATAGAAGCTGACTCTTCGCAAATAGAAGCACGTGTGCTTGCATGGTTAGCCGAACAAAAGAATCTTGTTGATGCTTTCGCTAACGATGAAGATGTTTATATAAAGATGGCATCTCGCATATATGGTGTTCCAGAGGAAGATGTTACTTCTGAACAGCGTTTTGTTGGTAAGACCACGATACTTGGGGCTGGGTATGGTATGGGTGCGGTGCGATTTCGTGAACAATTAAAGAACTTTGGTACAGATATAAGTGAGTCAGAAGCCGCGAGGGTTATAAAAATCTATAGGGAAGCTAATAGAGACATCTACAACCTATGGAAAGCCGCTCAGAATACGATAGTGTATCTTTCCCGGGGGGACGCATTACCTTTAGGACGTAATAACTTGTTACAAGTTGATGTAGATAAGTACGCGCTCCGGTTGCCCTCTGGATTATTACTTAGATATAATGATTTACTTGGCGAACAGGGGGAGATGGGTATTGAATATACTTACCAGACAAGGCGAGGACGCACTCGTATCTATGGCGGTAAAGTCATAGAGAACGTATGTCAAGCTCTAGCACGGTGCATAATTGGTTATCAAATGCTGGAAGTATCTAAAAAGTATAAAGTTGTTTTAACCGTACACGACTCCATTGTATGCTGTGTACGTGA
>Ga0098041_1001011_pt1 | contig 10868 bp, 1 predicted proteins | sample 8_EtaG_FD_77066 | JGI IMG/M metagenome (GOLD analysis project Ga0098041, IMG submission 77066) | Marine viral communities from the Subarctic Pacific Ocean - 8_ETSP_OMZ_AT15162 metaG | ecosystem: Environmental > Aquatic > Marine > Oceanic | place: Pacific Ocean | collected 2015-01-08
AAACCATGTTATGAATGTGGTGGTCATGTACCTAAATTTCAAGGAGAAAGAGGAACAAGTGAATATACTACTGACCAGCAAACACACTACCTAGAACAACAATGTGGAGAATTAGTGATAATAAGAGGACAATTATTACGGGAAATGGAAAGACTTAACAATAGTGGAGGAGCACCAAGAGATGTTATAGAAGGAATAAACCAAAAGTTACAACAAGTAGATAGAGATCTGCAGAGATGTATGGTTGAAAATGCAACACCAATGCAGGATGAAAGACTCACCCTTGAAACTGAAGAATTTCAAGGTAATAGGAAAGAAGCTGAATTAAGATTAATACATCAAATTCATAAAGTAGAAATGATATTGCAGACAGAAGCAAACAAGTGGCCTGAGCAAGAAAGACAGCGTCTTCTTCACCAACTGATGCGGATGAAAAATGCGCTAGCTCAGATGAGAATGGAAAGTGGAGAAGGACAGATGAGAATCCACAACAATCAAATGATACCAATACCTAATGCTAATCCTCAAGATTGGAAGAATAATATAGTTCCTGGAGGACCATATAAAACAGGAACCTCTGAAATGGTACCATTAAAATACGGAGGAGATCCTTTTGCAACTAATCCTTTACATAAATTTGTATATGGTGGATCATTACCTAAAGCTCAGAACAGTGATGAAACAACAGATTCTTGTGATCCTACATATAAAGCAGCATGTGAGGGAGCTACAGGAACCTATTGGCGTATAAATGAGGCTGATTCATCATGTATGTGTGTATGTGAGGATGAAGGTTTAGATTGGAATGGAGTTAGCTGTGTTAGTATGAATGGAGTTATAGATGATGATGATGTTGTAATTGATTTGACACATGATCATGATGGAGATGGAATACCTGATCATGAAGCATCTGAGCATGTAGGTGAATCTCACGGTGCAAAAGGAGATGTTGCTCATGTATGTACTGATGTAGATGAGAATGGTAATTGTGTATCATATCAAACTGCAAATACCACACACTCAAATTTTGAAGATGTCATGAGACATGAAGATTTTGGAACTGCTACAGATGTATGGTGGGATGTATATACAAATGGAAGAGCAAACATGAGCAGTAAAGAAGGTGATCCATTTTATATAGGTGATAATGATGAACATTTCAATGAATTAGATAAAGAAGGAATGATAGATAATTTTTTCTTATATAATCAAATATTACATGATCTTAATGAACATGGTTTAGATCCTGGAGATAATGGAGCAGATTTTTATAAACATGCAAAGAGTTTAGGATATTTTCAGAATGGAGAAACAGAAGAAGATGTTATAGGAATGAGTATGAATTTCCAAGGTATGTATAGAGCATTAAATATTGCTAAACGTTCTCCAGAAACAGCTCAGCTTTTTACAAATATAGAAACATTACCAGAAGGAGAAGATTGGGGAGAAGATTCTGAGCACCGGGATGCATGGGGTAATCCTGTATCAAGTATAGATGGTAAAGTTGGTAAGACAACTAAAAAACAATATTCATCAGCTGTTAATCCTATTAAGACATATGAAAAAGAACCACCTTGTCCAGGTAAACCTGCAGATTTTGATGTTGAAGCTGCTAGAATAGCATGTGAAAAGAAAAACGCATTAGCTGTAGATGCTGACGGTGTTACAAAAGGAGGGGTAACTGACGCATACATGTGGAATGCACATAATTGTGAGTGTGAGCATGCTCCAGGAGATTATATTCCACCTGATAGAGTTCCAATGATTCCATGGAGACAAGATCAGAATAACCTGACAAATTCTATTATGAATAAAGGTCTGAGAGAGGACTTTTATCCTATGATGGAACAATATAATTTCACTCCTGCAGATATGTTAAGAGATGACCCTTTAACAAGGATTCATGCTAGTAACTCTCTTGCTCAAACAGCTATTGATGCTGGAGCTGATCCTTATACAATATTTAGTCAAGCTGCTGCAGAAAATAGAAAATCAATAGCAGATGTACAATCAAGAGATGTTGCAGAATATAATGCTCTTGATAAAGCAAATATGACAGCAAAACAGACTATAGATCAAGCAAACATGTTAGCAAGAAAACAATATGTAGATGATGTAAATACTGTGGGAACAAACAGAATTAACACTCAAATAGCTGATAATCTGGATATTGTAAAACAACAGAACAATCTTCTTACTAATGCTCAGAACACTCAAATGATGAATCAACTGAGACCTAACTACAATGTTGATCCTCAAGCAACACCGTGGAACAATCAAGACATAATCCAATTTGCTAATGCAAAAGCATATAATGATGAAGTTGGTGGTGATGGTGGTGGTACTGGAACTAGGATGACATATGCAGAAGCTTTTGCACATGCAAGTGCACCTACACCAGATGGTTTAGGATTAGAACCTGCACAAGCAAATGCTTGGGCAAAGAACTATATAGCATCACTTAAGGGTAACTCTTCTAATCAAGGAGGATATGACAATAATACAGCAGAGGATGGTTATCCTGCTAGATTTGGAGGAGAAAGACAAAGAAGAAGAAGTGGAGCAGCATTAAGGCAATGGATGAGAGGAGGATGGGTGAAATAAACTTAAAAAGTTTGCATTAATAATTTTTGTAAATAAAATAAATTTAGTAATTTTGTAATATGGCAACGTACCTACCAAACGTAACGGATTATATACCACAGACGGAGACATTTACTCCTGATTATAAGTTTTTATCTGATGTATTAGACATTAGACAAGATAGGTATAATACCAACCACAAACATATGAATAACCTATATAGTCAGGTTGTTCATGCAGATTTATCAAGAGCTAATAACAAAAGCACAAGAGATCAATATACCCAACATCTGATTCCAAAAATGAAACAAATTGCAGGATTAGACCTTTCCTTACAAGAGAATGTTGATTCAGCTAAAGCATTGTTCAAACCATTCTATGAAAATAAAAATCTAGTTAGAGATCTTGTTTATACCAAAGAGTATAAAAAACAATGGGCAAAAGGTCAATCATTATTAAGTAGCAATGATGAAAAAGAAAGACGTAAACATTGGAAAGGTGCTGAACAATTTCTTCAAATGAAAATGCAAGATTTTGTAGATGCTACAGATGAAGAGGCTATGAATCAACCACTTCCTAAATGGGTTGATAAGATGGATCTTGTAACAGATGGAATTAATGCTCTTAAAGAGATAGATATGAGTATTGAGGATGTTAGATTTACACCAAATGGTCAATGGAAAATAACACAAACAAATGGTAGTTTATTGAGAGCACAACCTACAGGAATTTTAGATGCAAATGGTGATATGACATATACAGATCCTGCAGGTGATTACATTAAAGCCGTTGTACTACAAGATCCTAAGATGTTAGAATATTATAGAACACGGTCATACGTTAATGGAAGAGTATTTTCTGAAGAAAATGAAGCTCAATATGGAAGTAAAGATGCAGCTCTAGATGCTTGGATAGAAAAAACAATTGCAACATATACTACAGAAGGTCAAAAGACAATTGATGATTTAACTGAAAAAGAAAAAAATCAAGAAGTAAAAAAACAACATTGGGAGCAATATAAGAAAAGAAATGGTATCATAAATGCCAGTAAAGAAGAAGTAGAATGGTTATCTACTTTAGGTGAGCTAGAGTCAATCAAGAAAGCAAAAGCAGCAGTTACAAAAAATTATAATGATGTAACTAAGAAAAACATGGGACCTAACGATCAACTTACAAAAGCATACATAGCAGAAATGTCCTTCCTTATTGCAAAAGATGTTGATCTAGCTGCCAATACATTTTCAAATATAGATGCTAAGACAGATTGGGAAGAAACAAAGAGTTACTTAGAGAAAGTTAAGCAGAGCAATAGAGTAAGCTTAGCAAAATATAAAAGTGATCTAAGAAAACAAGAGGAATTACTTAAAGCATCTCTTGCAGCTCCTCAAGGTCCACTAGGAACAGAGCATGTTTGGGACGGTGATGGAAGGGCTAATAATGCCAGTTATGCTCTTGATGAGGATGATGATCCAGTAAATACTCTCTTTACAATTGATCAAAAGAATAAGAAGAGGGATGCTAAAGAATTATTAAATGTTGAAACAGCAATGTTTAATGAGATTGTAAAATATTACAATCAGAGGAACGCTGCAACAGGTAGTCCAGTTTCTACAGAAGCATTATTTGGACAAATATTACCTCTCAGTATGCAGCAAAAGGATATGGTAGTGACTCAAGAAATGATAGATGAGCATTATAAAAAGGTAAAAGCTTCAGGAGTAGATGCAGTTGCTGGTACACCTAATTTTCTTGCAGGTAAAGGAATTAAAAACTGGGATCAATTAAAAAAACAACTTGATGAAGGAAATTCAAAAAATGTAAACTTGCTCTATCAGAAAATGATGACAGAGATAGAAGGTTTTGATGGAACTAACGGTTGGTTAGGAGACTATTCAGAAATGCTTAATGGTATTAAACGTATGGATGAGATCTTAAATGGTAAACAACTAATGATTAATAAATCTAGAGAGAAGCAATCTGAGGCAAATAAGGCAGCATATGACCTTGTTACAACTACTGATTCAGGAGGTCAAGCATTTCAAGCACTTCTAGATCAGTATGGTATAAATGTTTTTGATGAAGACTTTAACTATAAAACTGAAGATGAATTTGTTAAGGACTTTGTTAACTCTATTAAATTTGAGCCTGTAACCGTTAAGGGTGAGGGTTACATGACAGTTAATCTGGGAGAAAATGGTTTTTTCTCTTTTGATGATAACATGACTCAGCAGATGGCCAACAAAAAACCTAAAGGTGACTTTGTTGTAAGTACGCCAATTGATCCTCCAGGAATGGGTACAAATAGAGATCCAAATAAAGGATTTTTTGATATAATAGCTGATGGTATTAATAATCCTGGTGCAACACTCAATGCTCAGGCAGGGAATCTTCCAATTGGTGGGGTATCATATACATTTGATAAAGAAAAAGCAGAAAGAATAGCTAAAGAACAATATCAGATATTAACTAATAGTATAAACGCAGTACAAGAACAAGGAACAGGAGAAGATGAAAGTTTCCCAGTGTTTAATGCTGATGCTTGGTATGAAGGTTCAGAACAATACGGTGCAGGTTCAACAATAACAAGTACATTTGGTGGGGCTATGGATATAGCAAACCATGCTGACAATAATCCTGGTGAGTATCAATGGGGGCAATTTTTAGATAACTACTTAAAAGGCAGTGATAAGATGTATATTTTTGCAGGTGATAGATCAAGTAACGCTATAGAACTTACTAGCATGCCAAACGGTAAACAAATATTAAAACAATTATATTTAAGTTCTCTCACTAGTGCAGAGTCTGACAAAAGCAAAGAAAGTAGATTACAAGCTGTTATTCAATATAATCAAAATATTGGTGGACATGCTTTAGCCATGCTGGACGGTGATCCAGAAACAGATTATAGTGGTGTTGTTATACAAGCAAGTGAGAAATTTGTAAAAGCATATTTAGATCCTATAGTAAAAGGTGACAATGAGGATGCAAATGGGTTAACGGATAATACAGTAACAGTTATATGGCCAAAAGGAGAATTCTATAATAGAGCAGATGAGCAACCAAGACATCATTTTGAAGACTATTTGCAAGCTGGAGTACCTGTTGTAATTTCAAGACCAGGTGGAGGTAAGGTAATCTTTAGAAATGTCTATGAGGAAGGTAATGTTATTAATTCTGTTCAGGCAGAAAGTTATTTTCAAGTGTGGGATGACAAATTACACCAATATGTTGATCAAGCTGTAGATGTACAACAAATATATAAAAAAGATTTTGAAACTTGGGAGAACTTAGAAAATAATACAATTACAGAACTTCTAAGACTACAAACAATAAACCAAAACCTTCAGGCAGCTGATAAAGGTTATAACGCTAAGAAATAAACATAATGGCAGAATTTGAGCAAGATCAACCACACGTTCCAGTACCCGGACTAAGTAATGAGACAGTCAGTAATCCTGGCACAGAACCTACAACTATGCCTCTTCATGATGCATCAATGGAGAATGTTGATTTAGAGTCATTTGAGGATAATTATTTTACTTTTCCAATAGGTACATTAAGTCCTGCTAATGATTTAATAAACAATTGGGAAGCTACTGCACAAGTTATCAATCAGATGCCTACATCCTACGCTCCAGGAATTAATCAAGAACTTCTTCCACCTCTTCCAGACCAGAATCAAAATACTAAAGTAGCTAATATTGCTGCACAACATAGAAGAAATTTTAAGAACATGCTTACGAAGTCACAGAGTCATACACCTGCTTATACTGGTGCTGACCCTAAAGCTGTTCATTTTAGTACTAAAGGTTTTAATTTTGATAAATGGCAGGGATCAGCTGATTTCCAGGAAGTTGGTTTTCATCCTTTTAGAGATAATGAATCAAGATACAAAGTAAGTGAGGACTTTTGGGACCGTAATTCCAGAATGTGGGAAAACTATGGTGAATTATTTTGGCCAGCATTTACATCTAATTGGAGAGCAGTTGGAGACCTAATAAGTGGTGAAAGAACTTACTTGGAAGGTGATTACTATGGTGCTGCAGGATTTCATGATGCAATGAGAAAAGGTGGTGGAGATTGGATGAATAATACACTTCTACAAACTGGATTTACAATGGGTATTATAAGCAGTATTGCTATAGAGGAACTAGTATTAGCAGCGGCTACTGCATTAACAGAGGGAGCAGCAGCACCAATAGCTGTTGCAAGAACTGCTCAAAATACCAAGAGGGTGTTTGACATACCTAAATTCTTTTCAAGAGTTTATAATAATTTTGGATTAACAAGATCTATTAGTGGTGGTGGTTCATTAATCAGATCAATAAGAAAAGCAGAAAATGCAAAAGACTATTGGAGAGCTGGGGGAAGATTTGCTGCTCATATGATTGCTCCAGAAACAGCTGCAGCATGGAGATCATTTAATACTACAAAAAATGTTGCTAACGGTATACAAGGTTTTGCAAAAAACGCACAATATTTTGGAGCATTCTACAGAGATCTTAGAGCTGTAAATCTAGCTGTAGCAGAATCTAAACTTGAGGGTGGTATGGTATTCAAGGAAATGGTAGATCACCTATATCTAGAAGAAAGAAGAAAATTAGATGGAGGAGATCCTGCTATTAAAGATTTAGAAAGAGTTTATAAAAACGCAAAAGAAGCTGAATTTCAGACAGTTATATACAATGCACCTGTTATATTTTTAACAAACAAACTGGTAATAGGAACAGCCTTAAAAGGATTTAAAGGTTTAGCTGGAGCAATGGCCTCAGCAGCAGGAGGTATGGGTAGAAGAATACTTACTTATACTGGAAAAAAGACAGGAAAAGAAGCAATAAAGAAAGGAAGTAAATGGTGGTTACCAAGAGTTATGGAGAGAGGATTTAAAGGTAACATGCAACAAATATTAGGAGCTGGATTATTATATGGTAGAGCAAATATAGCTGAAGGTTTTCAAGAACTTTATCAAGAAGGACTTGCAGTTGCAATGAAAGACTATTACACAAATCTCCATAATGACAATGTAGTTGTAGGATGGGATGCTCAAAAAGCTTCTTCAGAATGGAGTGATTCTGTAGGTAGAGGTGCTAGTGCAATGATGACCAAACAAGGAGCTGAGATATTTGCATCAGGATTTGTAATGGGAGGATTAGTACAAATGCCACAACACCTAATGTTTAAAACTATCCCTAGTACATTCCATAGAGTAACTAACAATGCAGAATGGGCAGCACAAAAACAACAGCAAGAAGATAATATAGATCTTGCAGTTGAACATTTACAAGAGATGTATGATGATGCTGTTAGTGGAGTAGGTAGATATTTTGACGTTTCTAAATTAAATTCTGCCACACAAAAACATTTGAGTGAAATAATGTTTGAAGCTGATCAAAGATATAGTGCGTTAGAATATCATGATGCAAAAGACGCATCAATATACTCACACTTGAATTCCCTACACATGTCAGGAAAGGCACACTTCTTTAAATCTCAGTTTGAAGATTTCTTAGAATTAGATGACAATGCTTTAGCTGAAGCATTTCCAGAAGAGTCAAGTCAGGACGGTGTTGATAAAGTAAGAAGTAGACTAGTAGCATCAGTAGAAAGGATAGATGACACTGAGAGAGCTTGGAAAGAATTGAATCAAGAATTAGTAAATCCTTTTGACAGAAATAAGTATAAACCAGGAACTGATGAATATACATATGAATATATAAATGAAGTGATGTACAATCAGTTCAAGAATATGTTTATGTTTAATACTCAGATGATGAAGAGAGCTGTAGAAAGATACAACTCTATTCACAAGGATTTACTTAACAGTGGTGTATCAAAGAACATACAAATTAAAGATATTGAGGCTCTAACAAACGTTGGGGCTTTAGTAAAAGAAATGTCAATGCTTGAGACGGAGATGGAGTTATCAAGAACAACAAAGGATGTTGAGATAGAAATGATAAGTAATAGTGAGTATAAAAGACTATATCAAGATATTGCAGCAAGACGACAAGCTGAATTAGATAAATTAAAAGCAGCTGGAAAGGCAGACTACACTAATGTAAAAAAAGTTCAAGATAAATATGATGCAGAGGAAGCTGCTCTTAATGAAAGAGAAGTATTTGAGTCAGAAGAAACAACAGAAGAGCAAGATCCTAACATGATACAACAAAAGGATGGGACTTGGAGATCAAGACTTAATGATGATCAAGTTCCAACCAAAAGAGAAGAATTTACTGTTTATGATGAAGATGGAAAAGTTCACGGTGTATTTAGAGCTACAACACGCTTAGATGGTAGTGTAGAATGGCATATGAAAGCTGGTGACATGTGGGTCCCAGCAACAGTAATAGATCAGAAGATACAAAAGAGAGACAACATATCTAATGAAGAAGCTATTAAAGCATATACTGAAATAAAAGATAGAGATACTAAAACAGATGAGCTAGTTCCTTCTGGTCTTACATATACAGTAGGAAAGGTTGAAGACTATGCTACAATTTTTAATCCTAAGAGGTGGGTTAAATTAACTCAAGATCAAAAAGAAAGATTAGATCCTGAAAGAGCAGCAGAAGAATCTTCAGAAACTGAAACTACAGAAACAACAGAAACTAAAACAAGAATAAAAGCTGGATCAGAATTAACTGAGGATGAAGCAATGCTTCAGATGTCTGAAGATGAAAGAAAGATATATTTAGATAGGCAAGAGAGATTAGCTTTACTAAAAGAAATCTTTGAAGTTCTTACAGATGAAAAAAATGTTATCAAAACAACTGATGAGAAAGAAGTATTAAGGTTAATAAAAGCTAAGGTTAATAAAGATGAAAGTTTAGATGAGGAACAAAAGAAACAAGAGATAGCAACAAGAATTCTTAATTATCATATTAAATCTGTTGAGAAGAACTTTGGATTCTTTGATAGAAGAAAGGTTAATAAGTTAAAACCTTCTGTTCAAGCATATATAGAATATTTATCTAGACAGGAAGGTGGAGATGGTATTGTAGATATGACTAAATTTGAGGATTTCATGAAGGGTATTATGGACTATAAGGCACTTAATGGAAGATCTATAGAATTAAACAAGGCTATAAATATGATGGTTAACCCTGATCACGCATTAGAAATGCAAGACAGGATGGCTTTAGGTATGTTAAAAGCTTATAGAGAGAATAGAGGGAAGGTTGAAGAAAGGTTAAGAAAATATATTGGAATACAGTCAGTTAATGTATTTTTAAATGACTTAGCTAATGCAGGAATATATCCTATTGATGAAGAAATGGAAGCCTTCCTTAAGGATCCACAAAACAGTATTCCTAGAACATATAGAACAGAAAATGGTATGTTAACTAAGGAGACTGATGCTCTAAAATATAGTCAGTTAAACACAATCCGTATTAACTTTAAAGAGAGTATGGATAATCTATTTAAAAAAGAAGAAAAAGAAGAAGAGGAAAAATTAGAAAAGGAAACCACCAAAAAAGATATTAAATCATTTCAAGAGTTTGTAGAAGAAGAACAAGTAGAAGATCCTGTACAGAAAAAAGAAGATGAATTAGATCAGCGTATTAAAGATGCTGAAGAAATGGAAGAAGGTGTTGATGATAACAGATTGCGTATTCCTTCTTTTGTTAAAGAAGTATTAAATAGAAGACACGCAAACTATGTAAAAAATTGGAAACTTAGTGATACTACTGAGGATTACATGGAGATGGAACAATGGAGAGAACAACCAAAAGTAAAAGCAATATATAAAGCTTTAACTGAAATATATAAGATCTATGCATTAGAGCGTTCCACTGAAGACTTCGGTGAATGGTTGGAAAAGAATAGAACTTCTCCACAAATTAGAAAAATATATCATTCACAATTTGCATTGACATATAGTGATATTGCAGTAAAAGAACCTAAAGGTTTTCAAAAATCCACACTTGATAAAGGTGCAAGAGAAACTGTTATGTTAGGTAAAGGGGTTAACATAGTCAGAAAGACAGTAGTAGATGATAATGGAGCTGACAGATACATGTATGACATCACAGATGACTACAAAAATAGTTTAATATTACAACCTATTGAGGGAGAGGATGCTTTAAATGAAGCAAAAAAGAAACAACAAGAGTTAATAAACAAATCTACTGGAGGAGGGAGCTTTCAATTTGAAGGTAAAGTATTTAAATATGGAGAAGTACTTGAGGATGGAGAAGGTAATAGTTGGGTTGTTATTAGCAAACGGGATACATTTAATGGTAATGATTTATATGTAACACCTGTACAAGATTTCAAAAAGAAAC
>Ga0098041_1001017_pt1 | contig 10837 bp, 3 predicted proteins | sample 8_EtaG_FD_77066 | JGI IMG/M metagenome (GOLD analysis project Ga0098041, IMG submission 77066) | Marine viral communities from the Subarctic Pacific Ocean - 8_ETSP_OMZ_AT15162 metaG | ecosystem: Environmental > Aquatic > Marine > Oceanic | place: Pacific Ocean | collected 2015-01-08
AAAAACATCAAAAGTACCAGTCTCTAGTGCCATATATGCTTGATATTGTAAAAGTTTATATTGAGCATCTTTAAAAGCTTTAACATCTTTTTGCTCTCTAGCTCTATCCATGTCCTTAGCAACCTTAACTTGAGCATCATAGTTTGCTTTTGTCATTTCTACATTATTAAAATAACCTCCATTTAATACATCTGTAGCATATTTAGCAGCAGCTTTTCGTTGTCCATATTCCCCTCTACCTTCTGAATCTCTTGTTATCACACTTCTTGCCCCAGATACTCCACCTCCTACTAAAGCTCCTACTAACATAGATTCTATACCTTCTTGAGTTCCAAAAGTATCTGTTATACCATTACGGATAGCTGAGGTTAAATCACCTACTCCTCCATTAAAATATTTATCTGTGTGATAATCAGAAGATATAACATTAGAACCAAATTGCCATCCTTCTTGTATCATCTCAGTTCCAGCGCCTTTTAATCCTGGACTTAATCTCCCTAATGTATTTCTAAATACTCCTCTATCTGCAAGTTGATTAACTACTTTTTTTGTTGCAGCATCATATGCTACATCTTTATTAACTTTAGATAAAGGCCCAAAACCAGCTACATTTCTACCAAACATCAAAAGATTAGATCCTGCAAGTATAGGTAATTGTCTTAGAAAATGTGAATTAGCTGCAGCATATGATGTTTCTTCTATATCTCTTAATTCAGACATAGATAAATCTCTTACATGGTTTATATTATTATTTGAATCTTCAATAAGAGATTGTATTATATCTTCATATACTTGTTTTTGAGTTTCTCTCGCTTCTACAGAAGACTCTGCTAAAGACATATATAAACCTGTTTCTAAAACATTCATACCATTAACAAATCCTGATCCTGTAATTCCTGCACCTTTACTAGTAATATCTGCTAATTTTTTTCCACTAGATATAGCTTTAGCTGTATTATAAGTACCCATCATTTTAGCTCCTTTACCTATAACTCCTGTACCTCCTGTTAAAAGCATTGTTGCTATAGACCCTAAACTATATCCAACACCATTAAATACTGTATCAGCCCAAAAGTTAGCAGTACCAAGCTTTTGCCAAGTATTCATTTCTCTTTCTCTCTCTGTATAGTAGTTAGGAAACTCATCACACATATATTCATTTACCTTATCTATGCTTTTACCTACGTAATTATCATAGTAATGTCCTGAGCCAAACATTTTTTCATAAAGTCCTGCAGCTATTCCTATAGTATTTTCTAATACTGCTCCTCCACCAGTAACCCCCATCTTTTTTATACCTCTTACCCATTTCTCTCCTCTACCTTGATTCTGAGCCCTTACTTCATTCCAATTAAAATATCTAGATGTAGGTACTCCATACTTAGTATACTTACTTATATCGTCTCTATATATGTTAGTAAAGTTCATAGAGTCGTAAGGATGGTGTTGAACTGTAGGATCGCTATATGAAGGTGCATTTAGATCTATAGTTATGCCTTTAGCAAATCTATTATCTTCTGGAGTATCTTGTAGATTAGTTTCCGGATTTAAACTAATTTTTACCATAAATTATAAAGTTTGATTATAATGTTCTAAAGAGTTTGCAATTGCGTCTAACCCAGCAGCTACTGGATATGGTATCTTTTTCCCGTAATTAGGAGATTTTTTATCCGTATCTAAAATGTAAACTAACTGTTCACTATACCTAAACTCTACAGTTTTTTGTCCTGCAAACTCTGAGTTTGGATCATGATCTATAAATTGAGGTGGAGAAAATGATGGATTATTTCCATACTGTCCAGCATTATAAAGTTCCCAAACATTATATACTTGTTTATTTGTATAGTTATTTAAACCTGAAACTTTAATTTGATTTGTAGGAGCATATATAGTTTCTACTTTTCCATCAGCATTTTTAAATCTTAATGCTAATAATCCCTCACCATCTATTCGTGGATATGCTACTAATGAAGCATCAAGGAATTCAATTCCTTCCTTATTCCAAAATCTTTGAGCTTTCTTTTTATATATAGGACTGTTTTTACCTAACTCTTTATTATCTCCTGACTCATGATCTTTTAAATCTTTATAAGCTATTCTTACACCATTCATTTCAAATTCAAAATCTTCATCAATCCCAGTTTTAAGCCAACTGTTTACTGCTTCAGCTGTGTTTCCTGTAGGATCCCCAAACTCAGGAATTATAAAGTTATCTAATTTAACAGTTGGAGTAGCCCCTAAATAATTATTAACAGATTGTTTACCTTCACTATGCATAGTATTGTAAGAAGTTGTTATACTCGTTAAATTATTATTAACTTTTTTGTTTATTGGATTTAAATGCTCCCTTTCTAAACGTGCTTGTTGATTTCCAGATGCATCAGGTATATTAGGGTCAAGTTGAGGTATTGGATTATTTTCTAATTCAAGTTCAACTAATTTTAATCTTATTTTTTCTTTTAAGGTTGGATCATTTTCCATAGCATTTATAATCTCTCCGATAGGAAGCATAGAAGGTCCTTCCCCCATTACATTACTATAAGCATTTTGTATGTTTAATGCTAATTCAGGATTATTCTGTTCAACAGTATTAGATATATAGAAATCATAATTACCCGGAGTTACACCTTCCCCAAACTCGTTAGTATATGCTGTAAGTAGACGATTCTTAAGTACGTCTTGTAGTGTATTATATTGCGATATTTCAGCTTTAGCTGTTCTAACATACGCTACACTCACTTCAAATTTAGTAGCTACACTTTTAAATCCATCTTCATCATTAACTTTCATTACTTCTGCCATAAATGCCTCTCCTAATTGAGGATTATTTTTATATACTTGCATATTTTCTTCAGTTATAGTTAATTGAGAGTTTATAGAAGATTCGGTTTCACCTCCAAAAATAGGTAATTGTAAACCTTCAACTCCAACGTTAGCTGCAAAGTTAGGAGACATATTATCTAATCTATTTTTCATCATTTGATTATACCTAGCACCTTCAGTAAAGTCTCTACTTTCTTTATATTCTAATACACCACCATACTTAGTCATAGCTAACTCATAGTATCCCTGTCTTCTGTCCTCAGCACGAATAGCGTTTAATAATGTAAGCTCATTTACATCTTCATTTTCTCTAGCTTCTAAATAATCTTCTTCTTTTCTAATAAGATTTTCTAATTTTAACTCATCATTTTCAGTCCATTTTTTTGTACCTCTTTTCTTTTCTAACTCATCAATTTCTAATGCAAGATCATTTAATGATTTATCTACTTCTGTTGTAGCTGCTGATACGTCATTACCTTCCGCTATTTGATCTTTACCTAAATTCCTTAATTCAGTTTCTTGCGCAATAGACATAAGAACAGAATCATCAGTTAAAACATTTCCTGCTACTTCTTGAATTATATGAGGAGGGATTTCTTTTATTTTTTCCCCATACTTAATATAATAAGCAGGAGCTCCTGTAGGATCCGGCTGTGTAAAAATTTCTCCTTTAAGATTAGCTTGATATTCCATCCCTAAACTATCTATAATTCTAGGTATAACAGCTTCCATACCTGCATCTATTTCTGCCATAGGGTCAATATCATATGTATAATTAGCTCCTGAAAATTCGGAATTAGGATCGTAACCACCAGCCTCTCCAGGCTTTAATCCTTTATAGTTCATTAAAGATTGTTTTAATTTTCCTTCATATGTAAAAGGAGTTATTCTTTCTTTTTCTAAATCTTCACGTAATTTTTCATGGTAAGTTTGAAACTTAGTAACTTGGTTTGCAATAGGCTGATACTCATTTTTAAAATTTCTAGCATCTTTCATTATAGCTACTCCTTGCATATGATAATTATCTTGAGTTGCTCTATATTTTAACTGCGCATTATATTTTTCAATTAAACTGTTTTTTAAATCTGTATCTTGTTCCATCGCAGTCATTTCTAAAACAGCTTGAGCTAACGCATCATCTGCCGCCATATTTTGCACATATCTCTGTCTAAAAAGCTTTGTGTTTTCTACTAACCCTGTGTCTCTATACATAGACTGAGGTTTAGGTAATTGGTATCTTGCCATATTATTTATCTATTATTAGTTTTTAATCTTCTAAGTCCTCCAAATTTTCTTGGTGGAACTAATGTTATACCGTCATCAGCAAATGTCCACCCTTGATTTAACTTAGCTGCATCCATATAAACACTAGTACCTGCTCCTATAGCTTTTGCCTTAGCCATATCTGCTTTATAATCTAACACATCACCTAAACCAGTTTGTATACTTTGAGCAAAACTAGTCCATCCTTGGAATTTATTATATTGTATATCTTCTAAACGTTTCTGTCTTCTGGCTGTGTTAGCTTCATCTATTTGATCTTTTCTAGCCATTTCAGCTCTATTCATCTGAGAATTAAATATAGATGCTTGTTGCTGTCTTCTTAAGTTATCTAATTCCATTTGTTGCTCTAGTTGAGCTTCTGTATTAGCTACACCTATATTAGCTCTAGTTTCTGCAGCTCTAATTTTATCTTTAGCTTGTTGACCTTTACTAAACGCTGCCATTTTATTAACCATATTAGCAGGACCTCCACCAGAACTTTCAATATAAGTATTCATAGCTTGAACATCTCTCCCCACATTAGCTATGTCTTGATTATAGTCATATCTTTCTAACTTAGGAGCTCTACCTCTGTAGGCTACAACAGGACTAAATCCTGGCGTATACTTAGCTTGTTCTGCTGCAGGAGGCTTATTAAATAATGATACAGCAGCTGGTATTAAACCTGCTCCCATACCTGCCCATGCTTGCCAAGGTACTTTAGTATCAAAGTCTTGGGTTGGTTTTTTATCACATAACTGAGGATTAGCTTGTGCGTACTCTGGACAAGAACAATCAGTACAAGTATCCTCTGTACTTATATTATTGTCTTCTGTAAAGTTATAAGGAACAGTTTTCATTTCAGGCTCTTCTATAGGATTAGGAATAGGCTGTATTGGTCTTGTAGGAAGTGGTATAGTTTCAAGAGTATCTTTAGTATCAGTAACTGTTACTTCTGGTAATACTTTAGAATCAATAATTCCAGTACGAATAGTTTCTTCTCCAAGCTTACCATCTACTCCAATTTGTTTATCTTGATATTTTTTATTATATTCTACTTGATACTTTCGAACGTTATCTGTATCTTGAAAATCTTCAAAAGATGTAATACCAGCATTATCAAGAACATCTTGATCTAAGTTAGCCATCCAATTAGGACCAAAATCATCTCCTTGCGCTGCTATAAACTCCTGTAACTCAGGATCATCCATATAATAAGTTTTATCTCCAATTGTTATTTTACCTTGTTTTCCTTTGGCAGGAATTCCTTTTCCTCCTACATCTTTTAAATATGTACCTTCTCCTTGAGCTTGAATATCATAACCAGCATCTTTTATTCTAGATTCTAAAATTTCTGCAGTTACGTTATCCTTATATTTTATACCAAGCTCATCAGCTTGTGCTTTTAAGTTGTTAAGGTTTTGTTCTTTTTCTTTAACTTCTGTTTCTTTTGTATTAATAGCAGACTCTAAACTATCTAACTGGCTTGGAAGTAATCCCCCACCAGGACCTTTAAAAGGTTCTAAGTCTACACCAGCAGCTTTTGCTCTTTTTTGTAGCTCTTTAGATCTAGCTACTATTTTTTCTCTCTCTGCGTCTTTTCTATTTTTTTCTTCTTCATTCTCTAGTCTTTCTTCTTCTGCTAGATATGCGTCAAACTCTTCCGAATCAAACTCATCATAGTTAGGATCCTCATCATCATCTATTATAGTATTAGTGTCTGTAGGATTTACAATTACAGAGTCAGAAGGATTTACAATATTTGTATCTGTTTGTGCTGTTTCCCATACTTGTAAATCTTTTTCATATTGTTCTTTAGCTTGATACCATTTTTTACGAGCTTTCATGTAGTCAAGACTATTTTTAAAATCTTTAATCTGAGGCTTTTCAATATCAAATATTGGTTTTTCTTGTACACCACCTGTTTGATAATTTTTAAATCCTCCACCTTTATATTTTATAACACCTCCAAGACCAGCCACTTGATTAGGATCTCTACCAGCAATTTTTTCTTGCATTTTAGCTAGCATATTAATATCGTTTTGATTTCCACCATTAGCTAATATCTCTTTATGCTTATCTGCAAAAGATTTACCACCCATTTTTAAATAAGAAGAAAAGAAATAATCTTTTTTACCACCTCTTTTACCTCCCTTTTTATTTATATTTACTTTATCCATAGTTTCTCCGTTTTCTACTTCTGTTTGTGAATCCAACAATATACCTCCTTCATCATGAGTATTACCCTCAAATTCTACTGCATCGCTTCCTAGAATAGGATTCATTTCTCCCCCAGGCAATGCTACACCTCCTGTTTGTCTTCTAGTACCTAAATACGGTGCATTTGGCTTTTTTGTCCCAAACGGATATTCTTGTTCATCTTTACTTACAAGATTACTTCTATCTCCTGACTCAGGATCATAATAATCTATTGCTCCTGTAGGTATATTATAATATAAAGTATCTGAAGATGATAGGTTATCCATTGATCTGTCTGTAAATATTTTTTGAATATTTCCATCTATTATAGAACCTGCTGGAGGAATAGGATTACCTTGTGTATTAAAAAACTCTAGTTCACTATCACCTACATCGAATTTTGTACCACCTGCCTGATATTGATTAGAAGTTAAAAAAGGATTATGTTTTATAAATTTAGACTCATTAGAACCTTCAACATAATTAGGATTTTTCTTTTGCCCAAACTTATTTCCTGAGTGTTCTTTACCACTTTTATACATACCATATAATGTAGATAATATTCCAAGCGGTGCTACAGCTTTGCTTGCTCCTCTAAGGCCTACATTCTGAAGTCCTGATGAAAGCATTCTTGATAAACCTTTTTTCCCAACACTAGTAGCTAAGTCTTTTACACCTCCAGTTTGAAAGTTTAAACCTACCCCTGCTCTAAAAGCATTGTTTGTAACATCATAACCTACGTTACCTGACAATGGCCCTAAAGTTCCTGAAGCCCCTACTCTTAATCCTGGGTTTGGTGCCGATTTAGTTCCATAAGATACATTACCCCCAACTGTGGTAGGAAGACCCGCAACTTTTTCTGTTCTTTTCATTAGGCCTAAATTAGCATCTACATAAGGAGTTACAGGCGCACTTGTTGATCCTGGTGCTGTACCTTCACTAAGTTCAATATCCCCATAACCTAGACCTTTTAAATGAAGGTTAGGATTATACCTATAGAACTCTCCTGCATAATCACCACTACCCACACCAGCACCAATGTTACTTCGCATAGTTAAGTTACCTATATTTTTATTATATATACCTCTAAGACCTATAGATGCGTTTACCATCTTAGGTTCAGTATTCATATACTCAGGTAAACCGTGACGTACAGCGGGATGGTTAGGACCTAGCTGTGCCTCAAGCTCACCTATACCTTCTCTTCCCCCATATCTACCAGCAAAATCTGTTTCTCCTCTTAGTGATTTATAGTAACCGTATTTACCACCATCTGATAGCATAGGAATACTTAATTTACCACCAAAGGCAGCTCTGTTTCCAAAGTCTGTTTGTATATTTCTACCCCCTATTGTAATATAAGGATCAACAAGAGGATTACGATACCTACCTTCCATTCCAACACCTCCTGTTTGATATTTTTTCCTAAGTTTATTTATAAATTTTTCTCTAATCATAGTTTATATTTTTATGCGGCAATTCCATATCTAGGCATTCCCATTCTCATACCTCCCATCTGAGCCATAACATTTTGACCTAAGTCATATCCTGAATAAGTCTTTTGTCTCATTTGTCCTGCTCTAATCATAGATTGCTGAGAAGCAAATCTACTACCAAGCTCTCTATTATACTTTCCTTTCATCTCTTTTACTTTTGCTTTATACGCTCTTTCTGCTTTCGCTTGAGCTTTCTCAGCTTTTCTAGATCCAATAAGTTTTTGACCTACTCCAACTAAAGCTCCAACACCTGCACCAATTGCAGTTCCTACTCCAGGCATTATCATAGATCCAATTGTAGCTCCTGTACCAGCACCTTTAAGTGCGCCTCCAGTCCCTTCCGCCCAATTAGTTGTAGTAGGATCGTCATCTCCCCAAAGTTTTTCAACTCCATAACCTAAACCACTTGCTATTAAACCGAGACCTGCTCCTGAACTAGCAAAAGATTTTAATCCAGCACCAACTGCTGACCCTCCTTTTACTAAATTACCTCCTGCGTCAACTACTATTGTTTTACCCGTTTGAGCAGATGACATTATTTGTCCTCCACCTTTTGCTGCTAGTGAAGCAGCTTTTGTTCCTTGTACTCCAGCTATTCCAGTTTGAGTTAAACCTTTACCTATATTTGCAGCTTGAGTTAAATTCTTAATAGCTTTAGCTCCTTGTAAAGCTCCTGTTAAAGTAGAACCTGCGCCTGGCTTTATTAGTCCTGCTGTTGCTGCAGCTTCAGTACCGCTTTTTAAAATACCTTTACCTTGAGCTGCTAAAGCATCGACTTGCATTCCTGCCTGACTAGCATCTAGAGTTGCGTCTTGTTTTCCTTTTTCTATACGATCTTCTATTTTAGCAGCAGTTACTTCACCTGCTCGTATTAAGTCTTGTTTTGCAGCTTCAAAACCTTTAACTCTTTGCGCTTGAAGTTCAGGATTACTTTCTTGATAGACTATATTAGATGTACTAGTTACACCTCCTTGACCAGCTCCAGCTACAGTATTATCTTCATACATACCTCCACCTTGGTACATTTTATTTTTTATAGCTTTTCCTCCGGTATAATATTTACTTTTATAACCTCCTGTTTTTTTATTTTTAATTTTCTTTTCTTGTTTTAACATTTCTGATGTTGGCTTTTTACCACTACCTCTATTTGCTCTAATGTTATCCCAAAGACCTCGCTGTGAGTACGAACCATCTTTTCTTTTTATCATTTGTTTTGCCATATTATCTGTGTGCTTTTCTTGTATTCACTTGCGTAGAATACAAATTTAATAAATTATTTGTTTTATTATCATAAATTAATCGAATTCCTACCCATTTATCTATAAATTTACGTCTTTGGTCCCAATTTTTAGTTAAATCAAGGTAATTTGTATTTAAAGTTTTATTCATTCCGTCATACGCAAACATATTAGTTATAGAAGAAGTTGTTAGAGTTCCAGTATTAACTCCACCTAAAACGTTAGTATTATTATCAATATAATAAGAACTTGTATTAGGAGAATTTAAATTACCACTTTGATCTACTATTGCAGCCATATCTCTAAAACCATTTATTTTCCAAGCATTACTTATAAATCTAGTATCTACTAAATATCTTAATTCATTTTCTCCAGAGTTTTGTAAAGTATTATAAATAAAGTAGCTTGTAAATCCATGCTCTAAAACACTAATCCCTGCTTCATTATATACTTCTGTAGTATACTCAAAATTATAAAGTAAGCTAGACTCAGTCTTTGTTTCGTTATGAATATATTCAAAAATAAAAGGTTTATAATCTAAAAGATCTAACCACTCTGTATTTGTAACAGTTCCTTTTAAATTTTCTTGATAGAAAATACCTTTAGTTTTTGAGTTATGTTTCCATATACCGGCATTACCAAATGTAGTTCCTGGATGAGTTAATAAAGTTGTTGCTGTTAAACAATATCCTGCAGCTTGTGCTGATGTACTACAATATTGATAAGTTTTATATTGATTAGTAATAGAGTAAAAATCTGTTGATGTAGAAAAATATAAATATGGTAAATAAGTATGAAAACTTCCCCATATATTTAAATCTGGGTAATAAGATATAGTCCATCCTACTTTTTCAAAAAATCTAGTATCACCCCAACCAATTGGATCCCAAGGATCACATCCAGATATTTTACATCCATTACATCTATAATATTGACAAGTACTTGATCTAAATATAATTTTACCTAATGTACAATTAGGAACAGTTGCTACTTCTTCCCATCCAGTAATAAAATCTGCTGTAGGTCTTAAATCATTTTTAGTTAAAAGTATTCGTTTATGTTTAGGATCATAAATAGAATGTAATCCTATACCTAATATTGGATTATCTATATTACAAACATCACTAAATCCATAAGGCACTAATTCAAAATCTAAATTATCTCTAAACCATTTTTCTAATCCAAGCTGACTAACTTCTTCTAATTTGTCTTTCATTAAAAAGATTTTTTTAGATTTTGCATCAACAAAGAAATATCCATTTCTTGTAGTTAAAGCAGCCCATTGAGATTGAGTTCCTCCAAATCCTTTTTGAGTGTGTAAAATCTCATCCGGCTCTTGTTGGAATATATCTCCACTTCCAACAAACGCTTCACTACCATCTTTCATTTGCATAGATTGTTTACCTTTAGCTGCAAATAAACTTTCTTCCATGTGAAAGTATAATAGATTATTAAATGATGATAACTTCCATAAATCTCCTCTATTCTTTGGAAGATCTTTATATTGATTAGCTTTAAATATTCTCCAGTTATCTATTAAACTTGTAGGGTCTGCTTTAACACTTCTATGTGTTCTTGTTGGAAAATCTGTTTGATCTACATCTTTTAATGGTAATGGAAATGCTGGTCTAATATCATTATCTGCATGATAATTCTCATTATATTTTAAATTATCTACATCATTTAAATCTTTTACTTCTCCTGATCCTTTAAATACTCTTAATGCTGTTGTTCCTGGAAAATATATACTTAGATCATCTTCTGTATGTCTTAATGAAATGTTATAACTACTTTCTACTATATGTGAATGAATAGCTC
>Ga0098041_1001018_pt1 | contig 10823 bp, 16 predicted proteins | sample 8_EtaG_FD_77066 | JGI IMG/M metagenome (GOLD analysis project Ga0098041, IMG submission 77066) | Marine viral communities from the Subarctic Pacific Ocean - 8_ETSP_OMZ_AT15162 metaG | ecosystem: Environmental > Aquatic > Marine > Oceanic | place: Pacific Ocean | collected 2015-01-08
TAGCTGATGGCTGAGACTAAACTTTTATCAAGTTTGATAATATGGCAAAATTTAAACCACATCCTGGAAAACAAACAGAGTTCTTAAAAGCCCAAGCTAACTGGGTTTTTTATGGTGGAGCTAGAGGTGGTGGGAAGTCTCTCATGCTTTCCTGGAAAGCTGCATTTACGCCCAGAAAATGGCATTACAAATATTTAAGAAAAAGAATATCTAAGAATGAATATGATATATTAAAGAAAGAAGGTAAAAATGCCGAATTCGTTGTCGAAAAAACATCCATCGATTATCCAGATTATATTGCCCTCTTGGTACGAAGAACATACCCTCAACTTGAAAGGAATCTTAAACCTGAATGCGAAAAACTATATCGTATGTATGGAGCCACCTGGCAAGAGAGAAATAAGTGCTATCAGTTTCCATCAGGAGCAAAAGTATATTTAGTTCATTGCCAAGATCGTAGAGCTTTGGATAACTATATTGGTGGTAACTATAATTTTATAGGAATTGATGAGGCTAACCAGTTTCCAGAAGATTGGGTTATGGAATTATCTACATCAGTTCGTACCAGTAATCCTGAATTACAACCACAAATATGCTTAACTTCAAATCCTGGTAATGTGGGCCATATATGGCTTAAACGTAAGTTTGTAGATGTATGTCCTCCAGTTGCTTATGGCAAACCAGTATATGCAGAAGAATTTGATGTTTCTTACCAAAGAACTAAAAGCGCTCCAGTTTATTATGATGAAGAAAAAATATCTTACCAATACATTGCAGCTACTGTATTTGACAATCCATCAATTACAGAAAATGACCCAGCTTACGTTAAGAAACTAAAGAAACTTAATCCTATCTTAAAAGCGATGTGGCTTGAAGGTAGATGGGATGTATTTGCTGGTACATTCTTTGATAATTGGAATATGATGCATCACATAATGTCAGATAAGGATTTCGTATTTAATGAACATTTTAGCAAATCAACACACACATTATTTAGGTTTTACGATTATGGTACAAAAAATCCATTTGTATGTATATTTGCTGCTATGGATAGAAATGACAATCTAATTATATTTGATGAAATTGTAGAAACTGGAATGTCCGCATCTAAACAAGCACAGTATGTAAATGAATATACATATAAAAAATATAAACTTAAACCTGGTGATTTTGATGATGATATAGCAGATCCAGCATATTGGGCTAAACAATCTGAAAAAGAAGGCATGCTTTATTCACCACAAATGTTTTACGCTGATGAAGGAATTTATTTAAGTAAAGGTAATAATGACAGAAAGGTTGGGGCAAAAGTTATGTATGAGTCTTTAGAGATACCTGATGAAGGTGATCCTAAATTAAGATTTACAGAAAATTGCTTGTATTGTATTGAAACAATCCCTAATTTACCAGGGGCAGAAAGAGACCCAGAAGATATAGATACGCAGTCAGAAGATCATGCATACGATGCAATAAGATATGGTGCGACTCGTCTTTTGGCATCTGTCACAAGGGAAGAAAAAAAGAAAAAGGGGTGGCGAGAAAAACTTAAAGATGAATTTGACAATCAAACCAATTGGAAAGTAATGTAATGTGGCTGAATATTTAAAACCTCAAGCAGACAAAGTAAAGAAAACATATGATTTTGCAGTTGATGCTTGGAAAGATGCATTAGACAATTCTGAGCGTTCAGTTCGCTACCTAAATAACGATACCTGGACTTCCGAAGAAAAAGATAAGGCTAAAACACATGGCAAACCCACGCTTACCTACAATATCATCGTACCCATAATATCCACCCTTCAAGGTAACGAACAGCTAAACGCTAAAAGAGCCAAATTTAAGCCAACAACACTTGAGTCTGTTGATCTATTCAATATACTTCAGGATCGTTGGAATCTGATTGTTGATGAACAAGAAGTTGAAGAAAAAATCCAAACCGCATTCGTAGACGCACTTACTACACGCATGGGTGGATGGATAGAGCGCTCAGTTGAAATGACAGAAGAAGGTTACCTTGATTATAATTATCGTGTTATAAATAACATGAGAATTTATTGCGATCCAGAAACAAGGGCCTCAGATTATAAGTTAAAACAATGTAGGTGGGTTATAAAAGAGGGCTGGGAACCTTTAGAAATAATAAAACAAAAATATACAATACCTCCTGAAGACCTAAAAGCTGAAGATCAGCTTGAATGGTATGACGAATTAAACGAGGTATTTTTAAGATTTCAAAATCAAGATTATTCAAGCAGTCCTCATTACGATAAAGAAAATGACAGATATAAAGTTTTAGAAATGCAAGAACGTGTATTTCAAAAAATGGTTAAGGTCTTTGATGGAACCACTTATAAAGTTTTAACAGTTGAACAGTATAACAAGGCTAGAAAAAAAGTAGATTTACAAAAATTGATGGAGTTTGAAGAAGAAGCAATTAGAGTAACTACAGTTATACCATATTTTGATAATGTTTTAGTAATGGATAAAAAATTAGATTTACCAGTGGCCAACTTTGATGTGTTTCCTATATTCTCTTACAGTCACAATATTCAAATAAGTGAGCAAACATCTTTAGTAGATCTTTTAATAGATGTGCAGGATGATGTAAATAAATCTAAATCACAAGCTAGAGACTATGTTACACAAGTTTTATCTGGTGGTGTATTTATAGATAAAAGAGAAAAAGAAGCTATAAGAAAATTAAAACAAAAAGGCAACCAACCTCATCAGGTATATGAGTTAAATAACCCAGGGGCAATGCCACAACAAATGCCACCTGGACAAATGTCACCTGATATTTTAAATTCAGCTGAAAACTCTTATGCTTATGCTATGAGAGTATCTATGGTTAATGAAGCAATGAGAGGTGAAACAGCTAGAAGTGGTGAGTCAGGTGTATTATTTGAACAAAAAGTACAAAGAGCCGCAGCAGCTATTAACCCTTATTTTAGAAACGTATCTAGATTAAGAAAAGCATTAGCTGAAGACTTTGTAGATATGTTTCCTTATGTATATTCAGAAGAAAATAGAATGTTACTTGTAATGGAGGCTGACAACAAAATGTTTGCCGAAAAGCCTATAAATTTAAACATGGGCGGCCAAATAGTTAATGATGTAAGAAATTTATCTGTATATGTAGAATTAGATGAAGGTACTGACAACATAACTCAAAAAGAAGATAACTTTAATAGACTTCTTGCATTGAACAACCTAGTTGCTCAAATAAACCCACAAATGATAGATCTAAAAACTTTAGTTATGAATGCTCCAGTGCATGGTAAAAATAATATTTTAACATACATGCAACAAATGGAAGAGGCTCAAGCACAAGCGCAACAAGCAGCTGCTCAAGCAGAACAAACTAAAAATACTTTAGAGAATGCAAAAGTACAACGTGGTATGCAATTAGATGATGAAAAACTTAATTTAGAAAAAACTAAAACTAAAATTGCTGCACAGGAGGCTGCCGAAAAAAATAAAATATTATTAGGTAAAGAAGGAGTCAGAGATGCGTAGTATTATATCAAAAGTATTTGCAAGGAAAAGTCCAACAAAAGTATTAAAAGAAATTACAAAACAGGTGAAAAAAAATATGTATCACAGTAATGCTATTAAAAACAAAAATAATTACAGCAAAGAGAGTGCATATAAAAATATTATAAAATCAAAAAATAATTACGTAACTTACGATAAGAAAAATTAACCTTGGAGGTAATATTATGCCTGGATTAATGGCTGAATATATAAAAAGAAAAAATAATTATAAAGACACTCAAAAGAAAAAGAAAAAGAAAACTCAAAAAGTTAAAGGTAAAAAAACAGTTATTGGAAATCCAGAAGGAACGAATTTAACCATACAAGGACCTGATACATATAAAACTGATTTAAAAGGTGGAGCTTTAGATGAGGTTGTTGCACCTAAAATTGCAGAATTTAAAAAAAGCATGACTGTACCAAAGTTTCCAAGTTTTCCAAAAAATCTAAATGAAAAAGTAGGGAAGTTTACAAAAGAAAAATTTGATGCTTTAAAAAAGATTGCAAAGAAAAAGAAAAGAAGTAAAAATTTAAAATACAAACCTTCAGATGATGGAGGCGTAAGAAAAACAAAAAATAACCGAGTAAATAAGTTTGAAAAAAGCATACCAACTTCTTATAAAAAGCCTGAGAAAAAAGTAAACATGAATCCAGATGATAGGGGCTATAAATTAAAAACAGGAGAAAAACCTGATTATAAAATGCCTACAGAGTTTCCTAAGTTACCTGAGAAAAAAACAATAAAAGCTGTAGATAAAAAAACAGAAGATAAAGTAGAGGTTAAGAAAAAACCTAAAAAATTAGATGTTAAGAAAAAACCTCAAAAATTAGATGTTAAGAAAAAGGTTGTTAAGAAAAAACCTAAAAAATTAACACAAACAAAACAAGTAAAACAAAGTGATCTAGATAATTTTGTTTATGATATGGATGATCATAAAAATCTTGTTAAAAAAGAAACTTTTACATATGATACAGACACACATGAAGGTCTTAAAAGCAAACCTAGAAAATTTGCAGAAAAAGCTTTAAAAGAAGCTAAATCATGGAAGCCTGGCAAATATTATAAAATGCTAAAAGAAAAAAGAAAAAAGAAAAAAAATAATTATGGTTCTCATTATATGAGAAAAATGAAATGATGTTCGATAAAAAAATATCAATAGCAACTTTAGTTACAGGAGCCACTATAATAGGCACCTTTATTTTTACCCAAGGTTCTACACAAAACAGAATAGAAGTTTTTGAAAAAGAACAAATAAAAGCAGTTAAACGTGTAGAGGTTAATGAAAAAGAAATAGTTGATTTAAAAATTGGCGTAGCTAAAATAGAAACAAAACTAGATGATAGATTTAATAGACTAGAAGAAATATTAATGGATTTAGAATAATGATAGAATTACCAGATAAGATAGAAGAAAGTATGATTAAAGGAATAATAACTGATTATAAATCTTCTTTAAATGCTAGACAGCCAGCAGCTTTAAACATGCTGTATGATAGGATGAAAATTGGCTTTGACAAATTATCTGAAAATGCAAAAACTTTTCTAGATGAAAGGGTTACAAAATATATACAAGATTTTAATTATATTCCAAGGAAACAACCTTTAGATACAATATATCCAAAACAAAACATAGAAGCACAAGAATCAGCTTTAACACCAAAAATAAAATAGGGGAAACTATGAGTGAAGACTTAAAACAAGAAATAACAGAATTAGAAAATCAATTAGATGGAGTAGAGCCAGAAGCAAAAGAAGAGGTAGCTCCAGATGATAATAAAGAAATTGCTACAGATAATGTAGTAGAAAAAGATGGCGAAATCTTTTTAAAAGATGATTCAGGTGAACAATCAACTGAAGAACCTGTAGAAGAAGTCGCTATTGATGATCCTTATAAAGATAAATCAAGAGAAGATTTAATATCGTTAATTAACGAAAGAGAATCTACTCAATCACAAGGACAACCAGAGGTAGAAAAAAGTATCGATGAACTGTCTGAGAGTGAACTCTTAGAACAATTATCAGCAGGTGATATAGCAGATGGAATGCTAATAGAAAAGCAAAAGCTTAACGAAATGAGTCCATTAGATGATCCTGTTGCATATGAGCAACAACAAAATTTAATTAGTCAATTAGAAGTTGATTTGGTCGATAAAAGAACCCAGGAATCCCTCCAATCTCGCTTTAATAATTCAGAAAATGTAGAATATTTAAATGACTACAGAGAAACATTAAAAGGGAATGGAATAGATTTGTCGGACGAGGACTACAAGCAGCTAGTTCAAGTAGCTTCATATTATAAAGAAAATGGAAGATATAATGAATCTTCAATGCAAAAAGCAATGATAGATACATTTGGGCCTGAAAAATTAATGGCTTATTATGCTTCCCAGGGAGAAGGTAAAGCTCGTAATGATATTGCGACAGCTTCTTCTAAAATTCATCCTAAAGTTGATGTTTCTGGATCAGGAAAGAATGCCAAGTTGGTACGAATAAATGATATGGGAGCAAGAGAGATGAATAAACAACTAGATAATTTGTCAGTTACTGAACTACAAGCCCTTAACCGAAAACTAAATAAAACATAAAGAATAGGAGCGCAATGTGGAAACTTCACAATCGTGGATAGCTAATATAGCTATATTAAATAAACTCCTTGCCAAAGAAACCTGGTATAATACTTTTTGGGCTAAATTTTCAGGCCAAGTAGACATCTCTAAAGATGACAATGGTAACAAAGTATATCAACCTTCAGGAAACACAATCGAAATATTAAATGATTTTGTTTCTCAAGGAAGAGACAACATGTTACTACCATTCTTAAAAGAGCTTTCTGGTGAGCCTGTATTTGGTGATACAGTATTAAAAGGAACTGGTGAGGACCAAACAATGCAATGGTTAAGAACTTATGTTAACCAATACAGAAAAGCAGTAATGAAAAGATCTGGACAAATGTCTGAGCAACGTCAAAAACTTTATAAGTTATATGATGCAGCTAGACCTCAATTGTCTAGATGGTTCAGTAAATTTGAAAACCAATCTATATTTGCAACTTTTTATGAAGGTGTTTCACCTAACTTATCAAAAGGAACAAATTCAGATGGTTTAGGGGTATATAAAAGATATAACCCAAACTGGTATGTAAATGATGGTGGTGTCGTAACTGCGGTAGGCACTGCTGGCACAACCAAAACAGCTGCTGAGCTTGACACAGCAGTAGGTAATGCAGACAGTAAAATGGACGCAGAAGTTCTTAGAAAATTACGTACTACATGTATGAATCTTAGAATACCAACAATGTCAACAGTAGGTGGAAATCCTTTCTGGTGTATTGTTATGCATCCAGCTCAAATAGAATCTCTTTGGTCTGATTCTGATTTTAGAACAGCACAAAGAGAAGCATTCAGCACAAAAATGGTACAATCTCCTGAATTAACAGGTATTGTAGGATACTATGCTGGATTTGCTATCTATGAGGACATTATAGGTGTTAGAGGTTGGGACACAACAAATGATGATATGGGCTTCGGCACAGTATCAGAAATGTTTAGTCCAACTGATGTAACAGACAACTATAATGCACTTGTCTTTGGAAAAAGCGCTGTCGGTCGTGCAGTAGCTAAAGACCTTCACTTCACACAAGAAGTAGATGATCATGAAAACACTATTGAAATTGGTGGTGCTATGATCAATGGTTACAGTAGAAATGATTACTTTACAGAATCAACATCTGGAGATTCTTCAGGTGGTGGCGCTACAAATGCATTCTCTAAAGGAAATGCAACTGCAAGCGTAGCAAATGCAATAGCAGCTACTAACCAATCATCTCTTGTGTTAATGACAGATGAAACAGGTTCATAGAAAGGAGTAGAAAATGGCACAATTAAGTGGAAACTGGTGGCAGTTTCAAGGCGGTTCAAAAACATTAACTACTACCTTAGAAGGTACAGGATCAGCTACAGCCCATATTGTGGGCGGAGGTTTGGTAACAATGATAGTTGATTTAACTGATGCGCAAGCAGCTAAATATGTTGATATAACAGGTGTAGACCTTAATGGTTTAGATGTTATAGATGCATATACAATTGCTGGTGATACAACAGCGGCTACATGTACAGTAAAAAAGTACGATGGTAGCGCAACTGCAATATCAGATGCAATAGCAAAAGGAACAGCTGACAAAGGTATTGTTTCAGCAGGTACTTTAGATGACGCAGCATGGAGTTTAGATACTGATGATAATATCAGGCTAGCAATAGCAACTGGTGCTTTTGTTGGTAGAGTAGTAATAGTGTTCGCTGCAAGCAATTAGTTTTAATTGTTTGAGTAAACTAATAGAAGTGGGTGGTTATTGGTGGCTGCCCACTTCAAAAACTGGAGAAAAAAATGGCAAAAAGAGCAACAGATAAAAAAGGTAAATTTATAGCAGACGACCCATCTACACCAGATGTAAATGAGGCATACGTTGGCGGAAAAAAACCTAAAAAAACAAAACAGCCTTTAGGCAGAAGAAATAGATAATGGCAACTTTAATTACTGATGTATTTTCAGGCGGTCCTGTACAAAGCAATGAATATGTGAAACAAAAAACACAGATAGAGGTAAGAGAGTTTTATAGACCAGATTTAGGTAGGACTTATAATGGAGCTGATATTACAGCTCGTACTCATGGGAGTTATTTGACGATAGATATAGATAATTGGGACTCTTCTAATCCTGCGATATATATGGCTAATCCTTTTAATTTTGTAGTCACAGATATGTTGGTTCATGTAAAAACACCATTTTCAGCATCTTCTGGAGATCCATATTTAGCAATTAGGCCTGGTGCTACTGTAACCTCAGCATTTGAGTATATAGTTGTAGATACAGCAAACACATTAATAAGAAATACTTTTTCAGGTTCATGGAAAAATTTTAATGGTGGGAGTGAAAGTTGCATATGCGCAAAATCAGTTCCTCAAGATCAAGTAACTAGAGCAAAAAGTCAATTGTCATTCCATCTTTCAGGTACAGGTTTATCTGGAACAGGCTCATTAACAATATCATTAAAAATATTACCTGTTACATCACAGTTAGTAAATAAATACAAAAATGGATGTGATAATTTTAGGTAAAAAAAAAGGAATTAAACTATGGTAAGATCATTAAGTAGCGCAGATTGGTATAAATCAAAAGGCTCACATAACATTATAACAGCACACAGTGGAGATGGTACAGTAGATGCTAAATATACGGAATCAGAAATTTATATTACAATTACAGGTTTAGCGGCAGGAGAAAGTGTAACGATTAATACACCTCTTGATTTTAGGTTATTAGATTTTAATGTTTTATGTGCAACAACAGTTTCTTCTAGAGTTTTAACCTTAAAAAATGGAAGCAACACTGTAGAATCTTTAAACGCTAATACAATAAGTACAATGTATAAAGCAGATAGTTTAGACAAAGATTATTTAGAATGGAATAAAGATGATAATGATTTAATATTAGCAGCATCAGGAGGATCAGGCGATTCTGATTTTTTTGTAACGCTAACAATACTAGATATAAGTAAACTATAAGGAGTAAAAATGGTAGAACTTTTAACAGATAATTGGCAAATAATTACTATATTAATATTAGTAGTAGATAAAGTAGTAGCACTAAGTCCATCTAAAATGGATGATTTATTATGGTCTTCAGCTAAAGGTTTAATATATAAATTAGCTGGCAAAAAAAAGTGATTAAAATAGATATATCAGAAGAACTTTTAGATTCTATTAAGCAAAATGAAGGATATAGATCAAAAGTCTATAAAGACACATTAGGTTTTGATACAATAGGTTATGGATTTGCTATAAAAGATTTAGAGCTAGATGAAAAGATATGTGAAGATATACTAGTTCAAAAATTAGTTAAACTAATTAAAAGATGTCATGATAGATTCCAATGGTTAGATGCACAGCCTCAAGAAATAAAAGAAATAATATATGAAATGTGTTATCAACTAGGAGTTACAGGTGTATCTAAATTTAAAAAGACTTTAAAATATATTGAACATAACGATTACGAAGCGGCTTCCGTAGAAATGTTAGACAGTCGTTGGGCTGTACAAACTCCAGCACGTGCCAATCTTCTTTCTGAAAAAATGAAGAGCGTGGTGTGAAGTGGATGTATTTTCAATATTAGAGTCATTCGGAATCCCAGTTACTATGACAATAGCATTTGGGTATTTCATATGGAAACAAAACAATTTTATTCAAAAAACTCTCATGGAAGAATTAGATCAAGACTTTAAAAGACTTGAGGGAATTATAATAAAATTAATTGATCAGCAAAAAAAAGTGCAAATGGAACAGAAAAAAATGCGTGGTATATTTAAAGCACAAATAGAAGTTATAGCTGGTTTAAGTGGAAATGGATTAAAAGATAAATTTATGAGAATAGTAGAAAAAGAACACGCAGATGACTAAAGGGGGACATATGCATATAACAGATAAAGAAGCAGGATTAAACACACCTACTTCAAAATTTTTAACAAAAGATGAATTATATAAAGGCGATGTTGATCAAGGGCATCATCCAAAAAGGTTAAATTATATATTTAAATATAAAAGACCTATTGATATTCCAGAAAAAGAAGCTAAATTACTGATAGGTAAATATGAATCATTATATCATTCTGATCAACAAGGAAATGAAGTAATTGAAAATAAGCCGAAACAGGAAGAAAAAATTATAACTGAGGTAAAGGTATCACCAACTAAAGAAAGTATTCAAAATGACATGGTTACAAGTACTACAGGACATAGGAGCGATAGCTAACGATCCAGACTTAACTTCTTTAAAAGATAGAGCAAAGTTTCATTTTGCCAAAGCTTTTAGCGATGTTGTGATGTCTGGCGAATACACACAAAATGATATTCCTGGATATTTTAAACTACAAACAGATTTAGCTTTTGCAACAAATCCTGTTAATTTAAGTAGCAAACAAATATTAAAAATAGATAAAATATTTTTAAATCCAACATCAGATAGCACTACAACATCAAAATTTGTTTCAGTAAAACCTATAGAAGATATTATACAAATGTCAAGCAATCCATTAATGAAACCTGGTAAGCAAGATGTGTTTATGTACAGAGTAGGAAATGATTTACATGCTATAACATTGGATGGTTCTACAACACCAGCAGGAGCAGGAGATAGAAAATCAACTATTAATTTAGACCAAAGCGGTGCAGATCAATTTTACATGTATTACATTGAAGATTTTGATTATGCTGCGTTTGAGGATGATTATGAATTAA
>Ga0098041_1001020_pt1 | contig 10789 bp, 9 predicted proteins | sample 8_EtaG_FD_77066 | JGI IMG/M metagenome (GOLD analysis project Ga0098041, IMG submission 77066) | Marine viral communities from the Subarctic Pacific Ocean - 8_ETSP_OMZ_AT15162 metaG | ecosystem: Environmental > Aquatic > Marine > Oceanic | place: Pacific Ocean | collected 2015-01-08
AAGCACGGCAATAAGAGTACAGGTGGTACTCAGAAGGGGTATTGATGTGGATGCTCTTCATTTATCATGGGCTACGCTGAAAGCGCCCGGAGTGTGTGCTGCACCTGACTGCAACAATAGAGTGGACACTCCAGAAAAAACACCGTTTTGCTGTGGTAGGTGTAAAGGGAAGGCTATGGGGTATGAGTAAGCATGCCAGTAGTATTCAACACAGGAGAGCGCGAGCCTCGACCACTCTTCCCTGACCAAGTCATATACACCTCAGCACAGCAGGTCGCTGACATACTTCAGATTCCATTCCCTGACCCAGTCTACCTGACTGCTGACCAGTCTGGTGTAGAAGCGAAGATAAGCCCTGCTGATTACAGACTAGTAGGCTTCGAGGAAGGGGATAAGGTAGAGTTAGCCAGTGATGATGAGTTAGGGGAAACTGTGACTCTCACTGGGGTGTCCAGAGCAGATGGTCACGTTGTCCTAACATGGTCTGGTAGTGTCAGTGGAGACTATGACATGGCTGACAACGCCACTGTCCAGAACCTGCAGTCCTTCACCAATGGCAAGAGGAGGGGTGTGACACGCAAGGCCGTGGAGACCATGATACTCCGCATGCAGGACAAGATAGACAACCTGTGCAACAACTCATGGAGACCGATGCTGCAGTCTGCAGAGTACCTCAATTTCGATACCTACAAGCCCTATAGACGGCGTTACTACACCGACTACGTGGGTACGGTACCCTTGATGTTCCGCAACGTCCAGCAGATTCTGAGACTGGAGATATGGCAGGGTCAGGAATACAGGGAGGTCGGGACTGCTGAGGCCCGCTTGCAAATACTCGACCACTCGGCTTTGACTACCAATGATTACTTATTCCTATGCCCCGGTGGGGGTGGTGTAGCCAGTTTGCAAGTGGGTTTAGGGTCATCGAAATGGAGTGCGGATTTCGATGGTGTCAACGCTGCTCAACAACTTGCGGACCTCATTAACAAGGACCTTCGCAGAAAAAAGGACTCTGTTCTCTTCTCTCCTTCTTTCACTTTGGAAACCGCTGCTACATCTAGTGGCAGCACTACTGCTAATGTTCATCATGAGTTTATGGCTTCTGCAAATGCTGATTACGGGAACTCAAAACTGAAAGTAACTAGCATGAATCGTGGTGAGGCTGGAGAGACTGCCACCCTAGGCTTCACTAATCTAACTGCCATGTCAGCCACTAATCTACACAACACACCTAAGACTGTCTCTAGTACCACAGGGAGTTCCGGTACTGGGGTCATTACTCTGCCAAACACTGACGACCTCTCACCATATGGTATCATCTGCACTGGTACGGGCACTGCTGTGAAATGCGCTTATTATACAGGTAAGACGGGTACCACCCTTACAGGAGTTACAGACCTTAAGAGTAGTGGGTGCTTTGCTGCACTCTCTGACGGAGTAGAAATAACTCAATATAGGTTCAAGATAGGCTACTTCGGTAGTGGCACTGGAGATGAGGCTAGGCTCCGTGACTGGTGGGCTGACTACGACCTCGGCATCATCTACTTCAACAACACATACCCCTATTTCCAGTGGAACTCAGTCAAGTGCTCCTATGTCTATGGCGAGCGGTACGTGGAGAAGGCGATAGAGGACATCTGCACCAAGATGGTGGCTATGGACCTGCTGCTATCTGACGACCGCAGCGTGCTATTGCCTGAAGGTACACAGAACATAGACTTGGGTGCTAAGTACCAACTCTTCAAGGCACAGGTTGCCGAGACGTTACCAAGATACATGGAGGTAATGACTCTTGACTGAGCATATACGCCTTATGCGTGAACATTCCATATTCATGCCACAGGGTAGAATCTTCTTGATTGCTACAGCCCATTCTTATGGGTACGATGTTGATGAAAAATACAATATCGTGGATTCTGATGGCAATATTCTCCCTGTTGACCATGAGGATTATCATAGCATAGTTAGAATGGCTCGCAGTCAAGCATCTGCTGAGAGTCACATAGGGGGTGATATGCTTGAGTAAAGAACCACTTGAAATAATGGAGAGTATATTTGACACGAATTGGAATCGTGCCAAGACCAACCAGAGAAAGCCTGTCATCATGGACATCACTACCTTGGAACCCGGTAGAGGTAAGAGATTCGATTTGAATCGGAGTGATGGCATCTTCCTGTACGAGACTGCACACAGTGAAGAGCAGCCTGATATCTTCTACGACTTCGTCAATGTGAGGGTGAACGTCACAGTTGATATCCGTACCGTGCGCGGGAGAAAGCATCTAATGGCTATGGAAAACGAGATAAGAAGAATCCTTCACTTGAAGAGGAAGGGAGACGGCTTAAACTACGATAGATTGCTGTACAAGACCCGTACGGACCTTTCAGATAGAACGAAGCAATTACATAGAATGACCTTCCAAGTCGAAATCGTCATATTGAGTGAGTTAGTCGCGTGAGGTGAGTCGAGCATGCCATCAACAGTCTATAAGGGAGATTTAGCCGAAGTAACATTCGGCCATGAAACAGGAATCGTACTATCGAGAGGGGCATGGGGTGCCTTGACATGGACTCATACCACTACTGGTGATGTTAGTAAAATCACTTTCACTGGTGGCACTGAGCGTACAGTTTCGAGCAAGGTATGCAGTATGTTCGACGCTTCGAGTCGATTGAAATACCCTAAGGGGATGCTAGCAGGTTCCAGTCTTAGAATTAAAGGAGGTGGGAACTTTTCGGCTGATGACCATACGACGGGCGCTCTATTCACTATCGTTCATAACCAAGGTGATTACATCGAGGTAACCCCTTCCTTGAAAACAGCCGCGGCTACCAATGCCGCTGCTGGTGATGAACTCCTGATTGGAAGCCTAGGGACTCCTAGCATGGATGTGGGCATGTCATATGACGATTCTGCAGAACTAAGCGATGAGACCGTTTTGACCGACCAGTTCATCGGTCTGGCTGCGTCAGTTACATTACCCGAGACTAGTGTCAATGTCTTGCGCTCCCACGTCGTTGGACTAGGACGAAACGTCATGGTTCAAGAGGCTCAGAGCATGAGGAATGATGGTGGTGCAATAGAGACGATGATGCATAGCGCACGTTGGTTTTACTACGCTCTAGGGAATGAGGCAGTAGCAGTCCCCGGTACTGTGGCTAGCACTGTGGATACAGCCAACGCCAAGGCCATTGCCATGGGCGATACCTACGTCGAGTTCGATGATGCAATCAACACAGGTCTTGATGCCATCATACCCGGTGATTACATCGTAGTCAAGGACTCGACTGAGACTCTACACCCCTATACCACGGAGCGAGGTTCAAACCGAGTCAAGTGGACTGGTGCTGAGGACCTCACTTCTGCTACAATCCAGAGTAGTGAGCGTAATGAGACTCGTAGAGTGCTAGCAGTGGATAACACTGCTGGATTCAGGAGAATATACATCGATGACCCTTTCAACTTCGACCACTCTGCTGGTGCTGATGTAGTTCTTCTTAAGGCTGATGATGCAGATACCAACGGTAGCCCTCACTTCGATACTGATGCAGGCACATATGGGAGCATAAAGAAGAGACAGAAGCGTGTGCTCTGGAGCAAGTGGAGGCAACCTTCCTTCTCATTGGAGAGCAGCATGAGACTTTATGACGTGGACTCCTACGGGAAAGGTGGCTATAATGGCTCTCAGTCTAGCAATGTCCCTGGTGGGGCAACAGATGCCAAGCAACTGACTCGTGTCTACAAGGGTTGCAAGGTCAAGTCTTGGGAACTCACTGCTGATGTGGACGCACAGGTCAAGATGAAGGTGGACTTCGATGCCATGATGTGCTACACCGATACAGGTAGATTGGAGAACGACAATGGAGTCGTTGCTACTGCTACTATCGTAGTCACTGATTCTGGTGGAGTTCAGCACGGTGAGACTTTCACCCTAACAGACAGTTTCGGTTTGAGTACTGTCTACACCGTCAATGGTGGTGTGGCTAGTGCTTCAGGTGGAGGTAGTGGTGGAAGCGCTACCGTTGGATACTCTGGGGTTGGAGGCGGAACTGCTGGTAAGGTCGCTGCAGCAGCAGCCATAGCGGCTGCCATCAATGGTACTACTGATGCTGATTACACGGCGGCAAGCAATGGCGTAGATACTGTAACAGTCACTCAAAAGTCTAGTGGGGCCAGTGGTAATACCACTAGCGCAGATGCTATTGGTGGAGTCACCGTCAATAATTTCACTAGTGGTGCAGGTAGTGAGAAGGGGGATAGATTCACCGCCCACAGAATGTTTGACAACATCGGGGACAGCAAGACTGCTCGTAAGGTAGCCGGGATAGCACCAAATACTGAGAAGCCCTTCTTCTATTACAATGGGACTATCACTGGGTTTGGTACTACCATAGCCCAAGTCACCTCATTCAAGTTGAGTGGGCAGACAGAGACGACACCGATACTGACGGTTGGCGCGAACCCTCTACAAGAGTCTAGGAACTCGTTAGGGCAGTCATTGCAACAGATTCCATACGCTGGTAGCAGAAACCCCTCCTTGAACGTGGAAGGTAAGATTGAATACGAGTTGGAGATGGAGATAATTCCTTCAGACCCTCTACTATGGCATGAGTTCAGGACTAACCGTACTCATGAGTATGATGAGCCTATCACACTACATCTCCAAAAAGATGGGGCTGGGACAGGCAGAGAGGAAGTCTTCGTCATCATCGATGACTACGTCATCTCAGAAGCACCTCTCCAGATACCAGAAGATTTCAAGCAAATCAAGATGCCAATGAAGATTCTCCCCAAACACGTCAAGGTCGTAGGTTACGACACATTGTTCCACGCCTGAGGTTATCATATGGAAAAGAGTCTACATCCCGGTGCTATAAGAAGGCCTAACCAAATCTCCTATGAGTCTCCTGTCATAGTCGAGGAGCCTGTAGTAGAGGAGCCTGTAGTAGAGGAGCCTGTAGTAGAGGAGCCTGTAGTAGAGGATGAGGTGACAGTCTTCAATCCAGAGGAGGCAGTCGCTGATAGTAACCCCTTCCCTGAGGAAGAGGAGCCTGAGGAAGAGGAGCCTGTAGATTACAATTCGATGACCGTTGCAGTGTTGCGTGGCTTGCTCGAAGAGCGAGGATTAGCGACTAACGGATTAAAGGCGGAACTCGTCGCCCGTCTAGAAGAGGATGATGCTGGCCTCTCTGAGGAATCAGAGACTCTAGCAGAACCTGAAGAGACCCCCTCGGAAGAGGCTGTCTCAAGCGAAGAGGAAGTGAGTCAGTATGGAGGAACAGAAGAACAATAAATTGCAAAGCATAAACGGACTGTTAGTAGAACAAGGGTCAACACCACATGATGTGTTGATACCAGTTGACGGTGAAGAATTCATCATGGTCGTTTGGGTGAAGGAACTATCTTTCATCGAAATGCAGAGTGCAGTGAAGGATATGATGAAAGTAGACGGTAGTGGTCAATTAGACATTGACCTCTCTGCCTATTGGAAATTCGTCATGATGAACTGCATTGAGCGCACCGAGCCTGTATTAACAAAGACTCAGTTACTGGCTTTGAAGCCAGATGTCGCTTCGAGGATACTCTCAATCTTACCAGGGCCTGAGGAGTTGATGAGCGGCCCTTTAGAGTGACAGACGCAGAGCAGGACATAAATGACATTATCAAGTTTTTAGATGGAGGGAAGGAGGATGTGGGGCTGGCTCTTGAGTTTCCCATCTATTTAGTCATGTCTCATTATCATCTCGGCCCCAAGGACTTGGAGGGTGTATCCCTCGAAGGATTCTCCCTAATGTTTAGATGGGCGATGGCCCACAAGCAGGTAGAGGCGGAGCAGATGAAGGACATGGATACTGCTGAGAGTACTTCCATAGAGAGTACTAGTATGTCAAAACCAATGCCGTTTAGTGAGGGTTGGTAAGCATGACAGGGGTGATGACTGAAGCGCAAGTCAAGCAAATCATGAGGGACATGCAGGAAGAGGATAAGAAGAAGCAGGAATATTGGGAGGCTTCGGACGAGCGAGTCCTGAAGGCGATACATCACCAAGGTCTGTATGAGCGTCAAATGAAGAGGGTCAAACTAGCAGTGGCTGCTCAAATGACCCCTCTCGTTAATTGGGGAAGGTCGCTTCATCATGTCATTCAAGGTTTCACAGGCGCCAAGGACGGCTCTGAGAAGTATGTGCAGATGTTCCCAAAACTGATTATCAAAGGCCTGCAGTTCATTTCCATGCAGGGTAGAATGCTGAAATGGATGAAGAGGCAGCAGAATATCTTTGATGACAGCAAGAAAGACATGCCTTGGCATGTCCGAATATGGGAGACGATGAGACTCAATTTCCTGAAGTTAGGGTCAGGACTGCTAACTATGACCTCGCTCCTGGCAGGTGTGGCTGTGATACTAGGCGTGGTAAGCCTAGCAGTTCAAGGTACTGAGAGTCCGTTGTATGAGTTATGGCAGACGTTTGACGGGGTAGAGAAGGTAATGGCTACGATGACAGCACTTGGTACTGTCCTCTTATGGGTAGGGGGTTGGTTCGCGTTGATAGGCGTAGGTGTACTAGGCTTCGTCGCTGTACTCAGTGGTAGGTTATCACCTACCTTATCAATAATAGTGTCAGTCTTATCGGCAATCGCTCTAGGCGTTGGGCTCGTCATGGTATCCGTACCTTCTCTTGTGGCGCTCGTCATAGCATCTGTAGTTATGCTTCTCGTTCTCGCCTATCGTTTCAGGCGTGAACTCTATGGCTTCGGTGTCGATTTGAAGAACGGGATATACAAATACACTGTCGGTGCATTCCTAGGTGCTATCAATAAGGTCAAGAGTCTTTGGATAGCCTTCAAGAAGTGGTTGGGTCGTAAGTTCTCTCTAGGTGGTATTACTGGAGCCATTGGTCTCGGAGGGTCCTATGGTTCAGGTGGTGGGTATGCAGACAACTCGTCAACGACTATCAATATCAATAATGCCGGCGGGGCTAACAGTAAGGAACTTGCAAGTGAGATAACTAGAGAACTCACTATATCCAAGAGACAAAGGCAAGGGCAGGTCACTAGAGGGGCATTGCCGTGAGTGGTATCCCAGTGAGACTGGTTGAGAGGGGCGAAGGTCGCCTTATCTCATTAGATTGTCTAGAGCATCATATCACGACTCAGAGGAAAGTGAGTGTGATGAGAATGCCAGTAGCGGGTCAGCGTTACGGCTTGGACACGAACATGGTGAATCTCGTAATCAAACTGGTGTGCATAGTACGTGATGATGATTGCAGTGCTGCTGATTTAGTTGCACAACAAGCCACTTCATACATCGATTTCAGTACTTCATCTAAAGGGGCTAACTATGCAGTAGGAGCGGGAGGTCAACTTCTGGGTGCTTGGAGTGATATCAATGGTGCTCGTTTTGAATTCAGAGCGACTGATGGCACTATTTACACTGCTACATTCGATACAAGCGCTACTAATCATGACGGCACTACAGACCCATTGAATATAGTGGTGGGGCTGAAGACATTGTCTGATGCTGGTGGGAATCCTAAAGGTGCAGACCTCGCTACACGGTTGAAAGGTGCTTTGGAGCACAACACGAGTGCGGCTAATCGCTTCACTGAGAAATTCTCCATAGCAGTCAGTGATGGCCAGAAGGGTCCTGTCATCTCTCTTACTAATGAGAAGCAGACTAAGTTGACCTTCACTCAGTTGACTGCAGGCTTGGCTGGTAATAATGACACGCCTGTCTTCGTGGCTCCTACATCGGAGAACAAGGTTGGTAGTAATAATTTAGGCGATACGACCTTGGAGTCACCCCTTTTGAGAACTTTCATAGGTGGTATTGAGAACAACTGCCGTTCTGCTGGGGACAAGGTGCAAGACTTACTAGCCAATGTCGTAAATAGCAACTTCGCAGGGTTGTCAGGCACGTTCAAAGACGTAGGCGATACTCCCATAATACCTAATTTTGATGCAGAAGGGTACAGTCACAAGGATTATGTTTTAGGTTTGCAACTACCTTACAATTCTCTCACTCAAGCCACGTTGGGGGCTGTCGGTGACCTTAACCAGGGTTATGAACCAAGGAATTTCATGGTAATGACAGGGTTAGTGAAGTCCGACCAACAAGGCTCTGCAGCCAATGATTTACCTGCGAGTACGCCATTCGTGCCTACGGATAAGTACACTGGGATACATGGGTGTATCACCGAATGCACAATATCTTACATAGCGGGTGATACTACCTATGCTGCAGATATCACATTCCAACCACTTGATATTCTGGTAGGTATCTGAGCATGACAGTGCTAGGCAAGACCAGTCATGGTCTCTTCTTCAATGGTGTAACTGATAGTGTCATATGCCCTTCGTCAATAGAGTCTTCAAGTAGTGTGAAAGTGTCATCCTCCTCTCGTTCATCAGGTAACCTCGTCGGCCCTGTCAATGATTCACAAACTAACAAAAACGTACTAGGTCATACTCTCGACTCATTCTCAATAGAAGCCTGGGTCCTACCTGACTGCGGGGGAGTAGTCGCCTCTAAGGATGGATTGTTCGAGTTATCGATAGGTTCGGTAGGTGCGCCTGCCCCTGCTTCATTCTCTGTCACTGTACAGAGCGATGCTGGTAAGCCCACTACATTGACAGCCTCGTCTGCCAACGCCAATATTAGTTCCGGCTATACTGGAGTGATATACCCTACCCCTAATCACTCCGTGTTGACTAACAATACAGATGTAGACCAACATACTAGGGAATTGCTACACGTGGCTGGGGTGTTCAACAATGACCGTATTGTTCTACTAGTGAATGGCACAGTTGTGTCTTCTATCAAGACGGAGTCAGGAGCCCATTGTGGGTACAATGACAGCGATTTCTATATCGGTGGAAAAGGGGGAGAATTTCGTGGTGTTATCGAAGGTGTGCATTGGAAGACCAATGCTGACATTTCCAATGTACCACCGATGCCATTAGTGCGTGGCATTGACACACTCGGTTTGTGGCGATTCGAGGAGCCAGTGGAAGTGGATACTAATCTGTTCTACCTCAAGTCTGCAGTGACTGCTGGAGATACTACCCTAACACTAGATGCTGTGCAGACACAATCTCTCTATGAGATAATCAGTGGGGTTTCGTCCACAATGCCTACTACGTACACTGTCCCCTCGTTAGGAGATTATCAAGTAGCGGTCACTACCCATTCTGGTGGTTCACAGAATGTCAAAGTACCTCACACCATCGCTAATCTCCTCATCAACCCTACTGCTACAGATATCAAGACTGGGAAGCCGAATAGCAAACCTCCTGAGAGGGTTCGATTGAAGACCATCAATAGTGATGGTACCATAGCAGTGGAAAGCATTCATCTTGATTTTGATACTAGCACTGACACTGGTAGTCGTGGTGTGCTACACGCTAGAACTGCATTTGATAGTACGAAGAACCTCGCCCATGACAGTACGATGGTACTCATCAAGTCAGACCTATTACTAGATGAGGGCACAGGAAAGCCCTTGCAGCCACCCGGCTTAGGTGCTCAGTCAATAGACCGGAATGGTATGACAGTCATAGACGAGAGTGAGTACGGCAATCATGGGTTTTTATTCAGTAGGAGGACGAGCATCAATGACAGTGGTAACCCCTATACTGTCTCCGCAGGGAACTGGTCCCCTGATACTAAGTTTCAGATAGGTCATTCAGGGAGGCATAGGTATAGTCATGTTGCAGGGCATCCATTCTTGCGCTTCTTCCCCCCTAGTCAGACTGAAGAGTTGACTCAGACAATCGATGGCCTTTCTGATTCAGTCATTGTCTCTTACAGTGGTAGTCATGAAGCCATCCAAGAGCAGGTAGCAGTCAACTCTGAAATCTCTCTGTTCCGGCAGACATTAGGTTATCGTCCAATTCGAGCAGTTACAACCAGTAAAGCCTCGGCTCTAATCAGGAATAGAATGACTGGGGTGGATAACGCGCAAGATGAAATCATTGCTATTGGAGGGGAAGGGTTCGATGTCACTCCATTTCTCCTCAAGGGCTATGGGGCTCAGGCAGTTACTACGGATGATGATGCATATACACTCCATCTAACTCCAGAGACTGAGTCGAGAGTAGCGATACTAGAAACAGGGAACAATGACTTCCCTTACATGGAGATTCATTACAATGCTATCGATTTAACAGGGTCTTCGATGGGCATGTCCGGGCCGTGTTTATTAGTTGAAAAAACCGTACCTGCAGGTGGTTCAGTCTTTGGTACTGGGGGTGCTACAGTCGCGGCTAAAATGGCTGGTCTGATAGGAGATTCGAGTAGAGTTTTGCACGCCCCAGGTGGCGTTATCTACTTACCTGAGAAAGACGTAGGTGACATGGGTGATTTTTTACTCCCTCATCGTTTAGTAGGTGATAATACAGGTGGTCAGCACAATGAGATTGAATTAGATTATAGTCGCTTGCCGACGAATGCCCTTGGTATTACTGCATACACCCCTTCCACTGCTGCAGACTTGCCTTGCTCGCCTCCCTTGGCTGTGCCTTCCACACACGTTAGTGATATCAGCCATCCTTCTGTCTACCACCATATGGTCATTCGTCCCACTGAGGTTAAGAAGACGAGCGGTAATTCACATACTGCTGATTTTTACAAGATAAATCCAAAGTCGGGGAATAAAGGAGATAACACCCAATCTAGTCACTTAAACGAAGTGTATGATATCATAGATAATTACATGATAGGTGATGAGCATGTGATTATCATACAGCCTACATTGCGTTCTAGGACGATGCAATTGAAGAAACTTCACGA
>Ga0098041_1001021_pt1 | contig 10787 bp, 2 predicted proteins | sample 8_EtaG_FD_77066 | JGI IMG/M metagenome (GOLD analysis project Ga0098041, IMG submission 77066) | Marine viral communities from the Subarctic Pacific Ocean - 8_ETSP_OMZ_AT15162 metaG | ecosystem: Environmental > Aquatic > Marine > Oceanic | place: Pacific Ocean | collected 2015-01-08
ATGGAATTTAAAAATCCATTTGCTGGTATGCAAAACATGTTTGCGGAAAACGTTTACGAAGATCTAACTGTCAACCAAAAACAAGCTCAATTCCAAGCTCAACAAGGTGCTCAACAAAGAGCTAATATAATGCAAGATCTTAGAGGTGCGGCTGGTAGTAGTGGTATAGCAGGTTTAGCTCAAGCACTTGCGAGACAAGGTGATTTACAAACTCAACAAATATCAGCATCAATAGGGCAGCAAGAATCTAGAAACCAAGTGTTAAAAGCAAAAGGTGCCTATCAAGTACAGCAAGGAGCTGATAAAGTTCAAACCGCTCAAATGCAAGGTGAGCAATGGGTTCAACAAGCTGAAATGGATAGGCAGGCTACTTTGCTTGGAATGCAAATGGGTCAAACTGCCGGTGCGAACATGGCACAGCAACAAGCTCAAGCAAATCAAATGAACGCTCAAATCGCTCAACAACAAGGTATGATGGATATGATAGGTACTCTTGGAACAGTAGCTGGGAACATGGACTTCACGAAATGAGGCAAGTAAAAATTAAACAAATATAGATATGGGAGCAGATAGTACATTAGTAAACATGTCGCTTAAGGAAGCGATAAGCCGGTCTGGGTTAAACGTTCCAAACCTAAAACCTCTATACGATAGTAGTGTTGGAGTCACGAAAACTGTTGGTGGCGTGATTACTGGGTTGATTAGTAACATTAAAGAGGTTAATAAGAAAATGCGTATAGGAAGAGACAAGCAAATCGCGGCGTTCCAAAAAATTGCCGACGTAGGTTTTCAAAAACTTTACTCGCAAAAGCAACCAATGCCAGAAAAGATAGTTAACGCTTTGCGTGATAGGATTAAAGAATTAAAAGAAGAGTTTGAGCTTTACAATACTTATGGTAAAAACGACACTGAAGAAAACAATAACGCTAGAATGAAGTTAATGGGTGAATTGCAAAGAGCGGTTAGTGAGGTTGTTAACGTTAGATCAGATTTTCAAACTATACTTGGTACCGCTGGCAATTGGAATAAAGAGAGAATAAACCCAGCGAACATATCAACTTATCAATCTTTTTTAGATGTTGATGGAATTGACGCTAACAACGATGTAACCGTAGATTACATAGGCGGTAAATTTACTTTTATTAACTCAGCTACAGGTCAGCAGTTTACTACCACCGAGATGAAAGAAGGTATACCCGTTATGGATAAAAAAATGAAAACATACGGCACTGACAGGTTTATTTCTGCTCAGCGAAAAGGTGCGACTGATGGTAAAAACAGTTCTTTTGCTTATTATGACAATGAAAGTGTTATAACATCTGTTAGAGGTGGTTATTTAGATGAAATTGTTGACGAAGAAGATTTTATGAATGCATCTACTATAGAGTTAGCATCTGGAACTGGAACGTTTAAAAATGATTTACTAGATCACGCGGAAATATCTTTAGAACTTGTTAAAAACATGTATTATACAGAGAACGGTGAGAACGTTCCTATTGGAGAAATATTTGCTAAATGGGATGTTGTAGGTAATGACGGTGTTGTTGATGCTAAAGATGTTGCCGCAATTAACAAATTGTCACCCGCAGAAGTTGACGCGTTCAACGAAAACCACAAAAGAGTAGTAAGCGCTTTAACAAACAGATACGATCCAGCATTTGACCTAGAGACTTCTAAGGAGTTGTTTGCAGATTGGGCGGTAGATAAAGAAAAACAACATTATAGCAATCATTATAAAAGTAATTACACACCAAGCGAAAACCCCACAGACATTGAACAACAAGATGTTTGGGCTGGTATAAAAGGTAGAGCATACAATCCAGCTATTGATGATTACGGTTGGGTTGGTAGAAAGATAGAAAACGGAAAGTTAACAGAATATGGAGCTTGGAATAACGATGGTAGTGTTACGGAGCTGTATAAAGCTGGTAAAGAATTTACAGATATATGGGGTAATATATATAAACCAGATATAGTAGGTAGAAATGGAAAGGTTAGTACGTGGAAAATTACAAAAGCTGGAAGTGGTGCTGAGGCTATAAACCCGGATACTGGTGGTACTCAGTGGAACAACAATAAAGTAGCGCAAAATGTTTTTGGAACAGCTGAAAAAGCTAAGATTAAAGCTGAAATTGATAATAGTAAAATATAAATAAAATATGCAAAACGAAGAATTGTATAGAGCTCTATATTCTAAATATGCCCCTAATTTAACCGGAGCAGAACTAGATACAAAAATAAATTATGCGTTAGACTCAGATTCAACAGAGTTTATTAACGCTTTTTATCAAAAGTATACTGGTGAAGACCCAACTGAAGAGCAGTTAAATTATATAAAATCTTTTACTGCTAAGCCGGGAAAGACAAAAGGCTCTGCGGATGCGACTCCAGGTGTAGAGCCAAAAGATATGGAGTTCAGTTTGGAAGACGCTTCTTCGGATTTACCGCAAGTATCGGTAAGGGATGTAGATCAGAGAGAGAGTGAGGCTATAGAGCGTCTTAGCAGGATGTTTAAGGGATTAGGTTTTAGCTTTAATCAATCTGGTTATGGGACTGATAAGATTATTATTACAGCACCTAACAAGCCAGACGGCACGCCTGGTGAATCAAAAGAATTTCAAGTTGATCTTGATTTATTTGGTTTCAGTACTTATTCTGATAAGTTGTGGGGCGCTAGTTCCGAGCAAACAGCAAAGGATATAAACAATTTTATTAAGCAAAATATAAATACCGCTGATATAAATGAAAACGTTTATAGTCAAGTTTGGAACTATGCCAATAAAAAGAAACTGGTTCATAAGGATAAAAAAGGAAACATAGTTAAAGGAGCTTGGAGAACAGAGAGTATGGCTTCGTCTGAAGAGCTTTCTGAACACATGAAGGGTTTATATCACGAAATAATGGCTTCGCCAGAAAAACTACCTGGAGTTGATAGAATTTTTAAAGAAATAAATAATAGTTTAGATTCTTACGCGGAAAGTTTAATTGCAAAACTACAAAATAAATACGATACCAGTGATCCTAGTCAATATGCAAAAGCGGTTGAAGAGTATAATACGCTAGTGTCAAAAGAGCATGACAGGTTGTTTTCTGAAAGCAAAGAACTAAAAAACATTAACAATGGAATTTGGAAAGCATTGGAAAGTAGGTTTGGTGGAGTGTTAGAGGACAAGACGAGAAAAGAAGCTGAAGACGCACATCTACCTGAGTGGATTACTAATTTTAATTCGGATATAATTAGACAAGCGTATGTTACTAGTGCGATTAAATTTCCAAAAGCACTTAAAGAAATAGGTATACTACACAAAGGCGTTGAATTAAAAAATACTAACGAAGAAATACAAGAATTAAGAAAACTAGATCCAAACGCTGACTATGTTTCTGATGATTACGAGCCAACTGGATTTAAAACAAACGCTGATAGAATAAATTATCTTTTAAGTCACAAAGCTAATTTAAATAAAGACATAGCGTTTAACATAGCAAAGCAAGATAAGTACCAGAAAATGCTTAGAGACATTAGAGTTCCAACTGCTTTTGGTAAAACTATATCTGATCCAGATCTAACTATGGACGAGTGGCAAGGTATGCTTGGTGATCAAACTGTACAAATGATTTCAGCTGTTTTAACCTTTGGTGGCTCTACATATATACAAGAAGGTGGTGGTGCTGCTATTGAGATTATTGAAATACAAGCTGCAATGAAAAAGTTTCCTGTTGGAAGCTTTTCTCCTGCGAAATTTTTTGGAGACATAGAGGGTAAAGATATAAACTTATCTACAGATGACCCCAACAGTACGGATTATGAACTAGCTTTAAAAGCTTTTCACGGCATACCATTAGAAGATTACACTGATAAAAGCGGTAAAAAACAAAAAGGTAGAGCGTCTTTAATGTTAGATATATTGAACAATGGAGAAGCAAACCTAGGTCCAGCAGTGGGTGTTGGCGCTACAAACGCTGGACTTGATTTAGTTTCAAACGTCTTTACTTTTATGAAGGCGGCTAAATTTGCGCCAAAAAGCTTAGGTAGAGATTTATTAAAAGGTAGGTTAAATCAATTTTTAGCTGGAGGATATAAAACTATTGGTAAAGATATAACTCAAGCTAGTATAGTAGAGTTTTTTACTGAAATAGCTCAAGAAGGAACGAGCGTGCTCGGTGTTGGCGCTTCCACGGGGTATTACGGTAATAAGGAAAAGAACTTAAAAAGATTTGGTGAAGCGGGTGCTCAAGCTTTATTATCGACAGGTCCATTAGTTGGCGCTGGTCAAGTTACAGCAACTACAGCTAAAGAAGTGAGAGCAAGAACTGGTATTTTTTGGGGAGCCGATGTTAAGGCTACTAGAAATGCTATTAACAAAGAAAAAGCGTTGTGGAATGAAAAGTATGAAGACGGTGAAATAACTATAGAGGAAAGAGATGATATTTACGCTGAACTTGAAGCGCAAGAAGATTTAGTTAACAATACTAAATATAAGGATTTAGATTTAAAAGCTAAAACAAAAGTTATTTCAAACTTAAGAAACCATAAAAGTAACGAAAACCAAATTTCTAAATTAGAAGAAGAAAATAAAAAAATACAAGAAAATAATGAGGGTGGGCTTGGTAACAACAACACTTTACAGAATCAAATTCAAATAAACGAATTACAAGAGCAAAACAAAGTTTTAGCTAACAATTCTTTAAAAGAACTTTTGAAAAAAGATTATCAAGATAATGGTATACGTTTTGCTGAGTGGGTTAACAAGCAAACAGAAGGGTTTTTCGCAAATAAAAGCGTTATGACTTTCGATACTATTGAGGAAACTCAAGAGTTTTTAGAGGCTAATGGGTTTAAAAAAATTAATGGAGTTTGGACTATTGATGGTGAGAATGTTGGTAATCTAGATAGTGATGGTATTTACACAGACGGTATTGCGGCTCTTTTAAATGGAGATGTTAACGGGGTAAATTTAGGTGATTTAGCTATTATGATTAACGATAACGTTAAAGCAAACATCGATAAAAAGAATGATTGGTCTTCGTCTAATGTTGTTCACCACGAGACGTTTCACTTTATTATGGACGAAATGCCAGTTAAAGAACTACAAGCTATTCAAAAGAAAATAGATAAAGAATTAAAAGCTTCTACTGATCCAAAAATAGTAAAAGCACTAGAACTTCACGAGCAAAAAATGGCGGCTTACACTGGTGACAAAAGAACTAGAGAGTATAATGAAGAGTATTTTGCTAGTTTATCTGACGCGATGAACGCGGTTGAAACTAGTGATATAAACCTAAATAATGGTGTTACCTTAAATAATATAGGTAAAATATTTGGAGGACGTTTCCAACAGATAACTAAAACAGGATTTGATTTTGGTAAGTTCGATGCTCAAAACGCTTTGGAATTTATTAAAAAGTATAATAGGTTTAATGGTAAGTCAAAAATTACTTTACCAAAAATGCCTAGAGGAAAAGTTGATGTTCAACCACCTAAAAAGAAAGGAAAAGGAAAAGTTAAATTTTCAAGATCAGGTGCTGTAACCGCGGTAAATAAAATAGAGCAAAAGTTAAAAAACAAATTACAAACAGAGAACAAAGAGTATACTCAAGATGAGTTTAGAACAAGTAACGAGTTTAGTGAATTATTTGATTCTATAATTGAACCTGGTGGAGCTGTAAACAACTACATTAAAAGCCTTGGTATGAGTAAAGAAAAAACCGCCAAAGTAATACAAAACGTTTCTGACAGGTTAATGAATTACAATCCGCAGGCAAAAAGAAAAACGGGTAGTAAAGAAGCTATAACTATTGGTGAGCAAATAATGTCTAGCGCTATGTTTGGTAAATTAGACGCTGCTAGAGATTTGGCTATAGAAGGTAAAAAAGAAGGTAAAACGTTAAGAATAGACGCTGCTAAAAGAACCAAAGAAGGTGAAACAACTTTTGATATAGAAGACACTGGAGTTGACACTAGACAAGAGGCTCTTGAAACAGAAGATTTATCACCAGCAGCTCAAGCTAAAAAGAAAGCTGACATAGTTAAAGGTAAAGAAAAAGTAGAGTCTGAGTTTAGAAGAAAAATAGGTATTGAAACTGGTAGTGATTTATATAATAAAGTTTTAGATTCAGCTCGTAAAGCTTTATTAAGAGCATACGAAGCTGGTACATCGGTTAGAAACATACAAAGAAAACTAAGAGATGAAGCTAATGTTTATTTATTTAAGTCAGTTAAAAACTTTTTAGGAACCAAAGACTACATTAAAAATTTAAAGAAATTTAGAGAATCTATAGTTAAAGCTATATTTACAGCTGATTTAGTACAGTTAGAGCGTAACGTTGCTGATAGCGATAGAATACTAACTACATTTGTTAAAAAATTAACTTCAAAACAAGAGGTTCAAGATGCTGTTAATCAAAAACTATTACCACCATCTGCGTTGAATATTATAGATAAAGGCACGGCTGTAAGTTTGTATAAAAAGAAAATGCCTACTGAAAAACAATTTTTAGATTTCTTTTACGCACCACTAATAAACCCTGTAACAGGTTCTAGATCTGGATTAAGAGGTACTAGAAAAGATGGTTTAGCAAAAGCTATGGCTGGAGCATTATCTTATGATGCTACAATGGAGGTTGCTCAAGAACAAGATGTTATAGAAAAAAGAGAACAGTTAGCTGCTTTAAAAGGTGAAACTCTAGCTCAAGACAACCTAGAAACTTTAGCTGCTGCTATTGGTAGAGATCCTAACGTTAAGTTTAGCAAATCACAACATAATAAATCTATAGAACTTTCTAAACAAAGTCTTTATGATTTATTGATAAACGTAAAAGATAACAAGGGCATTTCATATAGAGTGGCTTTAAAAGAGTTAATAAACAGTAATATATATAGTATACAGAAATTAAAGAAAATACCTGAGATACAGAAATCTTTAAACGATCAGATAATGTTTAGAGCAAAAGAGGGTCTTCCTGCAAAACCAAATTCATTTTATTTAGAGCAGCACGTGATAAATAACTTTGCATCTTTAAGCAATAATGATGCTTTTGTTAAATTAGTTTTAGATAAAGTTGCAGAAGGTGTTAACCCTGATGTTTCATTGGAAGTTAACGGTATGACCTTAGGTGTTGAGGTTAAAGCTGATACTGGTAGAGGTCCTGCTAGAACTATATATTTAGATATAGATCAAATAATTAAAGGTGAATTTGCAGTAGCTGAAGGAAAAACAAGTTTAGATCCTAAAAAGTTAGAGGCTTTAATTAAAAAAACTGTCCCTGGTTTAAAGAAAATAAAAGATCTTTTATCAAAAGAGTTTAAAATAAAGAACTTTGATTTAAGCTCGGCAAAAGGAAAAAAACAAACTTTAATAACCGAAGAGGCTTGGCAAAGAATAAAAAAACAACGTTTAGACGCTGAAGTTGCTTCTTACGTTTTTGTTGATTCTGATTTTTTAAACTATGACTACTTAAACAAAGAAATACCTTCTTTTTATATAAACATGGGTAACGCTGGTTTGTTTACAACTTCTAGTTTTGATCCGCTAAATACTAATGCAAAAAACTTTGCTGGCATACCTATACCTTTAACAGTAAGGTTAGTTGCTGATAAAAGAGCAAATAACATGAGGCGTGTTGTTTTAGTTGTCGAAACACAATTAGACGCTAGAGCGTTTGAAAAACAATCAATAAACTTATTTAAAAAGAAAGATGTTCAAAAGATTTTTGTTAATTTTTCTAAATCAAATTTATCTGGACACAAAACTTTGAATAAAGCTATAGCTTTTTCTCGCTCAACTAACAACCCAGCGAAAGGTATTACCGTTCTAGATTTTGACGATACATTGGCAACAACTAAATCTATGATTAGATTTACTAGACCGGATGGAACTAAGGGTAAATTAAACGCGGAACAATACGCTAGCACGTATCAAGAGTTATCTGAATTAGGTTATCAATGGGACTTCTCAGAGTTTAACAAAGTTGTAAAAGGTAAGAAGGCACCACTATTTGAAAAGGCAATGAAATTACAAGGTAAGTTTGGGCCTAAGAATATGTTTGTATTAACCGCTAGACCCGCTGAATCAGCGGTGGCAATACACGCGTTTTTAAAAGCTAATGGTTTAAATATACCTTTAAAAAATATTACTGGTTTAGCTAATTCTACGTCAGAAGCTAAAGCACTTTGGATGGCTGATAAAGTTGCTGAAGGTTATAATGACTTTTACTTTGCGGATGATGCTTTACAAAACGTGCAAGCTGTACAGAACATGTTAGATCAATTTGACGTTAAGTCTAAAGTTCAACAAGCTAGAGTTAAATTTAGTAAGGGTATGAATGAAAAGTTTAACGATATACTAGAAAACGTAACTGGTATTGAGTCTAAAAAAAGATTTTCTATTATTAAAGGTAGAAAGCGTGGTGATAGTAAAGGTAAGTTTAGATTTTTTATACCACCATCTCACGAGGATTTTGTAGGGTTGTTATACAACTTTATGGGCAAAGGTAAAGAAGGTAATAAACATAGAGACTTTTTTGAAAAAGCTTTAGTTAGACCTTTAAATAGAGGTTATAGAGAAATAGACACGGCTAAGCAAGCTATAGCAAACGATCATAAATCTTTAAACAAACAGTTTCCAGATGTTAAAGATAAGTTAGCGAAAGCTACGCCAGATGGTGATTTTACTTTTCAAGATGCTATAAGAGTTTATCTATGGGATAAACATGGCCACAAAATTCCTGGTCTAACAGAAACTGATCAAAAGAAATTAGCGGAACTAGTAATGTCTGACTCACAACTACAATCTTATGCTGAAACCTTAAATGTAATATCTAAGCAAGAAAATTACGTGGCGCCAGGTCAAGCTTGGGAAACAGCTAACATAAGAATTGATTTAGTTGATGCTACGGGTAGAGTTGGGAGAGCCGACTATTTTGCCGAGTTTAATGAAAACGCTGAGATAATATTTTCTGAAGAAAACTTAAATAAAATTGAAGCTGGTTATGGTAGAGATTTTAGAGAAGCTTTAGAAGACATATTACATAGAATTAAAACTGGTGTTAACAGACCAAAAGGAGCTAGTGGTAAACCAAACATGTTTATGAATTGGTTAAACGCCTCAGTGTCTGGCGTAATGTTTTTTAACACTAGATCTGCGTTGCTACAACAAATGTCTAATGTAAACTTTTTAAACTTTGCTGATAATAATATTTTTAAAGCTGGGTTAGCTTTTGCTAATCAAAAACAATACTGGAAAGATTTTGCAATGATATTTAACTCTGACATGTTAAAACAAAGACGTGGTGGTCTTGGTACTGATATAAATGGAGCTGAACTTGCGGAAGCTATTAAAAAAGCTAGGCCAGGTAATATGTTTGATCAAGTTTCTATTATTGTTGGTAAAGCGCTTAAGTTAGGGTTTTTACCTACGCAAATTGGCGATAACATCGCGATTGCAACAGGTGGTGCTGCTTTTTACAGAAACAGAGTAAACAAGTACGTAAAAGATGGTTTTGCTGTTAAAGAAGCTGAAACTAAAGCTTTTACAGATTTACAAAACATAACTCAATCAACTCAGCAGTCAGCAAGACCTGACATGACATCTAAGCAACAAGCTATGTGGATTGGTAAGTTAGTGTTAAACTTTTTAAACACACCTTCTCAATATAATAGAATAATTAAAAAAGCAGGTTCTGATGTTTTAAACAGAAGAATTACACCGCCAAACACCACACAAACGCAAAGCGATATGTCTAATCTGTCAAGAATATTATACTACGGAGCTGCACAGAATTTAATATTCTATAGTTTACAAACAGCTTTGTTTGCGGTTATGTTTGATGGAGATGACGAGGAGAGTGAAGCGCTTTTAAAGAAAAAAGAAAGAGTTATAAATGGCTCTATAGATACCATATTAAGAGGATCTGGTATATATGGTGTTGGAATATCTACTTTAAAAAACATGATAATTAAGTTTTTAGAGCAAAGAGAAAAAGGTTATAACAAAGACGAAAGCGCTGTTATAATGGAAATGTTAAACTTTTCGCCAGTTGTAGGTATTAAAGCTAGAAAAGTAGTTAATGCTGAAAAAACTCTTAACTACAACAAAGACATTATAAGTGAAATGGAAACTTTTGATATTGATAATCCTCAGTGGTCTGCTGTTACAAACTATGTAGAGGCTATAACAACAGCACCTGTAAATAGATTATACCAAAAAACAATAAACCTTAGAAACGCAGCAGACAATCAATACACAGCTTTTCAACGAGCTTTGTTTTTTAGTGGTTATACAACTTGGAGTTTAGATCTTGGTGATACTGAAAAAATGAAAAACATAAAGTCAGAAGTTAAAGATAAAAAGAAAAAGCAAAGAAAGAAAAAGAAGAAGAAAAAATTAATTTATTAAAAGGTATATAAAGTAAACAATTCAAAAAATAAGTGATAATAAAAAGATGGTAAGAAAACTAATAATATTGCTACTACTTATATCTAATATAGCGGTAGCACAAACATTTGGTAAAAAGCAGGTTAAGGACTTATTAAAGTTCTCTACTTTTTATGCGGCTGTTAACGGTGGAACATCACTTTCTGATGTTGATGTGTTCTCTGTAGATAATGGTTTATCTACGCGGACTATATCAACTCCTTATGATTATAATTTTACCATAGGATTACGTAAGATTGCAAGGTTTGGGTATGAGAATAAAGCACAAACGTTTTATGACGGTACGGAATCTAATTACAGTGATGCGGCCACTGTAGGTAAAGTTAAAGGAGTTGAATACTTATTTGAAATTGA
>Ga0098041_1001027_pt1 | contig 10747 bp, 12 predicted proteins | sample 8_EtaG_FD_77066 | JGI IMG/M metagenome (GOLD analysis project Ga0098041, IMG submission 77066) | Marine viral communities from the Subarctic Pacific Ocean - 8_ETSP_OMZ_AT15162 metaG | ecosystem: Environmental > Aquatic > Marine > Oceanic | place: Pacific Ocean | collected 2015-01-08
CGTGGGCAGAAAATCTAAAGGTCGCAATCATTGATAATGGTGGAGACCAGAGACTTACTGGAATCTCAACCACAACATATGGTAATGTTGCTGGATCTGGTACAGTCAATAAAAGAACACAAGTAGGATATGCTTTAACCCAAGCATTATCTGGTACAAGCATTGGTGTTGGTACTTATGCTGCTGCTGGTAATAATGATTATCTAAAAGGAATTGTTACTAAAGTCGGTAAGGATTTCGTTGATGTAAAGGTTGTTTCAACCGTTATTGCTGGAGTAGAAACTGCTAGATCATACCAAGAAAACTCTCAGTATGAGTTCAAGGCAGGAAGAATTGGTTTCTCATCAGCATCAGGTGAGGCTGGTATTGGAACTTATAGTACTCTAACAGTAACTGATTGGTATAATCAGCAAAACATTTTAACTGGATCTGCAGACGGTGGAACCGATCAGATTACTTTGAAATGGAAATCTATACTACCAAAACCTCAAGATAATGCATATGTTCTTGACAGATCTGGACTTGCTGATTCTGTAAACATTGTTGTTATTGATGGTGACGGTGAGATAACAGGAAATACTGGAGCACTGTTAGAAAAATTTGGTAATCTTTCTAAAGCACAAGATTCTGAAGGATCCCCCAACAAAAACATCTACTATAAAGATGTCTTAGCAAATGAATCTGAGTACATTTACGCTGGATTAGATCCTGTAAATGCTGCTGATTCTTTCCATAACACTGGACCATCACCAAGTGGATTCTCATCAGGAAATACTCCAAATGCTGATTCAGTAGGAGCATGGGGACAAAATGCTAAGAATACTAAGTTCAACTACATTGGTAATGAAATCTATACACTTAAGGGTGGTAAAGATTACGGTGGAACAGTTGGAAACTTTGCTGCAGATTTAGGAGATACTCTTACTGCATATGATAAGTTAGGAGATAAAGTAAACTCTGATATTAGGTTCCTACTGCAAGGTAGTGCATCTGGTACAGCATCAGTTGAACAGGCAAAGGCACAGAAATTAATATCAATTTGTGAAAATAGAAAGGACTGTGTAGCATTCATTTCACCTAACCGTGATTCAGTTGTGAATGTTTCTAGTTCTGCGGATCAACTGTCTAATGTGCTTTCATTCTTTGCACCATTAGCATCATCTTCTTATGCAGTGTTCGATAGTGGTTATCAATACTTCTATGATCGCTTCAATAAGAGATTTGCTTACATTCCTCTATCATCAGATGTAGCAGGTTTATGTGTAAGAACAGACAGAGATCAGTTCCCATGGTTCTCACCAGCAGGAACATCTAGAGGTTCATTAGCACATTCAGTAAAATTAGCATTCAATCCTGGTCAAGAAGACAGGGATAGATTGTATTCTTCAAGGATAAACCCAGTTATTTCCTTACCTGGATCTGGAATCATCCTTTACGGTGATAAGACCGCACTCTCATATCAGTCTGCATTTGATAGAATCAACGTAAGAAGACTCTTCATCACTGTAGAAAAAGCAATTGAAAGTGCAGCAAATGCACAACTCTTTGAACTCAACGATGCAGGTACACGAAGCAATTTCGTGAACATCGTTGAACCATTCCTAAGAGATGTACAATCTAAGCGAGGAGTTACAGACTTCTTACTTGTTTGTGACGAAACAAACAACACACCAGATGTGATAGACCGCAATGAATTCGTTGCTGACATCTTCTTGAAGCCAGCAAGGTCGATTAACTTCATTGGACTCACATTTGTGGCAACAAGAACAGGAGTTTCATTCTCCGAAGTCGTAGGCACCGTTTGATCTAGGAGGAACAACTAACAATGGATAAAAACGTTTTTTCAATTCCCAATAACACTCGAACAATCGATGACTTCAAGTCACGATTGATTCAGGGTGGTGCACGTCCTAACCTCTTTGAGGTTGAGATGGCATTTCCTTCTGAAGATATTTTCCCCGATATTGGGGACACTACTTTCAGAATGATGATCAAAGGAGCACAACTTCCAGCATCTAATATTGCTGAAGTTGTAGTTCCTTTTAGAGGTCGTCAACTGAAAGTTGCTGGTGACAGAAGATTTGACCCATGGACAATCACTGTAATTAATGACGGTGATTTCAAACTTCGTGAAGCATTTGAAAAGTGGGCAAACTTTATCACTAAAGTATCTGACGGATCAGGAACAATCAATCCTAATGATTATCAGTCAAATTGGATTGTAAACCAACTCGGAAGAGCAAAGTTCACTGAAGGTCGTGCTATCGACAGTGATGCTGAACTACCAGTTCTTAGAAGGTACCTTATGAAAGGTTGCTGGCCAAGTACTGTTGCTCCAATTGAACTTTCATATGACACTGCAGACACTATTGAAGAGTTTCAGGTAGTCATGCAAGTTCAGTATTGGGAAGCATATCAAGGTAGTGGCTCACAGGGTGGAGCATCTGTGGTATAATAAATAAGTGTATATTAGGTAAAAGATTGATATGGCAAAGCTTTTTGGATTCTCGATTGAGGATGAAGAAAAGAAGTCGAAAGGTGTAATTAGCCCCGTTCCTCCGAATAACGAGGATGGGGCTGACTACTACCTTTCTTCTGGTTTTTACGGTCAGTATGTAGATATTGAAGGGGTATTTAAAACTGAATTCGATATCATTAAAAAATATCGTAATATGTCATTGCACCCTGAGTGTGATACCGCAGTAGAACATGTTGTAAATGAAGCAATAGTTTCCGATTTAAACGATAGTCCTGTAGAAATAGATCTAGACAATCTGAATGCAAGTAATAGTTTAAAAAATATTATACGTGACGAGTTCAAATATGTAAAGGACTTACTTGGATTCGATAAGAAGGCACATGAAATATTCCGTAACTGGTATGTTGATGGAAGATTATATTATCACAAGGTTATCGATCTCAAAAAACCAGAATTAGGATTAGAAGAAGTTAGATATATTGATCCCCTCAAGATCAAGTTGATGAGGATTAGACCTAAAGATGATCATAAGAAGTATGAAGTAAGACCTAGTGGGTCTATTGGAGAAGCAGCTCCATTGAAAGATACTGAGATTGTAGAGTTCTATACATATTACCCCCAAGGAACTGCACAGAAGTTTGGTACTATTGCAGGTAAAGGAATAAAAATTGCTAAAGATGCAATCGTACATTGTTCCTCTGGATTGGTAGATAGAAATAAGCATATTGGTTTATCATACTTACATAAGTCAATCAAGGCACTCAATCAGTTACGTATGATTGAGGACTCTCTTGTTATCTACAGACTATCAAGAGCACCTGAAAGAAGAATATTCTACATTGACGTTGGTAATCTTCCTAAAATTAAAGCGGAACAATACTTGCGTGATGTAATGAGTCGTTACAGGAACAAACTTGTATACGATGCACAGACTGGTGAGATCAAGGATGACAAGAAGTTCATGTCTATGATGGAAGACTTCTGGTTACCTAGACGTGAAGGTGGTCGTGGAACAGAAATTACAACACTTCCTGGTGGACAGAACTTAGGTGAACTTACAGACGTAGAGTATTTCCAGAAGAAATTATATCGTTCACTCAATGTACCTGAGTCAAGAATAGGTGCAGATGGTGGATTCAACTTAGGTAGATCATCTGAGATCTTGCGTGATGAACTTATGTTCAGTAAGTTTGTTGGTCGTTTGAGAAAGCGTTTTTCTGCTGTATTCTTAGATCTACTTAAGACTCAACTTATACTCAAGAACATCGTTAGCCCAGATGATTGGGAGAAGATGGCAGAGCATATACAGTTTGATTACTTATATGACAATCACTTTGCTGAACTCAAAGATACTGAGTTGATGAATGAGCGTTTGAATCTAATGGTACAGATTGAACCATACATCGGTACGTACTATTCAAGAGATTTTGTCAAGCGTAAAATCTTACGTCAGACAGAGGAAGAGATGATTGAAATGGAGAAAGAGATGGAAGAGGAGAATGCAACAGGTGTTGGAGTTCCTCTTGAAACGCAGCAAGCAATGATGCAAGGAATGATGGATCAGGATTTAGGTGTACAGCCAAAAGACCCAACTCCAGATGAAAAAAGTACTAAGTCTCCAGGGATTGATATAAAGAAAGCGAAGATCTAGTTATAAATAGATTTATTACAACTTTTTTAATATGGATTCTACAGAACTAGTGGATATGATGGTTGATGGTGCTACACCAACAGAGGTACAAGATAAGATCAAAGATCTTTTGTACGCTAAGTCTGTTGAGAAAATTGATGCGATGAAACCAGAGGTCGCACAAGGACTCTTTGGTGACAAATCTGAAGTAGAACCTGAAGTGAACGCTGAAGTTGAACAAGAACCTACAACGGAAACAGAAGAATGAGTGCATCACAACCATTATCATTAGTCACCGATCACGGTGAGTTATCTAGTGCTAATGCAACATCTGCAGTCACTGGAGCAAAGACTATTAAGTCTGGTGTACTCTACGTGGTATGTTCAGATGCTAAATCAGCAGGTAACATCGCTGTTTGTAACACAGCAAACCAAACAGGTGTTGGATCTTTCCATGTAGCGAAAGGTGAATCCTTCTTGTATCGTTACGGACATCCATCAAATTCATCAGTATCAGCAATAAGTAAAGCAACATCTGCTGTTCTAACTATTGATCGTATTGATAGTAAAATTGAAGTTGGTGATTATGTCACATTAAGTGGTGCAGCAGTAGGTGCATGGAATACACTTATTGCTCATGTAGAAGTTACTGCTAAGTCAGCACCACAACAGTGGAATGAGTACAAGCAAACTATTACAGTTAATGCTAATAGTTCTGCACTAGCAGATTTTACTGGTACTGCAACATTATCTAAGTCGGTGATCTTTAGACTAGCACCTGAGACATCTTCAGGATGTACATTGCACTTACACGAGGTAGGCATAGGATGAAATTAATCTCAGAAGAAATCGAAGCAGTAGAGGTTCTTACCGAAGAAAAAGACGGCAAGAAAACTCTTTATATTACAGGACCATTTCTACAAGCAGAGGTGGTGAATCGTAATAAACGATTCTATGGATTAGATACGATGATCAAAGAAGTAAGTCGTTATAACGAATCCTTTACTAATAAGGGTCGTGCCCTCGGTGAGTTAGGTCATCCAGATGGTCCGCAAATAAATCTTGATCGTGTTTCACATAAAATCGTCTCTCTTACTCAAGAGGGAAATAATTTTATGGGTAAAGCACAAATCCTATCAACCCCAATGGGTAAGATCGCAGAATCTCTTCTAAAAGAAGGTGTCAAACTTGGCGTTTCTTCTAGAGGAATGGGTTCAATTCAAAATGTTGACGGTGTAAATCACGTCGGTGAAGACTTCATGCTTGCCACTGCTGCTGACATTGTAGCGGATCCAAGTGCACCAGATGCTTTCGTAGATGGCATCATGGAAGGTAAGGAATGGGTATGGGAAGGAAGCGTTTTGCGTGAAATGCGTTGCAACGAAGTTAAGAAGTCTATAAATAACTTAGTAGATCAGGAAATCTTAGAGGCAAACAAGTTGCGTCTCTTTGCAGACTTCTTATCTAACTTATAAATAATAATATTATTAACACAATTCTAGGTACTCTCGGAAATCCAAATGACCGATAATAAAGAACTACATGAGATGGACAATCAGGTAACTAAGGGTGCTAAACCAGCAGATCCAATGCCAAAGGCTCCGTCCTACGTCCCAGACGCAGGTGCGGTTGAAGATCTTGGTGGTCCAACTCCTCAGAATGCCAAACCTACTGACAACAGTAATAAGCTAAAAACTCCATCCGCAAAATTCGCCCAAACGGGTGACCCGCAGACGAAAGGTGCTGCTGGTGCAACAACTCTTCCTGGTCCTGCTGCTATCAAATCCTCTGGATATGGTAACGGTGCTAACGAAGAAGTTGAAACTGATGAGACTATAGTCTCTGAAGGAGAAGCAACTGAGGAATCGGTTATTCAAGAAGAAGAATTAGATCTTTCACAAGATGTACAGGCACTTCTTGAAGGCGAAAAACTTTCCGAAGAGTTTCAAGAAAAAGCAAAGACTGTCTTTGAGGCAGTTGTTAAAACCAGAATTGCAGATGCTAAGGCTGCAATGACTGAAAAGTTTGATGCTAGACTCGTCGAAGACGTGGAAGCAATCAGAAAAGAATTAACTGAAAGAGTTGATTCATACTTAGATTACGTTTGCAATGAGTGGATCAATGAGAACACTCTACAAGTGCAAACTGGAATCAGAGACGAACTCTCTGAGTCCTTCATGACTGGTCTCAAGGGACTTTTTGAAGAACATTATGTAGAAATCCCTGAAGAAAAATACAATGTGCTTGAGGCTATGGTCGAGAAATTAGATGAAATGGAGACCAAACTCAATGAGCAGATTGATAGTAACGTTGTTCTAACGAAGCGTTTATCAGTATCTGTCTCAGACAACATCCTCGATGAGGTATGTGAGGGTCTTGCATTATCCCAAAAGGAAAAAATTGCAAGTCTTGCTGAAGGTGTTGAGTTTGAAAGTGAGGAACAGTACCGTGGAAAACTGTCTACTCTAAGAGAAACATATTTCTCGAAGAAACCAGTAGCAGAATCCCAAGAGGTTATCTCTGAGGATGCTCCTGTTGAGCAAGAATCTCCAAGAATGGAATCCTACATCAGAGCTCTTAACCAGTTCAACTAAATTAACTAAAACTTATTTCCCCTAAAGGAAGACAATCATGTTTAATTCTGCACAATTGCAGAAGAAGTGGCAACCCCTCCTAGAAGCAGAAGGAATCGATAAGATTCAGGATACTCATAGGAAAGCGGTTACTGCCCAACTTCTAGAAAACCAAGAAAGATTTTTAAAGGAAGAGCGTGCGTTCTTGACAGAAGCACCTCCTACAACATCATTAGGTGGTGGTGGAGCATCTGCAGGTACTCCAGGTTTCAGTGGTGGATCTACTGATGCTGGCCCTGTTGCTGGTTTCGACCCCGTTCTAATCAGTTTGATTCGTCGTGCAATGCCTAACTTGGTGGCATACGACCTTGCTGGTGTTCAGCCGATGAATGGTCCTACTGGACTAATCTTCGCAATGAGAACCAGATACGACAATCAGTCTGGAACAGAAGCATTCTTCAACGAACCAGATTCAGGTTTCTCTGCTCAAGATGATAATACATCTCTTGCACAGGGTGACTATGCACTAAACACAGTTGACGGTGGAACCGACGTTGGTTTCGGTACAACTGCACAGTCTGGTACTAACCCTTCAATCCTTAACGGTGGTGCTGCTAACGCATACAACGTTGGACAAGGTTTTGATGCAACAGCTCTTGAATCATTAGGAGACGCTGCTGGTAATGACTTCCGTGAGATGTCATTCAGCATCGAGAAGGTTACCGTTGCTGCTCGTTCAAGAGCACTCAAGGCAGAGTACAGTCTAGAACTTGCTCAGGACTTGAAGGCAATCCACGGTTTAGATGCTGAAGCTGAACTAGCAAATATCCTTTCAACAGAGATACTTGCTGAGATCAACAGAGAAATCATCCGTACAATCTACAAGGTTGCAAGACCTGGTGCTCAGACAAACACTGCGAACACTGGTATCTTCGACTTAGACGTTGACTCTAACGGAAGATGGATGGTTGAGAAATTCAAGGGAATGATGTTCCAACTTGAAAGAGATGCCAACGCAATCGCACAAGAAACTCGTAGAGGAAAGGGTAACATACTCCTTTGTTCTGCTGACGTTGCTTCTGCACTTGCTGCTGCTGGACAGTTGGATTATACACCTGCACTATCTGCAAACTTAACAGTTGACGATACAGGTAACACATTCGCTGGAGTTCTTAACGGACGCTTCAAGGTCTACATCGATCCTTTCGCTGCTAACCTAAGTGATGATCAGTACTATGTAATGGGTTATAAGGGTTCTTCTCCTTATGACGCTGGACTGTTCTACTGCCCATACGTTCCTCTACAGATGGTTCGTGCAGTTGGTCAGGACACATTCCAACCAAAAATTGGCTTCAAGACTCGCTACGGCATGGTTTCTAACCCATATGCTGAAGGCACAACTCAAGGTCTTGGACGTATTACTGCTGGTTCTAACCGTTACTACAGACGTGTTAAGGTTCAAAACCTTATGTAAGATAGAAGATTATATCTTCAAACCAAGAGACTCCTTCGGGGGTCTCTTTTTTTTGTCTAAATATATTAGTTTTGTGAAAAATTAATGACTGCGATTATTGATCCAAAAAAGTATAGTGAGACAGTTGACCTATTAAGGTCATTTTTTTTGTCTAAAAACTTTTTGGAAGTTCATACTCAAAATAGACTGAGTATACTTGCTGCATGTGAAGATCCAGAAACAGTAGCAACTTATAATTATGAAGGTAATATTTGGCCACTACCACAGACAGGTCAGATGTGGTTAGAATATGAATTGTTATCCAATCCTTCCGCAGAAGGATTTTTTTGTGTCTCAACCTCATACAGGGCAGAACCTAACCCAGTACCAGGTAGACATGAGACTATCTTCCCTATGTTTGAATTTGAGATGAAGGGAGGTATAGAAGAATTAGAACAACTGGAAGAGGAATTATGTCATTGGGTAGGTTTAGATTTAGATAAATCTAAGATCAAAAAGTATGAGGATTGGGCTACTCAGTTCAATGCCACAGAACTTGATCATGATCATGAACAATCTATTGGTCGTGGAATGATTACTGACTTCCCTGAGTGGACATCACCTTTCTGGAATATGGCAAGAAACGATGATGGTACTAGTAAAAAAATTGATGTTATCTTAGATGGTAAAGAAACTATCGGTAGTGCTGAAAGGAGTACCGACAAGGATCAGATGAGAGACACCTTCTATACCATATCAGATGGAAAATATTCTCAACTTATCATTGATTTATTTGGTAAGGAAAGAGTAGAAGCAGAACTTGAGAAGTTCCTTGAGTTTGATTTCTTTCCTAGAAGTGGTGGAGGAATCGGTATGCAACGTCTAATGACTGCTCTTTCATAGAGCATCATTGTGAGGTGACGAAACTGGTAAACGTGGTAGCCTGTTTAGCTACTGTTCCTGGCGGGACTTGAAGGTTCGACTCCTTCCCTCACAGTTAAAAATAATATTTAGGGTATAATGTATCATGACACCCACACTTATTTGAGAAAAATATAAGATTTTATTATAAATTATATTATAGATTGGAGTACACAAATGAATGGTAGACTCAATAAGGTTGAGATGACCTCTAAATTAATGCAACTCAAAAGAGAGGTGGATTATAAGTGCGAGATTAATGAAATGGGAGAATGGGAATGTGTAGGTGCTAAAAAATACATCAATAGGGCATTTGATGTATTGGATGAGTATTGGCAATAAATAGGGATATGACCAATCAAAAACCCTTACATAGATTACCACTAGATGAGTGGTTTGATGATATGCCACATCCTCACGATTCAATGCCAATGGCAACAGAAAATCCTCGTCCAGAGGAAGAGGTTGCAGATAACATTAATATGCATGAAAAGATGTATCAGATTGCTACATCAAAGTATAATCCATTTTCGGTTGGTGGTTCTGAAAGCCTAGGATAATCTAATGACAAACAATCCGTGTTCTCTGAACGAGGTTTCAAATAGAAACTTACTTTCAATAGGAGGATTTCAACTGGTAATTAATAAATGTCCAAAGGTAGATTTTCTTTGTAATAAAGCAAACATACCTGGCATTTCTCTTGGTACAGCAGTACAAACAACATATCTCAGAAACATACCAGTACCAGGTGATAAAATATCTTATGAAGATTTGAGAGTTGATTTTTTAGTAGATGAAAATCTTGAGAATTATAATCAGATATATCATTGGATGACTTCATTAGGGTTCCCAGAAAGTCTAGATCAATTCAATGAATTGCAAACAGAAAATAGATATTTTAATAGTAAGAAAGAACAGTTTCAAGAAAGATCGGATGGAACTCTTATAATTTTGAATAGTAATTATCAGAAAGCAGGGCAAGTAAAATTCAGAGATTTATTTCCAGTAGAACTGACAGGTTTACCTTTTGATGCTACAATAGATCAACAGGAATACTTTACAGCAACTTGTTTGTTCAAATATACAATGTTTGATTTGATTGACAATGAAGGAAAAGAAGTCTAGTTTTTCACTTGATTTAGTACAAGAAATGTGGGAGTCTGATTCTAAAATGAATCAGGATGAATTAGACTCAGAATCATTAAAGATACCACAATTACATGCTAAGTATTATGACATATATAATGTAACACTCACTCTCAGAAAGCAATCTGAGATTTCGTATTCTAAAATTCTATTAGAAAGAAGACAGTATTATCAAGGGAAAGCAACGGCAGACATATATGCCGAAGAACCTTTTCCATATAAGGTGAGAGATAAGGAGGATCTAAAACTCTATCTGGATGCCGATAAAAGGTTGAAGGATGTAAGTCTCAAAAAAGAGTATTACGATATGATGCTCAGATACCTAGAGGAAATACTAAAGCAGATTACTAATAGAACATATCAAATAAAGAATGCTATTGAGTGGCGACGCTTTACTTCTGGTTATGGCTGATTTGATGATCCGTAAGAAGAATGAAGTATTCTTACGAGTTGATTGTGACCCACATATAAAACATGAACTGCAGGATCAGTTTACATTCGATGTACCTGGTGCTAAGTTCATGCCACAGTACAGAAATAAGTAC
>Ga0098041_1001030_pt1 | contig 10716 bp, 10 predicted proteins | sample 8_EtaG_FD_77066 | JGI IMG/M metagenome (GOLD analysis project Ga0098041, IMG submission 77066) | Marine viral communities from the Subarctic Pacific Ocean - 8_ETSP_OMZ_AT15162 metaG | ecosystem: Environmental > Aquatic > Marine > Oceanic | place: Pacific Ocean | collected 2015-01-08
CTACCTTGCGGATCACGTACCAATCGGTCGCCGCGAGAATTGACCCCTGCTGCGTGTTAACCTCATCCTTTAGACTGGTTTTTACACCCTTAACCAATTCATCGCCGGAACCAGTATCGTTCAGCGCCTTGGCCTTTTTGTTTATCGTGCCGTCAGCGTTTTGTGACCAAGTGTAAAGCCTACTGTCGGGGGGCGTCTCCGGCGTAACTTCGGCTAGCCCTGCCGCTGCCTTTTCTTCTGCCGACCAAATTTGCCAGTTAGGTGGATGTTTAATGCCACTGCTATTAATCCAAGAACTGCCTTCTCGGATAATTTTTCCGTTATATTTCCACATGATCTCTTCTCCTACCGGGCGTTAGCTGTTTTGAAGGGTGTTTTAGCAAAAGCCATATATATTATCGTGTTGCCGCTGCCATTTGCAGTTGCACCGCTGCTTCGGTATTTAAATCCGTTTGAAAGAAAATCAACGCCATCTGAGGATGTTGCTTCAGCATCATTTAAAGATGGCGAAAGATAAAAGGTGTTTGGATTTAAAGGGTCTCTTTTACTATCCCTTATATCCCAGTTATAAGCCGCCGATGCATTTTTAAAAATTATGACGGAGGGGGCAAAACCTGTGGCAACAAAGGGACCGTCTGCGTTACCGTTTCCAGTGTAGCTGCCGAACTTGCTGAACCCTTCAACTTCTGCAAAACAATAAGCAACATACGTTCTACTGCTGCCGTTGACATCGCTGTCAGTGCCAAGCGTAAAGTTCGATGACGTTGCCGCAGTTATGAAACCCGAAGAACCAGAAGCTGCTTCATTTTCATTTAGCTTCAGTTTGTTGGCGTAGTCGCCGCTCCAGTCGTTAACAATCCAATGTGTTGAACCGTCGCTTCTGCATTTAATCAGAACGACCGAGGGTTTGACGCCTAAGTTGTGCGAGATGTTGGCTCCAGACCCTGTTCCCGTGTAAGTCACAATATCAAAACCCGGCGTGCTGCTCTCTTTCCACTGCCAAGCGATATAATTTTCAGAGGAGGTATTTACTTTATCATCCGCCCCGAGCGCAAAGCCATCGGAATTGAACGCCGTTACTGTGTCTGCGTCAGTTGTCTCTGCGTCTCGATTGTTTGAGGAGATAATTTTTGTTGCGCCGCGCACGCTATCCGTCAGAACATGGCTGTCTGCCGCACTGCGGTTTTTGATCCAAATAAGATCACCTTGCAGATTAGAATTGCCAGTGTTGGTGATCGATTGCGTGCTACCGTTTCCAGCATACGTTGTGGCTTGAAAATATGCAGACGGGTCGCTGATGCTTGGGCTTGGTAAATTGGCGGTGTTGAGTGCCTTAAATCCTGTAGGTGGACTATTTTGAAAAGCTGACGCACCAAAATTAGCAATGAGGGTAGAATTTCCAGTGCCGTAATCGACGGCAAAAGCGGGGGCAAAGGTGCCGGAGATGCCGGTATAGGCAGCATTGCTACCCGCTGCCGGATCGCCAGACGCTTGAAAAGTGCCGTTGATGCTCCAGTAAATTTTACCGTTATCTAGGTCGAGGGCCACGCCAATATACTGACCGACGCTGAACGCTGAACCGTAACTGGCGGCGCTGTTATTATTTATTTTTTGGCCCGTCGTCGCGAAGGCATATCCGCTTGCGTCCTGCGAAAAGTTGCTGCCGCCAGAACCACTAGCTATTGCAAATTCTGGACTAACAATCCCGATGAACTCTCGGTTAACTCCTGACTGACCAAGTGTGTCAGCCTCGACTTCCCAGTACCATTTTCCACTACTGACTGCGAAGGTTGCACGGGCGTCGTTTGCCGAACCAGAGTTAGCATTTTTAAAGGTCAGATTACCGTCAGAAATCGTGACGTTGCTGCCAGTTTGATAATCGAGCGGGTTGATAACGGGGTAGTTTAGCGTCGGGCTATCCGACATCTGATCCGCCGCTGCCAAGCCACTGCTGGCAAAATCATTCCCGTTGCCGCTAGTGTCATCACCAAGTGCAGAACTGTCCTGCCCTTTTAGGTAAAATCCATTGTTTCCGTAAGAGCCTGTGTATTCTATCGGCACCCATTGGCCGGTCTCGCTATTGTACTCGCCAAAATCAGACGCAGCTTTTGCAGTGCCGTCTATAAAATGTATTTCAGCCATGTATCCATCAAAATAATTAGCTGCAGTATGGCCCTCACCAATTCTATGATCTAAAGCATTATTAAAGGCTTGTTCTTCATTTAGACCGGGAGTTGAATTTCTATCCCACTCAGTTTGTAATGCGCCATTTACAAAGCATTTAAAACGATCATTCGTAGTGCTTTGCGTAGTGTCGTATACAAAAACAAAATGATACCAAGCTGCTGGATCACGAAACGCAATTTCGAGTTCCCAATTTAATGTAGTTGTGCCGCTGGTTTCACTGTTGACAATAAGTTTATCCATTCCCCCGGTGCCGCCATCACCTTGGTCAAACTCGATAATACCTTGTGCGCCTCCTCCAGCAGCTACGGTAAAAAACATCTGCCTTGTACCAAGAGTGGCTCTTTTAAGCCAAAGACTATATGTCCAAATTTTACGGTTAGTTGCAGTACCTAGGGTACGAGACAAATGTGCAGAATCGTCGTCGTTAAACCGGATCGACTGATCAATCTCATACGTGACACCGGGGTTAGCCAGCCATTGTGAGCCAAACATAGTCATTAGCTAAATGCCAGTTGTGGTGCGCCAAGTTGAATACTGCCAGAAGCCTTAACAAAATATGGAACGACATCAACCGCCGAAGCCGCCGTGCTGAGAGTGATGCCAGCACCGCCAACAGTTTCGTAATCTGTCCCCAGACTTAGAGTTCGAGAACCCGTGCCATCTTGAATAAAGACGAACACTCCAGCCTGTCCCACTGATTCCGTAGATGGATTAGCCAAGGTTACGTTACCTGTAAGCGTTAGCACGAAGTTCTGATGAGCCGAAAAGTCAATCGTCACGCTGCCTGTGTTTGACGTATCAGTGTCAGTTTCTGCAAGAATGATTGTGCCACCGTTAAGCTGACCAGCAACCGTCACATTGGTGGTGCCTGTCGGAATCTCAATGACATCCGCATCGGCATCGTTCTTGATGGTAACATCGTTGGTCGAGCCTTGCCCGGTAAGGATCAAACCTTCAGCAGCGGTGTAACCAATGGCTGCATCGTCCCCAGCAGCAGTATCTCCCGCAACCCCAAGTTTCCCTTGAACAGTTACATTTTGCGTTCCAGTAGGAATTTCAAGAACATCTTGGTCTGCATCATTCTTGATGGTCACATCATTGGTGCTGCCCTGACCAGTCAATATCAAACCCTCAGCAGCAGTGTAACCAACGGCTGCATCATCTCCTGCGGCAGTATCTCCTGCTGGTTCAACTGTTCCAGTTGCTGTTACATTTCCAGAAACAGCAAGAACACTTCCGTTAAAAGTTAGGTTAGCTTCGCCGTTGATAGTTGACGAGTCCACGCTGGTGATAACACGATTGTCGGAAGCGTTGGTATAGGAAGTTACCGCACCCGCACTATCTGCTGCCCACTCAACGCCCAAAGATTCAGAGCTATTTGCTTTAAGAACTGTTCCATTACTTCCCACGGAAATAGCTTGCGGGTCCGTGGAACCGTCTCCTACTACAATAGCACCCTTAGCCAGTGCTGCCAAGGCTGTTACTGCGCCCGTACCCGAACCTAAAAGTATGCCTCCATCGGTAAGACTTGTAGCGCCCGTGCCTCCGCTAGCCACCGGTATTGTCCCCGTGCTAACTGTAACTGAGCCAGTAGACTGATTAACCGCAATAGGGCTGGTAGCACTTATGCTGGACACTCCTGACAATGCTGATGCCAAGGTGTCTTTACGTACCTTATGGGTCGTGCCGCTGCTGACATCTACAATGGGAAGAACATCGTCATTAGCAAGACTAGCTTCGCTAAGCTCCGAAAGGTCCGTAATTTTTTTATTAGTCGCCATGTCGTTGTTCCTCGCTTATGTTACTTAACCGTCCAGCCACGCAATGTTTACCGTAGCAGTACCGCTTGAGGTAATAGCAGCAACTTCGTCGCCCTCCACCACCGTAACAAAAATAGGTTCACCCACGTTAATTTGCACACCGTTAGCCACAGTAGCAGTCGGGTCTTCGCCCTGACCGCCCCTGCATAGTACATAGGCTAGCGCAGAGGATGAGATACGAACTTTTGTAATTTGTGCAGGACATCCGCTTGAACGAGTAGCTCCGCTGGTGGTTGTTGCGGACAAGTTTTCGCTAGAATGTACTCGGTAGATATTATTCTGTCTTCCCGTTGCCATTTTACTTTCCTTATGCTTTAATGTTTTTGTCAGAGTTCATTTCAAAACCTAGCTCAATTCCCTTGAGCTTTAGTTCTTCACGCTTAATCGCCATTTCATGTTCTGTCTCAACTCGTTCAAGTTCTAGTTTGGCTGCTTTAATTTCTAGTTCCTTAGCTTTAACCTCTGCTTCTAGCTGAGTTGCCTGTGCAATGGTCATTTGCGCCTGTGCTTGCATCTGAGCTAATTGCTCTTGAGCAGAGGGAGGCGGTGCTTCTGTAGGCGGCGTAGAAACAAACTTGTCTACATTTTTGATATTCATCTCGTCAGCAACTTCTCGCATAAGGTTATATACATTATTCGGCTGTATAATTCCCTGAGTCTGCTGCCCTACTTTTTCCATTAACACAGCATAGTTGTTTAAGTTTTGCAGCCTGATGTCTTGATCTCCATACCCTATGCCAACCTCAATATCAACATCTAGGTCTTCCCTCCAACTAGCAGGGTCAATTGGGTAGTACTTGTTATTAAGGCGTACAAGTTTTTCTTTATCTTCATACCTTTGAATAAGGTTATAGATAGATTTAAACATGTGGCGAACGCCTGTATCTGCGAACACCCTAGCAATAAGCTCTAAACGACCCTGAGCATTTGTTAAAGCTGCGTTGGCTGCTCCCTGAGTAACATGTGACTTAAGAACATCTGCCGATAATCCCTGCGTTTGAGGATTTACACCGGTTCGTCCAGATTTAATTTCTTCCCAATACTGTAACATGCGGAAAGCTTCCGGCTGTAGTGCCGGTGTCTGGATAGGCTGGAGAGCGTTTGGACTTCTGGTTCTGACAATGCCTCCGGGCCGGTTTGTTAGCAGATCGTCTACATTAACCTGACCTTCTACAATTTGGAACCTGCCGTTATTTGCAAGGTACATGTTATCCAAAAGATTACGGGTCAAAGTAGACCTGATAAGCTGGATGTCCTCGACCGTTTCTGCAACACTAAGTCCATAAAACTTGTGCGGAATTGGTATAGGACAAACCGTGCTAAACGGTATATAGTCAATTGGCTCTAGGTCTAACAACTCTGAGCCAGAGTGACATATTTTATGCAGCACACTTATACCGGTTCCATCCATGTCCAGCTTCATGTACGACTCACAGACAACAACCATTGCCTCTGAGTCTGAACTAGCCTGATTAGGATAGGTGTCGGTTGCGTCGTAGGAGTGCCTAGCCATGTATTCTTGGCTAGTTGTGATTGAATCTGCTTCAGAGGTGTATCCCGGTAGCTCTTCTACTACATCCGGGTCGTATCCCATTTTAATCAAATCACTCTTAGATTTATGAGATTTATGGCAAATAAACCTAGCATCTTCTAGAGTTTTTGCGCCACGGTTAATCAAAAACTCTTCTGGCGGTACGTTTTCTACGGTAACCTTCCCAGAAAAATCTGTACGGGCAAACACTACATCGTGCGAAATCTCTTCTACCTCTACAGGTTGTCCCGTTTGAGGATCAACAGAACTGCGTGTAATAGATGTTTCTTCGTGTTCTATAACTTCTAAATCTTCGTCCTGCACCAGAATTGAAAACTCTTGATCCGTTAGGTTTTCATAGCTTTCGCTAGATGTTTTTTCTATCTCTTCCCAGTAATGTTTAACAACACCGACCTTTTGCATAAGCGAGTCGAGGAACATGTTGTACAAGATCATAAAACCATTGTTCTGCTTGTAGAACACATGATTTACATACTTGGTAGCTTGCTCTGCTACCTCTTCATCTTCGGGACTTTCTGGAACAAACCGAACTACGTTGTCGCCGCCTGTAAATATACGCATCAGGCTTGGCATCATCCACATCAGTGTGTCTTGCACATCTGTTATAACAACTTGGCTACGACCATCTTCCTCGTTACCAAATGGTTCTCCGTAAAAATACTCCATTGCCTTTGCTTGCTGAGAGCTAATCTCAGAATCTAGGTAGTCGGAGCTTCCATTCATTTCACTTTCTACTAGCGAAATAATTTCTTGGTCGTCTAGTTCCCTAGCCATCATACTATCCCTGCGTTCGAGTATTTAATCTCTTTGTCGAATCCATACTTACGGTAAAGAGTTTTGGTCTTCATGCGTTCTCCATAGCGTTCTATAGACAACGAGCCATACCTCATTGCGCTTAGGAGGTCGTCTTTGATTGCGACCACTTTACCGTTTTTTCGATGGTAGAGACGAAGTTCCTCGAGTGTTTCAACACAGGATTTAAAGATACATAGACGACCTGTTTCCATGCGTTGGAGAAGTACGCTAATACCCGCTTCCACAGAATTGTTACCATTTAATGCTCCATCTACCGGTGGGTTTTTAAAATGCTCTGATAGCATATAAACACCCAAATCTCTATACTGTTGCGCTAGCTGTATACCCGACCCTTTATCGTGTTGCAGACCATCGTGTGGGAAAGCAACTGGTATTCCCGGTGTTCTTGCGTTTAGGGCCGAGGCATGAGTTATAGGCGTTTCCTTGCTTCTTCGATACTCGTCATAGACGTACATAATATCGTCGTCTGGGTCCAGTGCTATCCAACTTATAGCAGTGGGGTGGTCAAATCCAAAGTCTATTCCAGCAATTCTTAGGTAGTGTTCTGGAAGGTCGAAATCTTCTACAACAACGTCTTCCTCTTTAATCGGATAAACCAAGCCGGAACCAAATACTGGTATTCCCTTGCTTCTCATGTCCCGTTCTGCGGGGCTGTATACGGCTAATAGCTGTTCTTTTGTCTTTTCGTCTAAGTGCTCTACATCGTCCCATGTAGCTGTTGTTAGGCTTTGGCCCGGTTTTAGCTCGTTTAAGAAACTGCTTACTACGTTGGTCATCCCCCGTTCTGGAGTGAACGTCATGTAGACAATGCCGTTTGTGTCGGCTGTTCTGGTTATACACTGACTGAAAATTTCTTGCTTAGGTTCCTCATCCAGCCAGACAACATCTATAGCTTCTCCCATGAACTTTTCAAAACCTTGTTCGTAGGCTTTGAAGCTTATCTGCGAGTTACCCCCCGATTTATGCTTTATCAAAGCACTTGAATGTGCGTTGGGAACTCCGGGTTTACGCGTAGTTTCTACAATCTTGTTTAGTGGTATTGCCCCCGTCCCCTTTTTGTCGGGGTCTTGAGGGTTGCCAAATAGTTCTTTCTGTATAATGTCCCGTGTAGTGTCGTTGGACTCTCCCGCCGCCCAGACACGCACCGGTTTTTTAAATACATGTCCCTCCCACCATTCTGGATAATCCCCGGTTAGGTGGTAGGCTGTTTCAGCGGCTCCGCAAAATGTCTTACCTACTCGGTTAGCCGCCATTAAAATACGTTGAGCGCACTCTTTGCCCTCTGCATGGAACTTGTCTTGGTAACCGTATGGAGAGTAACCTTTGATCCGGTTCGTCTCTATGCGGTGCTGCTTCTCTCTTAAAAGCTTTAAGACTTGCTCTTTACTTTTCTGCGTCACTGAGCTTTACTACGTTGCTTAACATTGCAATCTGTTCGTCCAACTCATCCTCTGTTAGTTCGCTAACTTCTTTAATAGTCGTTTCCTGTTTCTGCACGGCGTCGTAACCTGCCCTAGACAAAATATCCCTTGCTGCATTGAGCTTGACGTTTTCGCTCTCTGCGCCCCGCATCAGGTTTTCCAAAACAGATAAAGCCAGTGTTGCTGTTTCACTGACTTTTTGTTCTATGCGTTTTTCAATGTGTTTCCACAGGTGACGCTGGAGACGTTTTGACCGGTTAGCGGGGCTAGACTTGGTTGCGGTATAACCGGCCTCGAAGAATGCCTCCGTAGGCTCCATATGGTTGTCTACTAAGTTGACTATAAAGTTATATTCTTTTTCCGTTAGGTGCGCTTCTAGTGGCTTAGGTTGCTCCAGACTTGCATACAAACCAGTGTTAGGGTGGCTTTTTCCTCTGGGCATTTAACGACCCACCTTTTTCATGGCTTTCCTGTGCGCCTCTGTGAATGTGTCTCCGTTATTCATAAATTTACGCATCTCCGCCATGTGTTTAACAGTGTGGTGTTTTTTATGGTTCTCTAGTGCTTTTAATTGTCTAGCGGTTAGTTTTTTAGAAGATTTCATAGCAAGAAAAGTTTCCAAGGTTATTTAGATAGATCATTACCTATCATAAGTTATTATACTATTTTATCAAAGGTGTGTCAAGTGTTTTTTTAGTGATTTCAGAATTGTCCCCAAAAATGAACGCAGAGAACATACATAGTACACAACACCGTGGGGGGGTTTGCCATTTTGCGAATGGTTCTCATTTGCAGACAAGATTGCGAATGATTATTAGTTGCATTCCAATGTTGGCCAATGTTGCGAACGGTTCTCATTTGCAACAACGGTGTTGCAGAATTGCCACACTGTTGCACAAATGTCACTGTGTCTGGTCTGCAACAGTGTTGCAAATGTGCAACACACTGGTGTTGCAAAATTGTCACACTGTTGCGGATCGGTCACTGTTGCAGGATTGTCCCAGTGTTGCAAAATTGTTACAAGTGTGTGCGTGGGTGAGAATGATATCTATTCGCATCTAATACATTGTAATCGTTCTAAAGTGTTTATTTAATAGGCAGTGACTAGATATGCCTAAAAAATAGGCAAATAGCCCTAGAACGGCCTAGAATGCCCGCACACGGCCCTTAGCGTGTTTCTGGATACTACCTACCCGGGACATGCTCTAAGGCTATCCACGCCTCACGACAGAGCGTGAACAAAGCAGGAACAAAGCAGGAACTAGTATCGGTAAAAAACAGAACAGAAAGTAAACATTGAAAAGTCAAGACAACAAAACGTAAACAAAAATAAATAAAGTTATCCACAGATAGCTATTGCATTTACGGTTCGATGCTTTATTATGGTTACTGTTAAAACAACCAATGAAGGAAATATGACATGCTCAAAAGAACACCTCTCCGCGATGGTACTAAAGGCTTTCGCTATCAATGGGGACTAACCCGGAAGCGCTCAGTTAAGAGCCGCTACGGTATGACGTTTGGACCCACCATGATCGGAACGCATTTCGGAAAGCGTAGCGTCTACGTAGAACGCGCCGCACCGGTTAAGTTCTTGCACAATTTCGCCGGATAGCTTACAAGTCTGGGCGCACGGTTACTCCTATGGCCGTGCGTCCTAATTTGTAAACTTAACGAAGGGTACTACAATGGACGATTTACCGACAGAGACATACGACGAACCGCATAACCAAGCCATAGAGGATTTCGAGGAAGCCATAGAGGATTTACGGAACGGGTACATATCCGCCGGGGAGTTGGAAATTCTCGCCGCATATCTCGTAAAATTGAGGGAAGAATAATGTTAGTAAAACACGCGAAAGAGTTTGGCAACGTATCGACCAACAATACCAAAATGGGTACGACAACCTACGCCATAGACGCGTTTGCCTGTAAGGTAGGCAGTAAGCTTGCCAAGAACCCCAACACTCCGTGCCACGGTTGCTACGCCCGGAAGCTACAAAAGCTACGCCCTAGCGTAGACCAAGGCTGGAAGCTTAACCTATCCAAATGGCTACAAGCCGACCCTAAGCTGTGGGCCAAGGCCATGGCATTCCAGATAGATCGCTATAACACCGATGGATATCACCGTTGGTTCGATAGCGGAGACTTGCAATCGCTGGAAATGCTAGAGGCTATTGTGGAAGTGTGCGAATTAACGCCCACAATTAAGCATTGGCTACCCACGCAAGAACGCGCCATGGTCAAGCAATTTAAGGCCAACGGCGGTACCATACCCGATAACTTGGTCATACGGGTATCGGCTAGCCTACTAGATGGAGACATGCCGAGCGGGGCAGACAATGGTTCGCAAGTGTTTACCAAAGGCAATGACCCCAAAGGCTTCGAATGCAAGGCCAGACACAACAACAACGCATGCGGACCATGCAAAGCTTGCTGGACCAAAAGCGTTAAGCTGGTTAGCTACCCCAAGCACTAGTGGCAAATTTGCAACACTGCTGGAAAAAACGACACGGGCTCAAAATTATTTATAGACAACTATCTTGGATGTGGTATAATACACTATAGTGAACACTACAGTGACATACTATATAGTTTACTAATCTCTATAGTAGACACTATAGTGAGCAATGATGGGGAACACACGATGAAAACAAGCGAACACAGTCAACCAGCACACGGTAGCCCGGAAGATAGGGGAAGCGCTGATAGGTACTACGGTAGGCCATGCAAGCCTCACTATTACCCAAATGGTACCTATAACGGCTACCCCATAACCGAGGAAGATATGACGCCGGAGCAGGTAGAAGATTACTGCACCGCATACGACGAAGAAACAGACAGAAAAGATTGGGGTTAGACATGAGATGCGCTATATGCGATGCTAGACTATCACCGGGACAGAGCCTAGACGACGATA
>Ga0098041_1001031_pt1 | contig 10716 bp, 11 predicted proteins | sample 8_EtaG_FD_77066 | JGI IMG/M metagenome (GOLD analysis project Ga0098041, IMG submission 77066) | Marine viral communities from the Subarctic Pacific Ocean - 8_ETSP_OMZ_AT15162 metaG | ecosystem: Environmental > Aquatic > Marine > Oceanic | place: Pacific Ocean | collected 2015-01-08
AAATCGTTGTCATATATAAGATCCCCTGCATCTAACATTCTGCTGAACATTGTAGGGGCATCAAGAGCATTAAATCCATCCTTAGTTGCTAACAAATCTATAAATTCTTTCTTATCTACTGTATTATCCAAACTCTCATCCATACATTCTGCCCAAGTTATTAATATAATTTCTTTCTTTGTATCCTTTGTTTTCTTATGTGTATCAGTAACTTCCCCGCTGTCCAAGTTCATTTTCATACTCTTATATGATTCTTTAATTATATTTTCTACAATTCTAAAGTCATCTTCATTCACAACACTACGCAAGTTAGCCTTTGCACTTGCAGTTAATAGCCTATATAATCCATGATACTGTCGCCATCCAATAGGAATACCGCTGTTTACATTTAATGGTCGCATTTTAGTATGCAAATCATCAATCTTATCCATAAATTCATCAGGTATAGTTGCATCTAAACTTCTGATATATACAAAATATCGTTGTAGTTCTTCCACTGTCATATATTCCTGTTTCCTGCTTTGATAAGTTCTGATAAACTTTCTGATTAATTTGTCGGTTTCAGGATTATTATCGTCAATTAATAACCATAAAATATCAAATCGTGAAACAAATGGTGTTTCCATCTCAAAGTTATCCATTACAGTAGGGTATTTAGGATTAAACTTACCGTTCTTAGGGTTTCCCGCAATTAATAATGAACACTTTGTTGGTAATGTTAGTCCACCACCTGTGCCTGCTTTAGCTTGTGAAGTAGTTTGTTGTTCCATAACTTCAAGACATGAGTTATGATCTTCTTTCTTCATCTTATCTATCTCATCAATTATACATGGGTGTCCAGTGTGTTGTGGGAAGAAACCTGCTTTAGGTATCATTGTGCCATTATATAATTTTACCATGGCTATTGTAAGTCCTGCCCCCGAAGTATTTCTTCCAACCGTATAACCTGAGCCGGGCAACAACTTATATATTTTCAATAACAAATCAGATTTACCAAGTTGTGCATCACCAAGTATTCCACAATGAATAAGATCACGTTTGCCATTAAGACTATTACCACCACAAGCCCAAAGTATCAATGATTCTACAATTCGAGGATTAATGTATATATCAGGTGCTATGGAAGCAGTTACTCTTTCAAATATATTTATCTTCTTCCACTTTTCTATTTCTTCTGCCGAAGGCATACAACCTTCCTTTTGTTCCAAATCTTTCATATTAGTAATTTGAAATACAATGTCATTATATGCACTCTTTGGTTTTGGTATGCTTCTAAATTTGGCAACAATGGTTTTTCTGTCGCCTATATATGCTTCCCCAACATCTTCATCAGTAATCTCAGCATCAAACTCAACAGGTGTGGAGTTTCTAGCGGTTTCCAAGAACTCTTGTATTCTCATCTGCTGTATATACGCTGTAACTTTGGTAGATTCATCTATATCGTATGGGCGTTTATCCTTTGTGCAGAATGGAACAGTTAATATATGTAAATCATCACAATAAACTTTCTTTTGTGAGCCACAAATAATACAACTTGTATTTGCTGAAACGGTGTAAGTCTTACGTTCCCCTACCGCTGTAATCATACAATCAAATTCTATTGGTTTATTTTCATAAGTAGGTGTTATATCTTGCATATTTAGTCTAATTGGTTTACCCTTTAATTTCTCAACAACACTTCTAGCATCTTCTATATGTTTTGTCATATTGTTGTGTTCTGCCTTTTCTGCTTGTGATATAATTAATTCAAGTTCTGATGGTGGAAGTGGTGGCTTGTGTTTACTATTCAATAGATCAATTTCTAACTTTAATGCTTCCCCGAATAATCCTTTATCTCGTATAAGATAGCAAGCGTATTTGAAGGTAGCATCATTTCTACCACCTTCTGATATACCAGTTGCGATTTCTTCTATTGGTTTGGTTTCTACATTAAATCCCATTTTTTGTAGATGAGTTTTTAATTTATCAATAGCAATATCCATAATTGGAAGTTCATTTATTGCTGTGTATATACTGCCGTTTGGATGTATAGAAGTTGGTGCAAGAACATAACCCCCCTGTGATTTTATATCAATATGCCTACCTCTCTTATCGTCTAACTTTTTGTTTGGTGGCGGGAAACCATGAAAATGATAATATAAGTGATAACCCTTACCTGTTTTAACTGTAAAAGTATTCTTTATTTCTTCAGGATAATCATCATATAACGAAATATCATCCAAGTCAACAACAAATACATTACCACTTGAACGACCACATACTACACCAATGTTACAAGAATCAGGATAACTACCATTATATTTTTCTTCTTGAAATTGTTTCCAATTAAGACCACCAATCGGTTCTTTACTCTTACCTTTAAGTGGTATGAGATTAAATCCCATCTCTTTTAATTTATCTATATTCATTATCAAACTATAACTTTCTCTAATATAAACCTACTCAACTGCTTCCAAACGTTTAATTATATTTGCATAATGATCAGGATTTATTTCAGATCCTAAATATTTACGTTTTAATTTTTTAGCAACAACAAGTGTAGTTCCACTACCCGCAAATGGATCTAATACAAGATCGCCTTCCTTACTTCCACGTTTTATCATGTGTTCTGCCAATGCTTCAGGCATTTGAACAGGGTGTAATCTATCTTTTATATGGTGTTTTATATTCCACACACTTGTTAGTGGATCATGGTCATCTTTATCGTGATATATAGTAATGTCATCAGTTTTTGAAAGATGATATATGACTTCATAATCCAAATGGAATCTTGCCTTTGTAGAATCAAATGATCCCGAATACTTCCAAATTATATATGACTTTAACTTAAACTTCTTAAATGATTCAAGAAACTCTATCCAATGTGGTGTAACCAATGTCTTGTTAATTGTTCCTGACTTTAAATTTAAAAACACCTGTCCTGTTGGACTTAATACTCTATATATTTCAGTTAAAACTTCATCAAAAAATTCTGAATATAACTTTAAAAACAATACATCTTTAGTTCCTTTCCCATACCCTGCACCTTCAATATTATCATAAGGTGGACTTGTTATTACCAAATTAATAGAATTATCAGGTATATCCTTAAACAAACTTATACAATCTGTTAAATCTACAAGTCCTTCTTTACAATTACTTACATCTGACAAACTTTCTTCACTATCCTATCATTTATCCCACATATAACTCTACTCATTTCATATAGTTCTTCTTTGGTAGCGTGTTTGAGAAAATCTTCCCATTCTTTTTTATCCCCAAGTAATTCCTTTTCATCATTTAATTCAAGCATATATTTTTTTACTGCTTGACATATTGATGTTGATAATGGTTGATTATTAGCCTGTGAAACAACTAACAGTTGATCCATAAATTCCTTGAAATCTTTATTTACATACAAGTTTATAGTCAATCTAACACCTCTCTTACTTTCTTATCTACCAAGTCAAATATAGTAGTTTCTATTTCTAATTTACTTATTACCAATAATGGTATTCCCGCTGATTCATATTGATCATTACGTTCTTCTGTATCATAAAACTTTGTATCGTGAACACCACCATCAATTTCAATTACCAAAACCAAGTGTTTTGTCTTTTTATCTATGAGTAAAAGATCAGGATTTCTAGGACTAATTGTTTTATCACCGTCAAATGTTTCCTTATACCCTAGGTATTTTCCCGACATCTTATCAAATAATACATACCATTCACGTTCAACTCTATAATTTTGGGTTTCTCTTAAGAATTGACCAAGCTCTACAAGTTCAATATCATCATTCTTGTATGAAAAGAATGACTTTGCTTGATTATTTTTTGCCTTACCCAATGTTTATCTTACCCTTAACCTTTGTATAAATGTTTCTAGGATCTAATGTTTTACCATAGTGTTCATATATACGCCTGATTATATATTTCCATGCAACACCATGTAAGAAAAATAATACCCACGATAAAACAACAAACAAATCTTGGTTGTTATTTAAAGCGTTTTCGCCTGCTAATATCAATATACACTTATGAAGCAGTATGGCAGTTGGAGCTGCTAATAAAGCTGCGTGGGTAGCTTCCAATAATGAATGTAATTTAGTTTGACTCATTCCTCACATAATTAGGAAGATCTAAAAGTTCTTCCGATAGTTTTCCTCTTTTTATCATTTCTTCTATATGTAATAACGCTTGCAAGTTCCAAATAGCTGCGATCAAATGATCCTCATCTCTATGTCCTTCAAGAAATTTGAACAGGTGTCGCATACCTGAATCCATATATACAGATAGTGGCATACCTTTTTCCCAATTTCTATCGTTATATTTTTCTGCCCCACGTTGTAACAGTTTGGCTAATCTTTCAATCATAATAGGTGATATAAGATCATATCTACCCTTACCATTCACAACATCTCTTTGAGCTCCTGTATTGAATTTTCTTCTTTCCCCACTGTCTTTTGTTATATAATCACTCAATCTTTTCCCCCCATAAATTCTCTAATACTGTTTTAATTTCAGCAGAACTAAGTCCTGTATGTTGATAACCCATTAATTCTTTTATACGAACATAGTTATAAAATGCAATCATAAATTCATTTCCACTTGCCATAGGATCAACAGTTTCCCAACCTACACCCTGTATATACACAAGTGGTTCTACGGAAAATCTAGGTTTACCTTTTGTTCCATCAGCATTTTTAATTGGTGCTAATGTTTCAGAATGAAAAGTTGCCTTTGTCATTTGAATATGTTTATGTTCTCTAGTTGATATATCTGACATACATTATAAAACCAAATGTATAATATAAACGTTTAGTAATTTTGTTTTATATCTATATTAAATGATTGTTGATCTACTACTAGGCTAGCGGAGTTTATAAATTCAATTTCCCCTATCCAGTTCCCTGCATTTGCGGAAGCAGTTTGGCTACCACTTGAAACAGTAAAATATACTTTACCGTTTGCTCTATCACTATAAGTTACAGTCATATTAATTCCCACTTGTGTTCCATCAGGCTTATATATTTTTGCTACGCCTGAAGCATATACGTTTGTATCTGTAAGTGATTTTGCACTACCTGTATCAGGATCGAGTATAGTTAACTCTAAGGTTTTTGTTGTTCCTGCATGAACAGTAAATGTTACCCCGAAATCTTGTCGTCTTACACTCATGGATTATTGCCCTCACTAGTTGATTCGTTGCTATCTTTATTAAGGTTTATCTTTTTACTCGTGTCATTTAGGCTCATTGTTCTTCTCATTATGAGTATATATGACTGACCAATGTTGTGCTTTAAGGCTATTAATTTACTTACAGCGGAAGTAATTCCATGTTTCATGGTTACGTTGTTGGTTATAAATTCTGATATATTGTGCTTTAATACAACTGTGTTTACCAATATTCCTCTTATATCATGTTTCAAGGTAACGGTGTTGACCAATATACCATTGAGATTATGCTTTAATAAATGGAAGGCTCTTGATGGTGCGATAATATTATGCTTTAATAATATATCACTAATTACAGAACCATTTATGTTATGTTTTGCAACAACAAAGTTGGTAGTAAATTTGTTAATACTATGTTTCAATATATGGTTGCTTACAAGTATGCCCCGAATATCATGTTTTAATATAATATTATTGATAACTTTACCACCAATGGCGTGTTTCATTATTACATCTTTAACTATACCATTGAATACCCAATGTTTAAATATATAATTCTTAGCAATAAACTTTCTTATATTGTGTTTGGCTATTGTGCTATGAACTACTCCTTCAATTACATTATGTTTGAATATTGTTGCAAGTAATACTACACCACCCATACTGTGTTTTAATATAATGTTATTGGTAATACTTGATCTTACATTATGTTTCAATAAGCGGTTGTTAACTATTCCCTCAATTACATTATGTTTCAATATATTACTGTTTACAATGTGTTGTATTATATTGTGTTTCAATGCAATACTATTAACTATGCTTGCTCTCAAATTATGCTTTAATATTACATTATCTACAACACTTGCACGTATATTGTGCTTGAAGGTATCAGCATTGTTTTCAACCATAATACCTGTTGTTCCATCTTCTATGGTTAATTTAGTAGATCCATCTTCTAGTGTAAGATATTCAATAGTTTTAGCTACACGTTTTCTTATATTATGTTTAAGATTTTGACTTACGATTATCTTTTGTATGATCTGATGTTTAAATAATATATTTTTAACTGCTACACCATAGTTAACGTGTTTCAATATATAGTTCTTTTTAATGGATTTTCTCATATTGTGTTTTAATACTCTTGTGTTAATTATTGCTTCAATTACATTGTGTTTGAATATACGACTGTTAGTTATTGCTTCAATTACATTATGTTTTAATAAGGTATTATGAACTACCTGTTCTCTTAAGTTATGCTTGAATAATATACTATCAATTACTCTTGCTCTTACATTATGTTTGAATATACGACTGTTTACAATACTAGATCTTAAATTATGTTTGAATATACGACTGTTAGTTATTGCTTCAATTACATTATGTTTTAATATATGATCTGTTTCTATTTTTGCTCTTACATTGTGTTTTAATACATCTGATTTTATGGCACTTGTAAGTATATTATGTTTGAAGGTATCAGCAGAATCATTTAATATTAATCCATTCAAGTTATCTTCTATGGTTAATTTAGTAGATCCATCTTCTATTGTAAGATAATCTACTGATTTTTTAACTGCAAGATTAATATGATGTTTTAATATATTTTGTTTAATAACAGAACCAATCATGCCATGCTTGAATATAACATCTTTAGTTATAGTATCATTGATATATAACCCTGTGGAATTATCCTCTAATGTAAGTTGTGTTGAACCATCTTCAATGGTTAAGAAATTTTGTACCAATTATATAATCCCCAAATTATGCTATTTCTGTCCACGTACTCGTAGTTGCGTTCCAAATATAGTGTTTACCTGTATCAGTTTCTTCAAAAATAAATCCACCTACAATATTTGTAATAGCACCTGTTGTAATAATATCTGCTGAACCATCGCTTCCCCAAACTATAAGTTCACTACCTTCATTATATGAACCTGATCCACTATTATTACATTTTATTGTTGTAACTTGTGCATTATTAGCCCATTTACCTGAAAGTTGTTTTCTTTCAACTGCACTCGAAGCACCAGTAGCTGATTCCAGTCCATCTGATATGAATAGTTTTTCTTTATTTAATTCATTAGTTATATTAACTTCTGCTGAAATATTACCTGTCACTGTACCTGTTAGATTATCTGTATTGGATTGAGAATGATTCGTATTAGAAGAACCACCATCTATTTCTTCTCTTATTGAATAACCTGATGTAGAACCATTAAATGTCATATTACAATTTATTGTTCCACCTGTTCCATTTGCAAACATTTGAGCTTTCAAGTGTTTTCTTACTGGTATGCTTGATATTTCCATATCATCTGCTGTAGCTGGTTCTTCTGCTCCTAGTACGGTTATGTAACTTCCAACATTACAATTTAATGCACCACCACTATTATTGGTGATTTTGACACTTGTAATTTGTGCTGTTGATTCTGTCCATTTCGCTAAACCTTCTCTACAAACTGGATAATTAGTTATGCCTGTAGCTGATGAAAGACTTTTACTGATCATCTGTTTTTCTTCACCTGCAACATTGAAAATTTCAATTACACAATAAGTAAAATTGGCACTATTTGTTATAGGAAAAGCTGGTTGTCCACCAGCTCCACTATAACTACTTGCATAATCATCTGATGTTTCATAAGGGTATCTTGAATCTTCAGGTGTTACACCGTTAAATGTTATTGCCATAGTACCTGATACAACACTACCTGCAATTATTACTTTAAGATGTTTTTTTGCTGTGAAAGTACCTGAGTCTAAAACTGCTGCACTACCTGTGATTTTTGCGTGTTTTAAAATTTCCCAACCCAATTTAATCAGAACCCCATACTTGAACGAATGAATTTGTGTCCATGTTTCCACTACCTTGATTTGTTAATGTTATTCTAGTTATTTGAGCTGTACCAGTCCATTTTGTAGCTACTTCAAAGTTTCTAGGTTTATTACTTGCACCATCACCACCATCTTGCACTATATCTTCTGAAAATAATAATTTTTCTTTACCACTTATATTAATAATATATCCAAAACCATCTCTTTGATATGCTCCATTCCCTGCATCTATTCTTGGTTTGTTAGTTGCACCGAAGGCTTCATTAGCAGCATTTCCACTTTGTCTTGTATAATTGTAATTAGAACCTGTGTCGCCATTAAAGTTAATATAAATATCATCTGTGTTTCCACCTGTTGGATTTGTGTACCATCTAAACATTAGATATTTCTTAGCTGGTATGCCAGTTATATCTATGACATCACCTGCTGAACCTATTTCAACTCTTTTAAGTGGTTGCCAAAAGTTTGTACCTGAATCAGCTTCATCATTATCAAATCCTAACACTACTATTTCTGTTCCCACTGTAAAGTTACCAGTGGTGTGTAACCCTGCAATATTAAATTGATTACTTGTATTAATCCATTTCATAGCCCTTTGATAACTTTGAGTTTTATGTTGAGCTGTACCTGTACCTGAACAATTATCTACTGATGTATGATAAAATAATTTTTCAAAAGTTGAAAGGTTAACACCTTGCATGATACCTAAAACACCTTCTGTACCGTCAGTAGCAGCACCACCACCTGAATTAACTTGCCATCTATCTCTTGTAGAAGAACCACTAGTTCCAACACTACCATTATAATTTTCATTGTATCTTTGATTATAATTATCACCATCATCAAGTGTATTATATCCAACTCTCATTCTTGGATCTGCTCCCCAAGCAGTATATACTATCATCATGTTATCTTTTGGTGTGAATGTTGGAGTTGTTATAGCAGTAGCTGTACCTGAACTTACTGTAGCCCTTGCTAATTCTTTCCATGAGTTATTTGCTACTGATCCACCAACAGATGCACTTCCTAATCTTTCCCAAACCAACTTAATCAGAACCCCATACCTTTAATCTTGTACCTGATGCGAATGAACCATTTTTTGAATCAACTTGAATTGATGTTATACTATCTGATGTATTTCCCCACTTACCATAAAGAGCTCGTACTTCAGGTATGTTACTACTACCTGAACCTGTTGTGTTTTGTGCAACACCTTCCCCAATTACAAGTTTTTCTTTATTTGATTTGTTTATAATATATCCCGTCATATATCTTGGCGTATCGTTTGTTGGTGCATAGAATAGAATACCATCTTCACTAGCTGATGAACCTGCTTGTTCATTAGTACCGTTTGTGTCATAACGACTATTATAGTTAGCAGTTTCATCGGAATTGAATCGTAGCCAAGAATAACTTGTTCCATTTGGAACTGTGTATAGTTCAAACATTATATATTTTTTTGCTGGTATGTCACCTGTATCAATAAGTGAACCTGATGAAACTGAAACATCTGCTAATTCTTGCCAAAAACTACCTTTATCTGTATTTGTTCCACTTGTCTTTGATCCTAAAACAACAATTTCTGTATCTGTATTGAAAGTACCACCTTGAACATCATGTGTTCCATAAGATGTGATAGTATCTGTGTTTGCCCATTTTAAAACACCTTCCATTCTGTTTGGTGCATTAGCAGCTCCACTTGAACCACTATTAACTGTACGATAATGTGCAAGTTTTTCAATAGCAGAACCATTACTAATATAAACCACACTAAGAGCATGACCACTAAATTGTTCACTTGTATCAATATGTGGTTGATTGCCTGCTGAATTATTATTACCACCGTTATATTGTCTTGAACCGGAATAACTTTGATTACTGTCACCGTTATATCTTGGTCTTAGTTCTACTGTTCCACCTGTTGCTATACCAAAATTCAATACCATTAAAAATGGGTAATCTGTTGTGTTCAAACCTGAAACAACTACATCATTAGTTGAACTACCACCAACTGTTGTTCTACCCAATTCTACCCATGATTTTGCAGAATAAGATTCAACACCTACTCTATCAGTTGTTATACCTGTTGCTCGATTACCACTTAGATATTTAATAGCCATATTTATTTATTCAATCCCCTTGCTTTTATATATTTGGTCATTATTCTAACCACGTACTCCTACCTTTCTGAATTTCTATTTTATTATGGTCTATTGTAAAAACACCAGCTTGAGTATCGTAAGTATCACCCATAACAAAATATCTCATACCTGTTCTTCCAGCTAATGTGTATGTTCCAGTATGTGCAGGGCTAGAATATGTATCATCGGTAAATCGCTTTATTACTGCACTTGTTCCATCATAAGATAATTCCCAATAATATGTAGTGCTATCTGTAAATGTTAAGTTTTCATTTGGATCAGTTCCCCATGTTAATGAACCATTATCCCAAGAACCAACTCTTGTTTTATTACTTTGAATATGCCATCTAAATGCTACACAATCAGCAGAATTCTGTGCCTGACCTATGACAAATCCTTGTGTTGATGAATAACTACTGTTAGATGAAAATCCCCAATAACATACAGCATTACCACCACCATCTGTATGTGAAGAACCTGTTGTGAAATTAAATCTCATTACAAATTTATCAGTTGCACTCCCTGTGTCAAATACTGCAACACAACCTGAATCAGATGCACTACCACTGTTTGTTGCCTGATTTATT
>Ga0098041_1001033_pt1 | contig 10701 bp, 12 predicted proteins | sample 8_EtaG_FD_77066 | JGI IMG/M metagenome (GOLD analysis project Ga0098041, IMG submission 77066) | Marine viral communities from the Subarctic Pacific Ocean - 8_ETSP_OMZ_AT15162 metaG | ecosystem: Environmental > Aquatic > Marine > Oceanic | place: Pacific Ocean | collected 2015-01-08
AATTAAATCTACCACCTTGTTCTACTCCTATTATCTCGTTTCTAGGTTCTTTATCATTATGCCGAGCGGTTTCAATGCTAGTACAACCCCGTTGGTTTTTTACTACTACCTCCGATATTTTTGTGCATTTATAACATCTGACATATAATTTAACCGCTATTGTATCTTTAATTGTTATATATCCTTTTTTAATGTTGATGTTTCTCTCTGCGTATTCGTCGTGCTTTGCGTTTACACCTATAAGATTCACAAGATTAGAATCACAATGACGGCAATGTAATAGCTCCATATAATTATATATACTTGATATAATTATATTTTATTAATTACATTTACTTTAAAACGCTTTTCATAGTTTTTTATACCTCCTGATATAGTATCCGCAGACCAAAGCACATACCACGATAATGATCCTGCGGATTTCATATCATTCAGATTATCTCCACGATGTCTTGATTGATAAGCGGTGTATTTCTTTTTTCGCTCTGTTGGGTCTTTTGTTGTTGTTCTATCAGAATAACCAGTTGCACCGAAGTGTGTTGTCTTTGACCTTTTACCATCTTCCATAAAAGTCATCATATATTTCTTCCCTTTATTAGTAGATTTACGAAGTTCTAATTTCATATATATATTACCTGAATATTTTATTACAATGCACATCATAAACAGACCCATACTTCTTACATAGCTCCCTATTATCCACAGTATATCCTATTGATGAACTAGGTTGAGATATTTGTTCTGGAGAGAAAGTGGTGTCTGTTTCTATAATATCTTCTTCAATTGATTTATTTTGATCTATTGCATCAAACATTTCTCTAGATATAAAATGGTCAATGCTATGATCGCCCAACATATAATGGTCAAAAAATCCGTATGCATACTGCTTTGGCGGAACTATGTCGGTTGCTTCATATCCTTTGCTCACTACATCATTACTTGTTCTATAAATATTTGAAATACCCTCCGTTAATCCTTTTCGTTTCTCGGGTTCTTTTCCCAAGAACTTTTCTGTTGTTGATTTAAAAGTTTTTGAACCAATTGCGGAAGATAATAATTTTTTTTCAAAATCAATATTACCCGCTAATCCTGTGGGAACTAAAACATTTGTTGCTAATCCAAGAGCTGATTGACCCATAGTATTCATCTCGGCAGGTTGATAAGAGTGGTATTCCAAATTATTTTTTTCACCTAAATCAATTGCTTTTCTTCCGCCTCGTGAATGCCCTGTTAAAACAATATTTTTATTAGGAAATTCTTTTTTTAAATCATCTATTTTTTTTTGTTCTTCTAGTAATATCTCTCCATAGAAGTTTGGGAGTATGGATATTCCTTTCTTCTTTTTAGTTGCTGACTCAAAATCAAATCCACTCTGTTGATATGCATCTTCAAAAAATATTTCTGTTCCTATTATTATATCTTTAGTGCTTGATAAGGGTTGTAATCCACGCATCGCAACAATTATTTCATCTCCATCTTCAACAACCATACTATTATTGTCAGTATATTTATCTAAAATATTGATCCCTTTTTTAGAGTATTTTTTATATTTTTCTCTGTCTTTAAAATATTCATAGTGTAGTTTTACAATGTCAGCATATTTCTCCATTTATATATTATATGTTATTATATATATATAATGAAAATCAAAAAAATCAATGAATACTCTAAAACTCCAAAAGAAAGTATTTCTAACCAATACCCTACTAAAAAACATTCTTTTCAAGAGCCGGGTATTAAATTAATTATAGGAACGCGCGGAACTGGTAAATCATATACAGCTGCAAAAATAATGTTGGAAGCAAAGAAAGATAAATTATTCGATGTTGTGTATTTTATAACGCCAACATTTGATAGTAATAAAGCACATTGGTCGCAGTTTAATATTTCAGAGGAAAATGTATATTATCCGAGCCGTGATTCTATTGGAGCTGTAATAAAAAGAATAGAACAAGACAGAGATGACTTTGAGAACTTTCTTATTGAGATGGAAATTTATCAACGGTTTAAGAGAGAAACACAAAATAAAGATAGCATTGCTAGAATGGAAGCCGAGAACCTTAATGAATATATTAATTTAGGTTATGTAGGGGAGAACGGATATATTAACAATAAACTTCTAAAGCCTGAATGGAAGTATAAAGATATTAGTGGAAAAATTAGACCTCCTACATCTCTATTGATTATGGACGATGTTTTGGGATCTACAGCATTATCTCAAAGTGAAGCCTTTACCAAGCTATGTATTATGAATCGGCATATCGCCCCTTTATCAGAGGCATTTGATAATAGACAAGCTCTTGGTTGTTCTGTTATTATATTATCGCAATGTTATTCAGCTAGACAAGGCATTCCTCGCAGTTGTAGAGAGAATGCTACAGATATAATATTATTTAAAAATAAACAAAAAGAAGCAATGAAGAAATTAAAAGATGAATTAGCTGGGGCTATTGATGAGGAGGAATTTGAACAAGCATATTTATATGCAACAGATGGGAAACACGATAATTTAACTATAAGTTTTAATCCAGATTGTCCCACAAAAAGATTCCGTAAAAACCTCAATGAATTTATTATATTTCCTGCAGCCGAAAAAGAATGTAAATGTAAATCTAAAATGGGAAAGTAATTAAAAAATCTAACACCTCATTCCAGCTCATTTATAATATATATATTTATATTATAAATTTTATTATTATTTATCTAGTGGAGGATTTGTATCTGCTTACCTAAACCGACTCTCATCACATTCGAACTAGCAGCGAATACTAGCACGTTATCAACAGTGGTCGCAGCCGACGCATTACCAGTGACCTCGAGGGTGAGGTTAGCGTTGGAAGCCTTGAGGTTAAGACCCGACATAACACGAAGAGCCTTGCTGTCCGGAAGGTCAAGACGCTGACAGATGGAGAAGCGGTGAAGCATAAACTCGGCAAGAGAGTTGGATTTAGTTCTGCTTACGCCCCAGCCCGACTTGGTCGCATCATACCAGCCGGACGCTTTGCAGTTGTAAGACGGCATCTGAACCGAGTTAATCGAGAAGTTGAGGCTCGGCTCGAGGGTGGCTGCTTTCGGTACTCCGCCAGTGAGCGAGGCAGCAACGATGGGGGCAGTTCCAGTGAAGAAAGCCGACTGGTAAACAGCTCCCTGTGTCTCGGGCTGACCGAGAGCATCAGCCTGAAAGCCAACATTCGCAGCCGAAGCACCAAGAGCATTGTTGTAGCCACGAACCGCTACCGCACCATTCGCAGCGTTGTAAGCAGCAGCAAGAGGAACAACAGCCGAACCACGACGGAAGGTAGCAACAATCTTGTTGAGCGACTGGGCGGAGGAGCTGAAGCGCGTGACCTGATTGAAAACATCGCTAAAGGAAGTCCAGTTCTCGTAGGTCAGCTCAAGGTAGCCCTGATCCTGCATCGTCTGCTGGTACATCGCCATAAGTGAGCCGTCCTGCACATCATAACACTCGGCGATAAGGTTGGCGTTCTCAATGGAGTAAGTTCCTTGAGTTCCAGCAGCAATAAAGTTCGCTAAAGTGTCAATGTTGGTAGGCGAGGCACAAACGGCGTTCTCGGCTAGGTGGAGGGTGACTGTGACTTGGGGAAGCATCATAAGAGCAACAATAGAGGGCTGGATAGACCGAGCCAGTGTGCCTAAATCAATAGAGAAAAACGCTTTGTTGTCATCAGTGGGGTAGGTCTCCGCAGCAGTAATCGCAGTCGCCGAGAAGGGGTCATTCTTACGCTGAATGGTGCTGTGTTCGTTCACGGGGTCAACCTCAATCTGAAGGTTGTTGCGGAGAATCTCATCTAGAACATTGGCGTTCTCAAACGAAGAGATGGTCTGACCGCCAACCTCAACGCTGATGCGGTTGAAGAAAGCCGAAGCGTGAGGAGGGAGGCGAGTGAAATTGCCCGTCGAAGTCACCTGAAACTGCATACGGAGTTTACGGAAATCTACGAGACTATTCTGGGGTAACAGAAATTGCAGCTGTTGATGGGAGCTGACTGCATTGTTGGAGGTAGGAGCGATTTTAAAAGTCGCAGTTGATACATTCTCAATGGAAGAACTGAAGTATTCAAGGTACGACGGATACGACATTATAATATCTAATAAGATAAAAATATTATAATATATTTTTGATTTTCCTAAAATCCACCTCCACCAATTAACTGCGGTTGTCCTACAGTATTTAACTGGTAATTATATGTCTTGAAGGGAGCATCAAGAACATTACCATCTGATCCAATATCCAGAACCTCGTGCCTGATAATCATATCCGAGAATAAATTGCCCTCCGTTTCAATATTATCGCCATCGCCTACATCATCTATGAAAGGGAAGGCTCTGCCGTGCCCATCTAAACATTGGAATAATAATTCTGTCACCGTGCGTTGAGAAGTTGTCATAAAATATGGCGTTGACTCATCAAGCTGAATCGCACAATATTCATTCTGAATCGGTATTTTTCCTAAAAAGCAAGAAGAGGTCACGTGTTCATCTATCGCAGCATTAATATTCCCTAAATTAGCGGTTTGAAGATTGTCATTAGAAACATTGAGAGATAGATACATATAAGGCTGTGTCTGCAAGACCATAGGGAACGGAGCTTGGAAACTCACTTTATTTCCTGCGATTGTTACTTTAATTGATGAAGTGGTGGTATCGGTTGAGTCGGAGATTCTCTTTCCTCCTAAAAGGACATAAGAATCATTGAAATCGGTTTCATCGGCACTATCTCTAAACTGGGGGAACTGAACACGAATGCTAGAAAGAGTAAGAGTAGCAGCCGAAGTCATATCACAAGAGAAAGAGCGTTTGCCTGTCTGTCCTGTTCTCTGTCCAGCAACCGGAACTTGATTGGCGACAGCACCGAAACCAGCTCCGCCTTGAGCAGCATCTAAAGCAACTTTGAGTTGGGTTGCAAACTCCGTCGCCACATCTCCTATAGATCCATAATCTTTATGGGTTAAATTACCCGTTACAGAGAACTCTACACCACCCTTGACATATTTCACAAAGAATTTAGAATTAAATTTATTTACGGTATACCAATTGCGATGAGCGTTGAATTGTATTAGAGAGATTTTATTTACCTGCCCGTTTTTACAGGTTAAAGGTGTGGAAGTAAAACATATCTTAAAGCGCGTGAATGTGGATAATGCTGACCCTACAGAACCACTCTGTTGAGTAGATGAGAATATAGCTTTTGTCGTTGATAGAACACCAGCCATTTTATATAATATATGTTATTATATTTATTTTAGTCGCTCATATTCTTCTTCTAAATCACTAAAGGCGTTGCGTTTTAACATCTGAATTCTTTCCTCTTGGGTCATATTCATTATCTTATCTTTTTGGGATTTAACGTGTTCCTCACACGCATCTCCGTGACGATACGCCCACGTGCAAAACATATTTACTAGTCCCACGTCAACGTGAGGATAATCTCTATGATAGTCATTCACCCATTTAGATATGGTTATTTCATCTTCTTCAGTCAAGCCGGGACGAGGCTCATTCTTGGCACGTGGGATAAAAGTGCCGTCCTCACATACTAAACCCTCCGCCGTCATCGCTCCGCCTTGAAAAGAGGTAAGCTTCGGTTTCTCGCTGCTGTTTAATTCAATAATTGAATTTTCCATTTATATACTATATAATTATTTTTTTTTTACTAAATTAATTTAAGCTACGCTTCCCCCTCCTGTTTTTAATCCTTGCGAGGCTGCAACATCATCAGTTGTCTGCACATTCTTTTGTGTTTCCTCCACTTGTATGCGTTGGTTCTGAACCTCATCAGTTCCTATTGCTTCGCCGATACCTAAAGCATCTATCATAATAGGGTCAATGTCTGTGAATATATCACCGCCGTTTTGGATATAATCATTCGTAATTGTTTCTAATTCCTCATCAGATGCTTTATTGACATATGCGATTGGAACAGAAGAATTGCTATTTTCTGATATAAAAGTATCCAACTTTCTTTTTCTGTTATTTAGTCGTGTTTTATCTGCCCCGTGATAATCTACCTGTTCTTGCTCGTCTGCTACTCGTTTCACCAATCTGTCATACTCTTTCTTTTTATCGCTACTTAAGTCATCTCTATTAAATCCAGTTTGAGAGACAACAGAATAAACTGGAACACCATTTCTCTGTTGGTTATGGATAGCATCAATACTCTGATTAATAGAAGCTAACATTGCTTTATCTTTTTCGTGCTGTGCCTTACTTGCTGGGTTATCACCGAAATTGTGATGTTCGACTTGATCCGTATAATATTTTTTAGCTTTGTCTAATTCCTTTAATTTATAATCTATTTCTCGTTTATCCATCTCGTGAGTACCTAGCTCATTATTTCTTTTATCGTGATATTTCTTATCTTGTGCCGAACCAACATCAAAAATTTCTTCCACACCTTTCTCAATTCCATATAAAGCACCTCCGACAACTAACGCTGCAGCTAATTCAGGCGCGACCATCAATGCGGTTTCCGTTGCTGTTAATGCTGCTGTGGTAGCAATATCAGCACCTATTACTGCTTCTTCTCCAGCCCCAGCAACAATAGTGTCAAGGAAAGCATCAGACACAGCAACATCAGCTATCTCTTCGGTTTGTGCAGAAACAATATCATCTATTAATGGAGAGATTGAGGGTTCTTCAATAGGGGTTAATTCAATGTCTTCAACTTCCTCAAAATATTGCCGTTCTGATATATCAAAATCACCACCTTCAAAACCCATATCTTCGGTGATTTCTCCTTGTTTGAATTCCTCTGCACCACCTCCAATTTCTAAATCTATATCTTCCATTTGTGCTTCCGCGCTTTGTTGTGCCTCCGCTCTTATTTCTCTCGCCAAGTCTGTTTCTTGAGTCTCAAAATCTTCTATTAAACCAGTTTCTTCATCTGGAACATTACTAGAAAATCTACGGCGAACTAAACTTGATCTGCCCCGTGTTCTTGATTGTAACTCCATTGTTCTTGCCTCTGACATTTCAATATCGCCTTCCTCTAATAAACCCATTTCCTCATCTGTCTTTACTTTAGGTTGCGTCATTCTTCTAACATTTCTTTGTATTGTTGCTCTGTTTCGATAAGCACCATAACTAGCAGCACCTATACCACCCGCTACAGCTAAACCTTCTCCTACTTGCAAACCTAAATCAGAACTTCTCGGTTGAAATGAAGGTGGGTCAGGAGAGGGTGGAGGTGTAGGGGGTATTGGTGGAGTGGGTGGAGTTGGTGGCGGTGTGGGTGGTGTGGGTGGCGTTGGTGGAGAGATTGCGGTAGCTGATGCTCTACTTATCGGTACACACACACCACTAATCTCAATATATCCTATTCTACATTTATTCGGTTTCAATGCTTTTGAAGAATACACATCATTCATTTTATTATAATATAGTTATATATAAAATATGCCGTCAATTATAACTGATGAGATGGTGAGAGAAATGTGTAAGATGTCTAGACCCATTCCTGTTCAAGCTATTGGTGTTTTAGATCCTAACAGAACAGTAGATGCTAAACCGAACTTCATTACAAAAAGAGGAAGAACCGGAATTAAACCCATTGATCTTCCGATATATGCTCCAGCCAATCTAAATGGTTTAGTTAAATCTATTTCTAATATTTCTAAAATAGAACCAGTGGCTGTTGAAAACTATTTAGACAATGCAATAAATCAAGAACTCGGTGTATATCCTTCGGTTCTTCGGTTTATGCGGAATGAACAAGATATTAGTGTTCCTGTTTTTGAGGGTGATGTTGAACCAACATATACAGATTACAAAGAATACTTTGGCGGGGAATATGAAGTAGCGGTAGAAGAGGAAAAGCGTGAGGAAAAGGGTGAGGAAATTGAAATGGGTGGTGGTGGTGGTGGTGAAATCGCAGAAGAGAAACCCAAAAAGATAAGATTAAAAGTTCGTAAACCTCGTAGCGATATTGGGATACCAAGAGGAAAACAAAAACGAACGGTAGCGAAAGAACTAAAGGCTGCTGAAGAACTAAAGGGTGCTGAAGAACTAAAGGCTGCTGAAGATCCCAACCCAGAACTTTAATAAGTTTTTAAATATATTTTATATAGCATTTATATATAATGTATTCCGCGCAACAGATAAAAAACTTTATTCCGCAGAATCCAGCCCCTACCGCTGCTCGCAGAATTGATGTAAAACTACCTGTTTTCCAGCAAACTTTAAATGCTTTTGATGGGTTTCCTCTTCCGAAAGATGTAAATGGCGGGTTAAAATATGAGGTTACTAGTTTAGATCCTTTAAACAATGCTGCATCATATAACGCTTATAATGCGATGTATCCGTGCATTTCGCAGCCATCAAGCGACAGAATGTTAAAGCCCGAGCCGATTGCTGACTCTAACGGATTTCAAGCTCCTTATGGCTATGGTCGTGGACAGCCGAAGGGGATTGCTTCCATTAAGAAGCGTGATGCTCTATTTGATAAAACACTACCGCTCACTATGTCTACACAGAGCCAATTAGCTCCTATGATGAAATTATCTGCGTTTTAAGAACTATATGTTATATTTTTATATATCCTATAGTTTTTTTAGAGGGTTTTATGTTGAATTATAAAAAAAATTGCTTTGCGTTAATAAGAAGCTGTTTATGTTATTCAAGATGCCGAACACAGGAAATCTAGAGACTGACAATATGGTTACAGAGTTTATGCAGGAGCTTAAATATATGGAGAAGGGGAGATCAACAATGATGGGTTCTCAAATCTATATTAACCTTATGGAATATGTTAAAAAATTATGTTATGATAACAACTTTAATAATGTTAATGAGAATGAAGATGAAGAGAATATTATTGATGAGGTTAGACAGCAGTTGGAATATGACTTTAACACGCTTGAGAGGGCGTCAAGTTTTATGATGGGGGAAAAGCTAGATTATTTTAGTATTCAATGGCTAGAAAATGCTTATGAGTATCATAAATGGGAAGAGGGGTTCGACTGTATTGTTGAAGCAAAGTTAGAAAGCAAGGTTAATTTTATGATGTACTGTGTTGCAAGAGAATATTGTGAGAAATGGATTGAAGCAGAAGAACTGGATATACATTTGTGGTAATTAAAATAAATAAATAGTTGTTGTTGCATTATATATTTTTTTTTAGGGGGTTTTATGTTGAATTATAAAAAAAATTGATTTGACCTATTAAGAAGGTGTTTATGTTATTCAAGATGGCAAGTGAAACAAGTTACTCATTTATTAAACCGAAGTGTCCTATTTACAAAGTGGATTATGTTGAAATATGTCAAGATTATTCTGACGCCGAAGGTGGGGGCGACACATTTATGAAACATATTCAAATAACTGGTTTGTTTAATCTGTTACCTGAAAATGTCAAAAAAAGAAAACTCACCGGAAAACATAAAGAAAAGGAAATAAGTTTATTTGATTGTCCAATCGCACAAAAAAATCTTGACAGATGTGGAAGTGTATTTTATTATAATAATAATAATTCAGAACCAGTAGATTGGAAGGAGAGGAAGGGAATTGAAGAACCTATAATCGAAGAAATTAACAAGTACCTTCCATTTATCACCAAACTAACCATTGATAATTTTGAAAAAAACCGCTATGTTGATCATCAAGAAGGAATCATATATATATTTAAAAATATTGAGCGTGTTGCATAATAAAAAAATAGTTGTTGTTGTATATCCTATAGTTTTTTTTAGGGGGTTTTATGTTGACTTATAAAAAAAATTGACGTGACCTAATAAGAAGCTATGTATGTTATTCAAGATGGATAAGGAACAGAAGCCAACGTGTATTCATAAAATGAAACGTGAGGAAGGAATTCATTACTGTGATAAGAACCTTACTAAAATTTCAAAAGGAAAAGATAGGCTGTGTTCAATTAATAATCAAACGGTTATGAGAGTTTCAAGAATTATTACAACCCAATATGAGGAGGTTGATTATTTCCCGCTACCAGAACATATAATGCTAACTCATTCAAATAAAGTTTATGATTATAAAATTAAATATGCTAGGTGGGGTAATACTTTGGAGTGGTCACTAAATAAACAAAATTATAACAAGCCGGAAGTTAAATCTATTAAGGCTTTTGATAAGAATGAATGTGATGAACCAGAGTGGCGTTTTATTTCTAAAAAAGCTTCAAAACCAAAATATCAAGTAGTTAAAATGAGTTTTCTTGAAACTTGTAGAAAATTATTTAATGATATGGCGTGGTCATCTGCAGATCACTATGATAGGGATTCTATGACCTTATGTAGTTATATTGAGGATTTCTTTAAAAAAACTAAACACGAAGAAACAGACATAAAAGATGATATTAGCGAAAATGATTTTTACAAACTAATTCAAGAAGTTCTATAGTAAAACCTAAATTTAATATAAAAAAGAAGTAAATGTAGAATAAGGGGGTTTATGAGTAATTTCTCTCCAGCTATAAAATTTAAAGAGTTATTATAGAGAATATTATCTATGATTTGTAGTAGAAAAACATAGTGAGTTGTGGTGCAATCCGCCTGTGTCGAGCGCGGACGGGGGCTTTTATGTTTTATTATGAAACATATAAAAACAAAAAAACATAATATATTTTATTAAAAAACATATTATGAAAAATTATGAACATAAAAAAACAAAAAAGCGAAATGAATATATTTGCGAATAATTTAATTATTGGTAAAAACAGCCCACTTA
>Ga0098041_1001036_pt1 | contig 10668 bp, 6 predicted proteins | sample 8_EtaG_FD_77066 | JGI IMG/M metagenome (GOLD analysis project Ga0098041, IMG submission 77066) | Marine viral communities from the Subarctic Pacific Ocean - 8_ETSP_OMZ_AT15162 metaG | ecosystem: Environmental > Aquatic > Marine > Oceanic | place: Pacific Ocean | collected 2015-01-08
TAAGCCTATTCGTGATGATAGTTATTATAGACACGCACTTCGCTTTTTAGAGACTGGTAAGTATGGTTATGGACATAAGGGGAAATCACATGATTGGAGCATGATGGATAATGTAGGTGAGGTTGATAAGAAAGCTATTGGTGGACAATCTGCAGGTTGGACAATAGTTGGTGAAAGAGGTCCAGAATTACTTAAATTACCTCTTAACTCACATGTAGTACCTAATCATGCACTTAATAGAAATTTAGCATTAAATCATGGAAAAACTACTATAATTAATCTGCCAGCAGAAGTAATTGAAGGTAGATTACCTGAAATTAAAGGAGATTCTTCAATAGCAACACATGTTGATCTAATTGATTCTATGAATCAGTTGAATCCATATATGAGTGAAACTCCATCTATCTTAGGAATAGCAGTATAAATTATGGCAGTAGTAACAGGATTAGCAGCAGGAGCATTAAGAGTTGGAGCAGTAATTAGTAGAGTTGCTGCAGGAACTGCACGAGGTCTTGCTGCGGGTGCGAGAATAGGTGCAAGGGCAACTGCTTCTGGCACAAGATCTAGTGGAAAATTGATACAATCTGCATCTAATGTTAGATCTAAGATTCTTACTTCAAATAAAAAAATAAAAAAAATTAAACTTAATAGAAAAAGAATTAATAGATCTATTTTTAGTGAACAGAAAAGAAAATTAAGAGAGAAAAAAATAGAATCTAGAAGTAAATCTAATAATAAGAAGGGATTACTTTCTAGTCCATTAGATGCTTTTGGTGGTGCTAAGAAGTTTATTTACACATTATTATTTGGACTGGCAATAACAAATATAGAAAGTATAAAAAAAGTTTTTGATAAAGTTGCTGAAGGTTTTGCTAATTTTGGTAAAATGATGATTGGTATAATTAATGCCACATCATTTATGACTGGTCTTAGTATTGATAAAGATGGGAAAAAGTTTAATGAGGAAGTTGAAGATGTTGAGAATGCATTTAATATTCCAGGATTTGATAATACAATTAAAAATGTTAAAGATGAAACAAAAAAGAATAAAAAAAATCTTCCTTCTGGTACGAGGAAGGATAAATTAAATGAAGCAGCTAAAACTGTTACTATTGATAGATCTAATATTGGTGGTAAATATTTAAGTGTTGAGGAAGAAGTAGTACAGTCAAATACTAGACTTCAAATTTGGGGTGAAAGAAATAAACCAGGACATTCTCTTAATTTATTACCAGGTGGTGGATATTGGAAGAAAATTAAATTTTGGGAAGATCTAAGAAATTTGAAGAAACAGTCTGAAAAGGAAATTAGATTAAAATGGGAAGGTGGAAATCCATACCTAAATAAAGGTTCATTAAATAATGAAAGAATTGATGTATTGTCTAATGATGGTGTTAATAATGAAAACACTGTTATTATTAATAAAACAGTCATTAAAAAGGAATATATTCCAATACCGCAGTAGATAAATGTCAGCAGTTTCAGCCTCAATTTATACAACATTATCCATTGATAATGGTAAGAAAGCACCAATAGATCTTTCTGGTGCTGATAGTGCCAAGACTTTATCAGTTGATTATTATGAGAGTTTATATTCTCCAATGATCACGGTAAATTTAATAAATGTTGATGATGGTGAATCTACCGTAGGTGATAAGGGAGATCTTGGTACTGTTAAAGATAATTTACCTATAGTTGGGCAAGAACAAGTAAGTATTAAAATAGAATCTAAATCAGGAATATTGGATCTTACAAAGTATCCATTAATAGTAAATGGTGCTCCTACTGCAAAACAGGATACGTTAAAACAAGTTGTTTTTCTTCCTCTTGTTTCTCAGCATGAATTTTTGAATAGAGATCTTCCTATAAGAAAGAAACTTAAGGGTAAGATTAATCAAATAGTTGCTAGTCTTTTGAAAGAGTTGAAAGTATCAAAAGAAAGAATTAATATTGAAGAAACTTTGAATATGGATGCAATTATTGGTAGAAGTAAGACTCCTTATGATTTGATTATTTCATTGGCTAAAAAAGCTATTCCACATACTAATGGTGATCCTGGATATTTCTTTTATGAAACTCAAGATGGTTTAAACTTTAAGTCTATAGATAGTCTTATAAAGCAAGAACCAAAGGAAACATATTTTTATGAAGGTGTTCTAAAGTCTAATAGTGATAATGATCATAATGACTTTAAGATTCTAACGTCTCCTACATTTAAAAAGGATCAAGATGTACTTAGTGCATTAAGATCAGGAACATATAAGGCTAGGATTATAACCACAAATCCATTAACACATGAGATTACTGAAAGATTTGTTAATTTGTCACCAAAGGAATCTCTCGGAAAAACTTCAGAAAATAAAGATCCCAGTAATAAGAATAATGCTATAAGGACATATCATCATCTTTTAGATATTGGGTCAATGGATCCTGATGTTGGTTATGATGATGAGAATAATCCTTTTACATGGGAAGCAAAATCTGCAATGAGATATGATTTATTACATTCTCAAGTTGTTGATATTCAGGTTCCATGTAATGTTAATCTAAGAGCTGGTGATGTTATTGAATGTAATTTTGAGAAAATAACCAAATCTGAAAAAGTAGAGGAGATATATAATCAACAGCAAAGTGGTAATTATCTTATTCTACATCTTTGTCATCATTTTGATCCATTAAAATCTTATACATCTTTAACTCTTGCTCGTGACACATACGGTCTATATAAAAGTAAAAAATAATGTTTGATCCAGGCACATTCGGTAAAACTCCTTTAATTCCATTTGTTGGAATGATTGTAGGATTTGCTTCTCAGAGGAAGCAGATTTCTGGATTGGGATGGGGATGGAGATATAAGGTTCGTATTATTGGTGATTATTCTGAGAAGGATACGATCAAAGAACAAGATATTAGATATGCTATTGTAATGTTGCCTACAACAGCAGGATCTGGTGGAGGTGGTAGATTGACTCCTGTGAGAATCGCACAAGGAGATATGGTCTTTGGTTTCTATGCAAATGGTGATGATGGATTACCTATAATTACTGGAGTATTTCCAAGAACCAGATTCCATGCATTAAAAGATATTTCTGATGATTTGAAAGGTGTTTGGGATAAAATAACAGGATGGTTTGGTACAATACAACCAGGAGTTTTGGGTAGACAGGAAATTAATGAACAAGGTGGTGCTACAACACCAAATTTAAGAACTGGTGGTAAAACTGGAAGAACAGGTGGTAATCAGAACTTAATGAAAATGGGAGTAGATCCTGCTGGAGAATCGAAGATAGGTGATATTAAGAAACCACAAGCAATGTTAAATGGTAAACCATTTACACCAACACATGCAAATAAAGATACAGCTTCACTTAATCCAAATGAATCTAATTGGGAAACTTATCATCTTGCATTGGCAGAAGATAATTTAACTAAAGGGTTGAATGATCCAAATTCAGATAAGGCAAAGGTACTTGCCGAATATAAGGCTGCTGTTAATAGTAGTGCTTCTACTGCTGAAGAAGCCTATAATGAAGCATTGGAAAATAAGAGTACCCTAGATGCCCAGATTGAAGCAGCAGGAGTACAGGCTGAATTGAACCAAAATAGAGCCGTTGTAGAGAATGTAACATATACAGATGGATTTGGTGTTCAACGAGTGGGAAGTAAAGAAGATGCTGCACTATATGGTCAAGGTGGTAGTGGATTATCACCAGATATAGAATCTAGAGATGTTACTGAAGATTCAAATGGGAATAAAACTACAGTGACAAAATATAAAGATGGAAAAGTATCGGAAGATATTCAATATGTTAATGGTGAGTTTAAGGAAGTCGTTACTGATCCTAATGGTGACGTTTCTACGTTTGAATTTGAATTTGAATGATAAATAGATATACTGGAGGTATAATTAAATGACACAAAATATGACCAAAGAAGAATTGGAAGTACTGATTAAAAATCAGAAAGCTAAAATTCAAAAAATGAAGGAAGATGGAGTAAGTGATAGGAAGATAAGATTCCAAGAAAATAGACTTGGTATTTATGAAGATACACTTAAAAAGATGAGAATAGCAAGTGGAAATTTAACAGAAACCGAAAAGATATTGAGAGATTCGGGGCAATTTGAAGGAGAAGGCACATTCTCAGCTACTACAACAACAATAGTTAATGAAGGTACTGAAGGTACTACAATTACAGATCAAACAGTAAATCAAGCAACACTTTCAAATAAAAAATTAGAGGCATATAAGGAATTAATTCAGGATAATCCTCCTGAATTTAGTGACGAGATTAATAAACTTAAAACAACTTTTCCAAAAGAACTTGGAAATATAACTACTACTGATCCAGACAAATTAAGTGAATTAGCCAAGGGAAGATTATTTTCTAGATTGGAATCATATAGGCAGAATAATACAGCATTACTTCCTCCTCAATCTTTAGCTACAGGAATGGAAATCATTCTCGCAGATCCTACTAAAGATAATTTCTTTGCTGAAACTGAAGCACAGGTTAGTAATTTCTTTAAGTTAATAACATCAGCAGGTGATGAGATTATTAATTTTCCTTCTGAAATTAAGAATGTTGTTGGATCTGTTTCTGATTTGAGTAAAGGTTTCATTAGTCAGATTGGTAATGCTTTAACTGATAAGATGGTGACTTTTGTTCAAAAAGGTCTTACTGGTCTTAAACAGTTTTTCCTTGCTACTATTCCAGAAAAATTAACTGCCCTAGCAACTACTATAAGAGTCCAAACAGCTTTAATGAATCCAGTTAAAATAATAATGGATAAATTGGGATGCTTAGTTGGAAATGCTGCAGGTGCAGTGAAGGGTGCTATTGAGGATATGCTTACAGGTATGGTTAGAAATCTTATTAATACTCCAGTTTGTGCTGCTCAACAGTTTGTTGGTGGTTTAGTTCATAAGATTACTAATGTTATTGATTCTCTTGTTGGACCTTTTGTTGGACCTATTGAGTCATTGATGAGTCCTATTGGAGCAGTATTCAAAATTAAAGATACGATAATGGGTGGACTTGGTATTGCTAATAAACTTGCTAATCTATTTAAATGTAATGAAGAAACACCTACCGTAGCTACTAGTAAATATGTGATTGATGGTGGTGAAAGGAAGGATCAATCTGATAAAGAACAGGAGTCTTCAATCTCTAAAGCATTTAATGCTGCCAATAATGCTGCTGGTAGAATAAAATCTGCAAAGGATGGATTACTTGGTGGTATAGAAGGAAAATTAAGTAGCTTTGAAGAACAGTATGGTGAATTTGAAATATTTGGATCTAAACTTGCTAGTGCAAGAGATCAAGGTATAGGAGATTGTAGTAATACTGGGAATGAATTTAATTGTGGTATGCCTAGTATTGAATTTTTTGGTGGAGATGGGATTGGTGCTGCTGGTAAAGTTTTAATGGGGAGTTTTATTAATAAATTTGATAAAGAGGATATACTTGGTGATGTGGAGAGAGTTGGTAGTATTATTGGTGTTGAAATGACTAATAGAGGGCAAGCATACACAGAACCACCACTAGTAGCGTTTACTGATAGTTGTGATAAGGGATATGGTGCTTATGGTCAAGCAGTTATTGATTATAATCAAAATTCACCTACATTTGGACAAGTTATTGCTGTGACAATAACTGCTCAAGGGCAGAATTACCCAACTCCTGAAGAAGAAGATTTGTATATTAGGGAAGTTATTGTTGAGCAACCAGGAGAAGGATATGTAGAAGGTGATACTATTGATGATTTTGAAATTTGTGGTATTGATTCTCTTGGTGGAATTACATGTGTTAAATCACCAGATGTTCCTTATAGGGAATTACCTCGAATAAATTTCAATGTAGGTACGGGTGCTGTTCTTCGTCCTGTAATGACTAGAGAGATTCCACAGACTGAAGTGGTACAAGTAATTGATTGTGTGACTTAATGACTGAAGAAAATAGGACGATTGACCAATTTGGTCCTCAATGTATTCTTGAAACTGGCTCTAGTAAAGTTGGTACATGTGGTGTTGCATCATTTGTTTTTCAAGCAGAGAATGATGCTAAGGTTAAATTTAATGCTGGATTATATGAAAATGGTATGGCCAGTATTGAAGCTGAGGGTAAACTTCAGATTCAAGGTGGCATAAAAGCCAAAAAAGGTGAAAATAGTGTTGCTTTATTTGCCCATAAGGGTGATATGTCAATACAGTGTATATCAAATGGTACTTGGGTTAAAATTAAAGGTCCGAATATTATTCTTGATGCAACTAATGAAGTTGTTATTCAGGCTAGAAAGATTCGTTTAGGATATGAAAAGCCAGGAAAATGTGAAAGACTTGTTTCTACTGCAAAAGAAATTGATTTGGGTGCTCCAAAACATGGAAATATGGCAGTAGTACTTAAAACTGAAAGTTTTATGAAGGCATTTGATAAGAGTATGATAGCTGATAAGGTTGCTCAGGTTGCAGGTGCGTCAGTTGGTTTTGGAGCTCTTGAGAATAAAGCAACTAAAATCCTAAGTAAGGTAAGTTCACTAATATGACACTCGACAATCCAATTCCACAATCAGGTAGTTCAGTATTTGAAGACGTATATATTTACGGTAGATTATACTATGATTTTACACAGGCAGGTATTGGCACAATTAATGCCAATGATGTAAATTTAACTGGTGATTTATATGTTGGAGGAGATAGTTATTTTGTAGGTGTAACTACCTTCATGAGTCCTGCGACATTTGATACATTACAAGTAGGTATTCTTACAGTAACTGAATATCTCCATGTAGGTGTTGGTGGAACAGTTATATCTGGCATTTCATCTGGAGCTGGATCGGGTAATGTTGGAATTGGAAGCACAATTCCAGAGCAGAAACTTGATGTTGCTGGTAGTATTAAGGTTGATGCTGATATTTACGATTCTGTCAATTCTTCAGGTCAAAATGGATATTATTTAAATCAAGATGGTAATGGAGTAAGATGGATTTCTGCATCTCCAGTAGATCAACTTGGTATTTTTATACAAGATCAAAGTACTTATATTCCAAAAACGGGTACTGCTCAAACATTTACTACCCTAAACTTTATTGATAATAATAGTCTTGGTATAGGAACCACTTCTATTATTCCAATACCAAATCCAAGTAATCCTACATCAATTGCTGATATAGAGTCATACGATTTATGGGGATGGACTAGTGAAGGTCACATCTATAGGATGACTAAAGTTGGTATTAATAATAATAGTCCTAGTGCTCAATTAGATATTATTGGAACTGTTCATGCTACGGGTGCTGTTGATTTTGATAGTACATTAAATGTTGATGGAAATACAACTCTTAAAGGTACTTTAGAAGTTGATCTTGCAACTACACTTAAGACTACTTTAAATGTTCAGGGTGCTACTGATTTAGACACTACATTAAATGTTGATGGAACATCAAGACTTAGGGGTAATGTAACAGCAGATAATCAACTTAATGTTCAGGGTGCTACTGATTTAGATAATACATTAAATGTTGATGGAGATGCTACACTTCAAAATCATCTAGTAGTAGGTGCTGCTACTACACTTGAATCTACATTAGAAGTTGATGGTGCATCCAAATTCGATGGTACAGTAGAACTTAATAGTTCATTAATTGATATTAATGATGGTACTGGTGTTGGTATATGTCAGACTGATTATCGTTTATCATCTGTAGGAACTGGTGTATCATGGAGACCATCTGGTGTTCAAACTAAAAATGCTATTTGGGTTTCTGAGAATGGATGTGATACAAATAGTGGATTATTGGAAGGTGATGCAAAGAGAACTGTTGGTGCGGCTGCAACAGTAGCAATGGAAGGTGATACAATTATTGTTCGTTCTGGTACATATGTTGAAAACAATCCAATCGGATTAAGAACTGATGTTTCAGTATCTGGTGAAGATCTTCGTCTTGTAACTATAGTTCCTCAGAATAGAACTAAGGATGTATTCCATGTTCGTAGAGGATGTCTAGTACAAAATCTTAATTTCTCTGGGACACAAGATGATGGAAAAGGTGGAACAACACATAGTCATGTAGGATGTGGTGCAGTTGCTTTTCCACCAACAACTTCTTCTGAATTTGCTGCTACTGGATATGTTGCTTCTGGCCCTGCTAATGAGGGTAAAACAGGTAGATATAAGAGTCCTTATGTAAGAAACTGTACTAATTTTATGAGTGGTAGTATTGGAATGAAGATTGATGGTAATAATGTTAATGCAGCATTTACTGGAATTAATAGTATAGGACAAGATATTAAGAGTATGGTTTGCGATTCCTTTACTCAGTATAATGAGAATGGAATTGGTGTATCAATTACTAATAATGCATATGCTCAGTTAGTTTCTATCTTTACTATTGGTTGTGATATTGCTATTTCATGTGATAGTGGTGGACAATGTGATCTAACAAACTCCAACTCATCATTTGGTAATTATGGATTAAAAGCTGTTGGTGTTGGATCTACAGAATTTACTGGAACTGTTAATACAGCAGGTGTTGCAGGAACTGATAGATATGCGATACTGAACGTAAGAGATACTTTAAATAATATAAGAAAACCTTTTGATGGTCAGTCAGCATTTTTTAAAGTTGATTTAGATGATTATAATGATACTAGTGCTACAGGTGTTACAACTGCACCGTTTAATTTAGTTAGAAGTATTAAAGTTGTTAATGGTGGTAATGATGGTGATTATAATGCAGGAGCACCACCAAGTGTAACTGCATCATTACCACAAGGACCAGAAGGAATTTTGGCAGAATTTTCTGCTAATGTTAGTTCTTCAGGAACAATAACATCTGTTGATATAATTGCTAGTGGAAGAAACTTCTTACCTTCTGGTAGTGGATCCAATGAGCAAAATGTTGTTCTTTCAGTTTCTGGTGGTGGTAATGCTGTATTGGAAGCAGTTATGGATCCAATTTATTATACTATAAGTGAAGCAACGGAACCATCAACTAGTGCTCCTAATGTGGGACTATCAACTGTAACCTTTAATGAATTTATTCCCTATGCTATTGGTACGGGTTCTGCTGCAGAATTTAAGAGGATTAGTAGAATCATTACCAGTTCACATTCTTTTGAATATATCGGAGCTGGTACTGACCTAAATACTGCAAACCCCTTCCAAGGTGGTGAGCCAATTCCCGAAAATGAAATTGTCGCTATTGATGGTGGACAAGTACCATTTACCAGTACGGATCAAAAAGGAAACTTTAGAATTGGTCAGGGATTGGTAATTGATCAGACCACATCTACAATCCGAGGAAGAGATTTCAATAGAGCAATTCAAGCACAATTAACCCCCTTAATATTAGCGTTGAGATAATATGGCAATAGCACCAGTCAATAAGTTTTTATCAGTAGCTGTTCCAGTTCACCCTGGTGAACAGAAACTATATGAAGTACCGACAGGAACCTCTGCTATTTTGTTGTATGCTCAAGTTTCTAATGTTGGTATAGGAACAACATATCCTACTATAAGTTTTGTACATAGAAGAGAATCAAGAAGTACTGGGAATAAGAGAGATATAAGAATAATTAAAGACGTTGAGATTCCACCAAATGATGCTATAGTCTTAATTGATGGTAGATTAATATTAGAAAAGACGGCACTTACATTAGATAGATTATACATTCAAGGAACACAATCAGGTGTCACAACAGTAACTGATGTTCAATATGATGAGCCATCTGGTATTGCTACTGTGAGGACAATGGGTGTTCATGGTTTCAGTCCTAATGATCAAATTACTATGGCAGGTATAGCATTTACTTGTCCTAGTGGAACTGGAATTACTACAACTATTTTCCCAGATCCGCAACAGTCATATGTTATTGATCAGATTGTAGATAGTGTTGGAACATCAAAAACATATACTACTCACCTTGGTAGTTCTAAAGGATATCCACATACATATCAACCTTCGATTCATACATTTAAGAGAGCAAAGCCTGGTGCAGTAACAGCAAATACTGGATCAGTATTCAGTCCTGTAAGTGGAACAACATATGATCCAAAGACAGGTGACTTGGTTATGCAAGTACCTGATCATGGTCTTGTATCAGCATCTACTCAGCATACATTAACAGGGGCAGTATATGATGCTCGTGTTGGTATTATGACGTGTACTCTTAATGGTCATGGATTTGCTGTTGGTAATCTAGTTAAGTTTGATAATAATGCATTGACATTTAAATGTGCTATGGATAATAATAGTACAAATCATACTTATCCAAGATCAACAGATCCTGCCAGTGGTTCATGGAGACAAATTACAGCAAAGGATACAAATACATTTACTATTAATGTTGGTGCAGCACCTATTGTAGGATTTAGCGTATCTGCTGCTACATATGATGCTGCTAATGGTAATTTAGTATTGACAATAGGTAGTCATAGTTTATCTGTAGGGCAGAGAATTAAGATTGCAAAAGAATCCTTAATCTTTACTTGTGCTCAAAATAGTCATGGTTCTCAGCATAAGTATCCAAGATCTAGTAATGATCCAACATATAATACTGCTGTTGCAATTACCGCAGTAACTTCTGATACGATTACTATTAATGCATTACAAGGAACATCTCCATCTAATACAACTGCACATATATTCATAAATGCAAATAATACATA
>Ga0098041_1001042_pt1 | contig 10647 bp, 14 predicted proteins | sample 8_EtaG_FD_77066 | JGI IMG/M metagenome (GOLD analysis project Ga0098041, IMG submission 77066) | Marine viral communities from the Subarctic Pacific Ocean - 8_ETSP_OMZ_AT15162 metaG | ecosystem: Environmental > Aquatic > Marine > Oceanic | place: Pacific Ocean | collected 2015-01-08
AGTGCTACTCAAACTACTCGTTCTGGTTTTGGTTCTACTGACGTTGACATCACTGACACTTCAGAATCCTTTGGACTCCCTGCTACTGCTGATTTTATGTTCGCTCTCATATCTACTGAGGAGTTGGAAGGATTGAATCAGATCATGGTTAAACAGTTAAAGAATCGATATAATGATCCTACAATGTTTAAAAGATTTGTTGTAGGTATTGACAGAGCTAAGATGAAGTTGTATAATGTAGAGGATAGTGCTCAGAAAAACATCGTTGATTCAGGTCAAGGTGATGCTGAGGTTTCGGAAAAACCAACAAGAAGTTTTGCAGGATTTAAAGTATGAAATTAAGAGAACCAAGTGTTAATTATGATGAGTATTTAAAATTTGTTTCTGGTGTTACCAGTAAAGAATCTAGTGACTATGATGCTTTCATAGCAAGGTTCGCTGAACTTAAAGATCAGGTAGATCTAAATAGGCTATTAACTGCTGCCATTGGTGTGGGTGCTGAAGGTGGTGAGTTTGCTGAAATAGTTAAGAAGATTACTTTCCAAGGTAAACCATATGATGATGCTTCTCGTGAGCATATGATAGTAGAACTTGGGGATGTAATGTGGTATATAGCCCAAGCATGTTTATCTTTAGGAGTCTCGATTGATGATCTCGTTATCCGCAATGTTAAAAAACTCGAAGCGCGCTATCCAGAAGGTGCGTTTGAAGTCATCAGATCAGAAAACAGAAGGGCCGGCGATATCTGATTCTCAGATGGTAAAAGCTTTAGGTGAGACTTTGCTTGGCATGTCTATACATCCTAAAGCTCTTTTAAAATCTATTACTAAGAAGGATAAATAAAAAGTAAGGTGTTATAATATAAATGACTGCACAATCTGATCAAGCAAATATCCTTTTTAAAATTGATAAGATTATCACTGATGACATGGGAGTTGAACTTGTAAAGACAGGTTTGGGTGGTAATCGTATGTCTGCTGTTACTTATACTGTTAGATGGCCTACTAGTACAGACAGAACAAGAGGTATACCTGATCTTTTAAGTAGATTAGATACTGCTACATATGGAAGAAGTAATAAAAAAATTAATTATGCGATGGAACAACATGGAAGTTTTTCGCAACAGAGTGCTAAAGTAAATTTGCCACAATATCAAGGTTCTAAAAATAAATTTTTATGGGTAGATTTTAAATTTATTACTGCTGGAAGAAGTTTTAGTGATTCGTATAAAACCTTAATGGGTGAATCTTTAGTTGCTTGGAAGTTGGCTTATCTTTTAAATGGTGGTACTAATGATTTAACAGAAACAACTTTATCTAGGGGTACTGATAGTTATGATGATTTTGATTCTAAAATAGGTAATCATGTATCCTCTTGGAATGATCAACGTTTAATGGAGGATTGTGCAGTTTGGTTTGGTATAGATCCTCGATGGCAGAGAAGTATTAATGCGACTGCTGGTATATTAAAAAATAGAATAGACTTTACTACTGTTGGTGCTTGGAGAATAGAAAGACCAGATAGTCTTCCAGCTACAATTAATCCATATGATATCTATAAAAAAGCATCATCTAGATTGTCAATGAAACCTAATAATGATAAATGGAATCCTGGCGATATATGGTTTATGAATAGAGAAGGTGAAAATATTTTAAGTGGATATAATAGAGAATTTTCTTCCCAAAGAGATGCTATGGAATCTCTTAATGATTTGAATGAATATAATGGTAAATTAATAACTGAATTTAATAATGGTAATATTATTGCCATGTCTTTGAAAAAAATTGGTGATGTTAATAGTGGATATAATGTTCAATATAAACTTGTTAACTCAAAGAATTATTTTGATGAAGAAGTTGAATTGGATACCACTAAGGCTAATAATGGAATTGAATTAAAATCTAGTAATCAGGATGTATCATTTTTCTTAAAGATCAGAAAAGTTGAAAGGGATCCTGAGACTGAAAGAATAACAAGAAGATATCCTTGGTATAATGCTGGTGATACATTTTTAAAATTAAAAACTAAAGCTGGTGGATATAGATTAGAATTGAATATAAAAGGAACTGAAGCTAGACATGGATCTATAGGTACTAAAGGATATCAAGCTGTAATATATAATACTGATAGAAGGGGAATTGTAAATCTTAGAAGAGCCCAAAGTGAATATCCTGATCTTACATTTGGAAGAAATCAAACAGATGAATTTTTATCATTTGATATTACATCTAGACAAACTCCTGCTTTAATGACTCTTGTAAATAGTTACATGGGAGAAATATATAATTATGTTAATGGTTCGCAACATGTATTTGAACAACAAGATAATCCTGACTGGATGCAGAGTAAAGTTATTGCTTCTGAATTAGGATATGTTGTAAAATCTACAGGTAATTCTCGTACTATAAATGCTATAGTTGAAAATCTTTATAGGATTGCTGCTAGTAGTGGTATGGTATATGGAACTACTTCTGAAGTTAGACAGATACTTAGGGAAAATGATCCTCAGTTATCTGGGCTTGGTGAACGTCAAATAGTTATGAACTCTTCTATACATGTAAAGGTATATTAAATGTCAAAGAACACTCATTTAGAACATTTAGAAGATGATATTCTCAATAATGGGAGTGAGGGTGGAAAGGCATCTATTGCTTTTCTTAGATCTCTTGGTAGAATGCTTTCACAAGGAGATTCTTCTAGTATGAAAGTAACTACTAAATGGGATGGAGCTCCTGCTGTTATATGTGGTATAGATCCTAGTACTGGTATGTTCTTTGTTGGTAATAAATCTGTGTTTGCAAAGACAACCCCAAAAGTATGCTATACAGATGAGATTATTGATTATTATTATCCTACTAGTGGATTAAATTATGTATTAAAAGAATGTTTAAGATATTTTTCACAACTAGGAATAGAAGGAGTTATACAAGGAGATCTTTTATTTACTGAGAATACTAAAAAAGTAACAACAGTAAATGGTAAACAATCTGTAGTGTTTCAACCAAATACTATTACATATGCTATTCCATTAGATACAGATCTTGGTAAACGTGTTAATGCATCTAAGATTGGTATTGTATTTCATACTCATTATAAAGGATCATCCTTACCAGAAATGGCTGCTGGATTTGGTGTAGATGTTTCTCCATATCAAGGCAATTCTGATATTGCAGTATTCTCTTCAGATTTTGTTGATGCAAGTGGTAGTGCAAACTTTACTACACAAGAATTACAAAAGTTTAAATCTTCTGTCAATCAAGCAGAAGGATCTTTAAGACAGGCAGCTAAGTTCTTAGATGTAATGAAAGGATCTGATCGATACGCTTTCAATGCAATCTTTAAACAGTTTTTCAATACTTATATTAGAAAGGGTACAGCTATTCCATCTACTAATAAAGTTCTTACTGATTTTGCTGCTTATTATAGTACTATAATAGATAAGGAAATTAATTCAAAGAAGAGTGATAAAGGTAAAAAGAAGTGGGAAGATGTTAAGATGAATGGACTTAAGTTTATTGCTGCTAATCAAAGATCAATCTACATGACTGTTGCATCTTATAAGAATTTAACTGCGGCAAAACTTATGATAGTTCGTAAGTTAGAAAGAGTAAAAACTATTGGTACATTCTTGAAGGATGGAAATGGATATAAAGTTACTGCTCCAGAAGGATTTGTTGCTATAAAATCTGGAACTGCCACTAAGTTAGTTGATAGACTAGAGTTTTCTGTTGCTAATTTTACAACTGATAAGAACTGGGATACTAAATAAGTATGTGGTCTTGCACATTGTTTTAATTTAATGAAATCTTTTAACAATTTCTTTGTTGAAGCGAGAACTAAGGCAGGTTTAGACGCCCAGAAGAAAGGACTTGTTCATACGGGCAAGGGATATTATGCAGACGGTAGTGGTAACATTGTTGCTAAAGCTGAAAACGGTGAGAGATTAGTTCGTCTATCCAAAGCAGATCAGGATAAACTTCAAGTGGGACAACCACTTAATGTTGGCCCACAGTCTGCTCAGGATGCACAGAACTTAAAAGACTTTGCTGATAAGGTAAAGAAAGCTCAGAAGGAGCGTGAGAAACTACAACCTGACCAATCAACTCAACAAACACAAAATAAAAAAGATTCTGGTAAGGAATCTGCACCTCAACGTAATGAGGGAGGCGGTTCCGTTGTGATTACATTTGGTAGATTTAATCCTCCACATGTAGGTCATCAAAAACTTATGGATAAAGTTTCTGGTGAAGCGTATAAAGATGGATCTGATTATATGATATATCCTAGTCAGTCTCAGGATTCCAAAAAGAATCCCTTAGATTTTAAGGCTAAGAGTGGTATGATGAAGACAATGTTCCCTCAACATTCTAATAATATATCTGGTGAAGATGGTGGTAGGAATATCTTTGATGTTCTAAAGGGTCTTCATGCTAAAGGATATGATAATGTAAAGATTGTTGTTGGTGATGATAGAGTCAAAGAGTTTGATAACATAACCAGTAAGTATAATGGCAAGGCATATAACTTTGGTAATTTAAATGTTGTTAGTGCAGGTGCTAGAGATGCTGATTCTGAAGGTGTCGAAGGTATGTCTGCATCTAAGATGAGAAAGGCTGCTTTAGAGAATGATTTCGATTCATTCAAGAAAGGTATGCCTAAGGATACTAAACCAGAGACTTTAAAGAATATTTACAAACAAGTTCGTAAGTCAATGAAGTTGGAAAATGCCGTATGGCAAGTTGCACCTAAACTTGACTTTGATAATCTACGTGAAGAATATTTCCAAGAGAATATCTTCAATGTTGGTGAGATTGTAGAGAGCCTAAGTACTGGTATAATCGGAGAGATTATTGTCAGAGGTTCTAACTATGTTATTATTCTAGATGAAGAAGGTAGAACCTTTAGAACTTGGTTAGATAATATATCTTTAGTAGAAGTTGTTAAGGATGCTAGTGTAAGTAGAACAGATCAATCTAATTTCTCAGCCGATGATGGTAGTGGGAATAGTTGGAAGATTGGAACTGATGAATACACAAATGCACTATTACAGATGACTCCTGGCCAATCTACCAAAAAGAAAACCCCACTAAATAGTACTAAAAAGAATGAAAACGATGGACATAAATAACGTATCGACATTCATTACTCTAGATCCCTCTAAACTTTTCAATGCAGAAGGTTTTTATAAAAGGGCTATGGTGATGTATGAAGGAGATGAAGATCTTGTTGAATCGTTCTTGAAGGAACATCTCGCTAGTGATTCACTTGCATATGCAATGCATCTACTAGAAGAAACTAGTTCAACTTCATATATGGGAGTTAAGATCCATTATAATGGTACGTCTTTTAGTGCTCCAACTGCTGGAGTGTATGGTGTAAAGTCAAGACCAGAGATTAAAGCAAGGATTAAAGCAAAAGTCTTAAAGAGAAATGAGACACAGAATAAGGCAGCTGCTCTTAAGAAAGAAGGATATGATAATACTAAATCACCTGATTATGAGAAGAAGAAAAAAGCTCTTGCTAAAAAACATGGTGGAGAAGACAAGATAAAAGGTCATCCTCAGTATGAAGAAAAGGAGAAGGGACGGCATCCAAGAGACCAAAAAGAATTAGATAAAGCACAAGAATTTATTAAGAAGAACCCAAAGTTCGGTGTTAAAGAAGAAGTAATTGATGAGATGAATACTGAGTTATCTTCTATCAAACAGAAGTTTAAAGGTAAGATGACTAAATCATCTGTTGTTAAAAGATTAAAGGATAAGGGTGAGAGTAAGAGAGAGTTTAGAAATTCTTATAAGAAAGATATTGATACAGGATACGTAGGGCCACATAAACCTACTAAGTCTAATTTAAAAACTGCTTTGAAAAAACAAAATGAAGAAGTAGAAGTAATTACTACTCCAGAAGGAGGTTGTACTACTAGAAAGGATCAGTTAGTTAATGTTAGTGAAGAAGGTTATGATAGGATAAAGGATAAGAGAGCTGAAAGAGGTGGTCATGGGCCTGGAGATGGAGATAATCCTTCTACAAGAAAACCTAACTATGGCAAACCACAGACTGATGCTCAGAAGAAGAAGTCTCAGGAGAATTCTAAGAAAGCGTTTGACTTTGTAGTCAATAAAATGAAGAAGAAGTATGGTGACAATGCAGTACTTACTAAGAAAGAAGCAGTAGAAGATGATATCCCCAACTTAAGAGCACGTGCAGAAGAAACTGAGTGTTGTTCTATTTGTGGTAGTTACAAGCATACAACTTCCGAATGTAAAATTAAGAAAGAAGCAGTTACTCCACCTAAAGATGATAGTAAAGTTAAGAGACAGAACATGTTGAAGAGACAGGTTCTAATGAAGAAACTACAAGCAGTTAGAGCTGGTGGTGGAGCAGATGTTGTTGCATCATATCAGCCAGAGGGTGAATTAGTTACTGATGAGTATACAGTAACCAATGCAGATAAGAAAGGTAATACTAAAGCATGGCAGAATTACAAATCAAATAAGAAAAATGTGAAGACTGGTAAGCCTCTATATAAAGCAGCGGATCATGTTAAAGAAGACAGTGATCTAGACACTAAGTTTGCTGAGGTAGTATCTGAGAATAGTTCCTTGGATCCTCAATCCAAAGCAATCGATGTTGCTGATAGTAATACTAATCTTAAAGGTAAAAAGAAAGGTAATGTTATCGTTAACCCTGAAGTAAAAACAAACGTGGATGAATCTATGGAAACCAACAAAGACAATCTACAAGAAGTAGATCTGAATACTCGTAGTGTTGACTACGGTCAAGAAATTAAAAACGCAGAACCAATTAAAAAGAAAAAGCCTCTTAGAGACTTTAAAAAACTTGCTGGTGCTGCTGCAAAGAATAAGAAGTTGGGATGACTTTAAAACTAGAAATTCCATCAACACCAGAAGCATTTAGTGCTGGTCTGATGTTTAGGGAAAGTCTTGGTAAAGATAATGGAATGCTTTTTGTTTTTGAAGAAGCAGGTGAGAAGTCATTTCATATGACAAATACTACTATCCCTTTAGATATTGCTTTCATCAATCAGGATGGTATTATTGAAAGTATTAAAGAACTCAAACCATTAGATGAGACATATGTTTTCTCTGATGCAAAGGTTCTTTATGCAATAGAAGTTAACCGTGGATGGTTTGCTGAGAATAATGTGAAGGTTGGTGATAGGATTCTTGAATCTTTAAAAGATGAACTTCTTGGTAATGCTAGAAAGAAACATGCTGATGCAGAGAAGAAAAAGTTTAAAGACTTTAGAGCTAAAGCAAAAGAAGTTAAACAGAAAGGAATACAGTTCTTTGATAAGAAAGGAACTGGTAGAATAATAGATGGCAAAAAGGTTTATAAGAGATGAGTTTACCAGAAATACCTAATGATCCTTGGTTTAATAAACCCCACCCCCATGATAGTATGCCTATAGCACGTGACCCCAATGAAAATCCCAGACCCGAAGAAGAAATTGCGTGGGATATAGAATTGATGAAGAAAGCATTTATAGATGCTGCTGATGCATCTGATGGTACTTATGCGTCAAGACATGAATCTTCACCTGACTTTGAGAAGGATGGTGGTGCAGAAGAGGTAGTAACTATGCATGAGAAGATGTATAGATTTGCTACTGCAAAGTATAATCCTTTTTCTATAGGTGGATCGGAGAATATTCATGACTTTGATAAAAAGAATAAAAAGAATTAAAGAAGATATTGAGGAACGGATAAAGGATGCTAATCAGTATGCTTATCTTAAGAGACAATATGATCTAGCAACACATATGGAACGAAAGTAACTATATACTATAGTTACGTAGATAATTATGACTCTTCCAAAGGAAGTCATTCTTGAAGCACTTAAGTGTTGCAGGGATGTTTATCCTCATGAACAGGATTTTTTAGTCAGTAGAAAAGTTTCAGGACATACCATTCTAGCTGTAGAAGGTACTAATGAAACTACAGACTGGGTAACAAATCTTAAATTTCTTATTAGAAGAGATGACTGTCATAGAGGTTTTAAGAATAATGCTAATAGGACACTAGCACAACTAGTGGTTGCCTATGAAGGTTTAAATCCAGAAAGAAAATTGGTTATTGCAGGTCACTCCCTTGGTGGTGCAACAGCGACATTGATCGCTGATTTGTTGTGGGAATCTGGCAATAAAAACATTGCACTTGTTACTGCTGGTTCACCAAGGCCAGGTGGTCGTAGATTGAAAAGGAGGATCAAGGATCTTGAACACTATAGGTTTGTACACGGTGATGATATTGTTCCAAAGACTCCTCCATGGCTTGCTGGATACGTTCATACTCATCCAGTTATTAAACTTGAGGACGCAAACGACACAAGATTTGATGGGGTCGCAGACCATAATATGGGATCTTATTACCATGCAGCAGTAGAGTACTTTGAAAATAAGAAGGTTGCATTGTGACCTTTCTATTCTTGTTGTTAAAACCTATCCTCCTAATGTTAGTGAGGAAGGTATTTAAAAAACAGATGAAAGAGTTTGCTGTTCAGATGATGGAAGAGTATGCAAAGACTACTGATAATGATATTGATGATGCTTTAGTCGCTAAGATTAGGAAGTCTATGAGACTAGGAGCTGTATAAATAAAATATAGGTATACCCCGATCCACGGAGAAATAGGAAATGGCTGTTTTTGGAACAATAGATGGTAAGGCGTTTGGCAATACTGTAGCAGTTACACAAAATGACGCTACCGTAACTAAAAACGCTGGAGACGCCATCAACGTTGGAGACATATTAGAATTAATAAATGTCCCTTATATCGTTAAGCAAGTGAATAGTACAACAAGTATTGAACTACATAAACCTTATGTAGCTGCTACTAATAATAGTCTTGGTGCTTCAAGTGCTGTTCGCCGTACTGCTCCTAAAGCAGTCGCTGAATATGTAATTAAGGGCGGAGATAGTAATGCATACGATTTAGTATTTGCAGATACTACAGAACAATCACTCGCAGTTAATAGAAAGAGAGGAATTACAAGTCCTGGCTGGTGGTTGTATCGCAGTTTTACAGACGTAGAAGGTACTACTCGTCATAAAGCAGAATGTATAGCATTCGTTAACATGGCTGCTGGTGCCGATTTCGCTGGTGATGATGCTGATGATTCAATACTAGGAGACTTTAACTCAGTTATTGCTATTAGTTCACAACCATCCAACCAGAACACATCTAGTGGTGCTGCAACATTTGCTGTAGTTGCTGCTTCTACAGGTCAGGCTGCTGGAATTGATGGCAAGCAAAATGCTGGAAACACAGGTGGTAGAACTGCTGGTACATATGTGATCACAGGTACAGGTGGTACTGGATCAGGTATCAAGGTTACTGTTGTAGTTGCTAATAACGGATCTGCAAACGTCTCACTTACTAATGGTGGTGGTGGATACACAGACAACGATACAATTACACTAAGTAGAACTGGTGCATATGGTGGTGCTTCAGACATTACTGTTAAGGTTAACGGTGTCAATAATGGAACACTTACATATCAGTGGCAGAAACGTCTAACATCTTCTGGAAGATTCGCTAATGTCAGTGGTGCAACATCTGCATCTCTAGTACTTAGTAGTCAAGCAGCTGGTAACACAGGTAATCAGTACAGAGTTAGAGTTAACAATGGCGTTGGTGCAACAGAAGTTGTTTCTAATACAGCAACACTTACATTCGCAAGTTAATATATGATTAGGATTCTACGTTATGAAATTTGATGAATTGAACGATGACAATTTTTTATTATTTGCTATAAAGTATTATGATAATCCTCAGTGTTCTACCAAGGACGATTTCTATGAGGATTTGAAACGATTTAAATATATCAAGAGGTTACTCAAGAAATATATTAAGTCGGGTGAATTGAAAACTCATCTATTATTAAATCATATTATAATCATATATAATATTTTTGGTGATGCTGGTACTCCTCTCTTGTTTTATAAACTTGAGAAAGAATCATGGTCTTCTTTGAAAGCTATTTTATTATTCTTAAATAGAATTCAAGAAGATGAATTACCTGATATAATATTAGATGAATATTGTTTAGCGGAGTTACATAAAATCTAATGAACAAGGAAGAACAATATGCTATGTGGGAAGATGGTATTCCTGCCAATAATGCTTCTGGTGGGTCTATTGCTGGACTTCCCCCTGATGAACCTCCTATGTTCAAAAAGAAAAAGAAATTAGATGGTCGCTATAAGGACGTTAAGAAATTTGTAACTAAGTTATTAAAGAGAAGACAGAAGAGAGAAGATAGATTAAGAAGAAAGACTACATTAGAGGAAGAGTTATTTGCTTTACAGGAAAGTGGTGGTAAAGTAATCGACCAACTTAAAAAGATATCTGCAGCTGGTGGTACAGGTACAGTAATATTTGATGATGGAAGTAAACAACCAGTAAACCCTGCTGAAGCAGGTAAGATGGTTACATTGTATCAAGATTTAAATGCTAGTAATCGTGTCAAGATGATTAGATCTATTAATACATCCACACAGGGTTATGAGACAGTGAAAGCATTTGCTCAGTCTCGTACATAGAAAGATGAGAGCCAGTGATGCAATGCTAGAACGACTGGAGAGGGTCATAGAGACGCTTCAGGACAACTCTGTTAAGATGGGAC
>Ga0098041_1001047_pt1 | contig 10634 bp, 5 predicted proteins | sample 8_EtaG_FD_77066 | JGI IMG/M metagenome (GOLD analysis project Ga0098041, IMG submission 77066) | Marine viral communities from the Subarctic Pacific Ocean - 8_ETSP_OMZ_AT15162 metaG | ecosystem: Environmental > Aquatic > Marine > Oceanic | place: Pacific Ocean | collected 2015-01-08
AAAAGAGACAGACGCAGAGCAACCAAAAAAGATTAACGACTTCTCGTTAGAAACACAACTCAACGAAATAGACAAGATTGGGACATCGTTTTATCAAGAATATCGAGGAAAGCAAATCCTCCTATCAAACGTTGAAGTAAGCGCAGAAGACCTGGTTTCAGAACTCGGCCTCGACTTTGACAGTATAGACTGCGGAAACACTTCAATATATGATCGCGATGGCTTCACTACTGAAACCGCAGACCATCGCCACGTATACAGTGTCGACGAGAATGGCAACGGTTTCACCAACACCACCGATGGCACCGTAGAAGACCATACACACGCAATTTATAACTATGCCATTGTTCCTCGCTTCGGAGAAGACGGCCAAGTGGCTCACGTCCATGAATTGGTCCCACGCGCCGACCAACAGGATATAAACAAAGCATCTGTCATGGAACAGGTGACTGCAGCGATGAGAGAAAAATTAACAAAAACAAGTTCTTTCAAAGTCCTTTTCGACTTCAGTTTTGACTTGAACGATGTAGCTTCTCTTATAATGATTTACTGTTTGCAATCCTCTGACGATCAGATCATGTCTCGAGTCTTTAACAATACGAAAAAGCAAACAATACTGATGTTTGATTGGTTGTGGGAAAGAAACCAAGAAAACGATCCATGTGCTTCCAAGGAGGCCCAAGCTCTCGCTCTCAGTTTCGAAGATATGTTTCCAGACATGGCAAGCGCCTTTTTCAATCCAGAGCTTCTCCTTATGATGCTCCTTGCCCCACTCACAACTTATAAAGGTTGGTCGAAGACTGCAGATCCGCACGTCGCCATAACCTCGTCAATCATTGAATTGCTTGGTCTTCCAATCTTGCCAAAGAATATAAAGAAGAACATGCCAAACATAAATCCAGCTTCTCCTAATTTTCTAGATATGGAATGTATAAATTGGCCCGACTTCAGTCAAGCAGTGTCGTTTAATGATGCACTGTTTGCAGGCGCCGAAAACCGCTTCGGACTTGGAGGTCCTTATGATATGCCAGCCACAGGTGTTCCAGCATTCGCTCTGGAAGGCTTGGTCGCCGCAGGTGTAACTTATGCCCCCATGATTCTCGGCCTTCCGCCTTTCCCGCCAACTCCTTTTGGAATGATTTATTATGCTGTAGTGTCCCCTTTAATTTGGCTTCTCAAGGACTTGCCAAGGCTACAAAAAGCGATACAGGATAGTGAAACAGGAAAAAGAACTCTCGCCAGCACAGGCTTGAATGTTGGCCCTATTGTTTGCGAAGACCAAACACCAGAAGAGGTGATAGAATCAGGCGCAGCCGAAACAGTTGAAGATGCAGAGGATTGTCCTCCGTTACGAGAATTCCAAGACACAATAATTGACGCAGCAGATGCAGCAAAAACCTCGTCAGGAGATGAGAAAGAATGCTAAGAGGTACAAATCATGGTAGCAAGTAAAAACTTTTTAACACCACAACTTCCACTCGCCGAAAATGGCGAACTGGAATACAAGCATATTGGAGAGTACAGCTCTCTGATTAAACAAAACTTCAAAAACTTAATTTTAACTATACCCGGCGAGAGAATGATGGACCCCGACTTCGGTGTTGGAATACAAAAGTTTCTTTTTGAAAACTCGATAGGAGAGGCAACTTCAGGTATAAATTCAAGAGTTGCTATGCAATTGGCACAATATATGCCTTTCGTGGAATTAAACAATGTTCTGGTCGAACAGGGCGAAGAAGAGGCCACCTTGCGCGTTCGGATTTTCTATTCCGTTCCTACGCTCGCAATCAGTGAATACATTAATTTATCGTTCGGAGCTAATGGCCGTCTTATAAGTTAAGTGTAAAGTTATATGTTTAACTATTTAGGAGAGTGGAGAAACACAAATGGGAAAAAAGAGCAACCTACCAATAAACTATACAAGTAGAGACTTTGAAACGATCAAGCAGGATTTGGTCGATCACGCGAAAAGATATTATCCAGATACATTTCAGGATTTCAACGAGGCTGGTTTCGGCTCACTTATGTTGGACACTGTTGCGTATATCGGAGATATATTATCTTTTTATGTGGATTACCAAGCTAACGAGTCGTTTGTCGACACAGCCACGGAATTTCAAAATCTTGTAAACTTGGGAAATCAAACTGGTTTTAAGTTACAGTCAAATCCATCTTCCCATGGTACAGTGACGTTTTTTGTCATGATCCCTGCCAATGCTGCAGCAACAGCACCGGACCCGCGATATATCCCGATTCTCAAGAAGTCTAGCTCGTTAACCTCCACTTCTGGTGCCAGATTTACCCTTGATGAAGACGTGAACTTTGCAGAAGGCGACACTGTTGTGGCTAGAGTAGACCCCACAAGCGGCGCCCCAACCCAGTTTGCAATCAAGAATTACGGCGCCGTATCGTCAGGTGAGCTAAGAACATCGGTCATCACCATCGGCGCATATGAAAAATTTAGAACTGAAAGCATTGCAGACTCGGCAATAACAAACATCGTATCAGTTCACGACAACGACGGTAATGAATATTACGAAGTTGATTATTTGACTCAGAATATTGTAATGCGTTCCACTGCAAATAGAGACACATCAACACAATCAACTGTACGAGAGATTCTAAAGCCTCTCGTCGTCCCACGAAGATTCACAACAAAGAGAACATCACAGGGTATGACACTCCAGTTCGGCTCCGGGAAAGAAGAAAGCTCAAACGAAAACGTCTTAGATCCATCCAGCGTAGCTGTAAAGATGCATGGAAAAGAATACATCTCAGATGTTGAGTTAGATCCGTCAAAGCTTTTGTCTTCAGATTCCCTTGGAGTTTCACCGTCAAACACCGCATTAACAATTGTTTATAGAAGAAACACAAAAGATGACACGAACATCAGCACGAATTCACTAACAGCAGTTGACACTCCGCTCTTGGATTTTACGGACATCGCAAACTTAGATCAAACAGTAGTTCAAACAATCCAGTCCAGTGTCGAGTCGACAAACGAGGAGCCCATCGTTGGCTACATTGAAGACAACAACGTAGAGGTTTTGCGACAAAGGGTACAAAACTCTTTTGCAAATCAACGCCGAGCCGTTACATTAAAAGATTACGAAACAATGGCTTACTCGATGCCTTATAAATTTGGAGCCCTCAAGAGGGTCAAAGCGATTTCCAATCCCAACCCACGACGCGGAAACCTTAATATCGCCACTATTGCAATCGATTCAGATGAAAATCTTATCCCTGCAAACTCAATTTTAAAAGATAACCTAAAGACATGGTTGGATAAAGGTAGAATGATTAACGATGCCATTGAGATCGTCGACGCAAAGATTATCAATCTTGGCATTGACTTCACTGTGGTTGGAGATTTAAATAAAGACAGCAGTGTTATTTTACAAAACTGCATATCGAAATTAGAAGAACACTTCAACGTAAAAGCTGACATTGGAGAAGATTTTTACATAACGGATGTTTACAAAGCATTGAAAGATGTAGAAGGTGTCATCGACGTCGTTGACGTAAAAATAAACATCAAGAACGGCGCAGGCTACAGTTCGACAACATTTAATGTTACAGATAATCTATCTACAGATGGTAGAGCGATAAACATCCCTCGTAATGCTATTTACGAAATTAAGTTCCCTGACGCCGACATCAAAGGAGCAGTTAGATAATGGCTATTAAAAGATATACAGCAAACGCAGACAATACCATTACCAATGCTTTCGAGGCAAACTTGCAAACTCGCGGCACAGGCTCTAACATGGGTGAGTCGGATATTCTTGAAACATTTACAATTTACGGACAAGCAAACTCTTCTTCAATGGAACAATCAAGAGTTTTGATAAACTTCCCAATTTCAGAAATCACAACAGACAGAGCTTCTGGAGACATCCCAGGAAGCGGTAACGTATCATTTTATCTAAGAGTTTATAATGCTCCACACGGACAGACACTGCCAAAGGATTACAGATTAGCAGTACTTCCTGTTTCAAGATCTTGGTCGGAAGGTTACGGCCTTGACATGGAAGGTTACACAGATCCAGGTTTTTCTAACTGGATATCCGCATCTGTCTCCTCATCTGGCGACGCTGGTGGTTGGACCACGGAAGGTGGCGATTATCATAATACTCCCGCTTATTCACAATATTTAAGCACAGGAACCGAAGACATCGAAATCGACATAACAACTTTGGTGGAAGAATGGCTCGCTGGCACAAAAGATTCAGATGGAATTGGAATCCAAGTTTCGTCTAGTTACGCATCTATGGATCGCAGCTTCTACACAAAGAAGTTCTATGCAAGAGGTACGGAACACTTTTATTACAAACCAACTATCGAAGCCCGATGGGATTCGGCCAGAAAAGATAGAAGAAATTCTTTCTATGCATCAAGCTCTCTGGTCCCTGGTTCAGAAAACTTAAACACACTTTATTTATACAATCAAGTTCGCGGCCAGCTAAAGGATATCCCAGCAGTCGGAACCGGCGAGCTTTCGATGAGTCTGTATTATGGCGCTTCAACGGCTCCTGCAGGAACTGCATTGACGTGTTCTGGGCCAGACGGCATCGGCGTTACACAAGTTACTGGCGGCTGGGTTGCCACAGGTATTTATTCAGCATCCGTTGCTATTGACACCACGTCCTCTTATTTGTACGACGTCTGGCACAACGGCGCAGCAACTGAATATGTGACAGGAAGTCAAATATCCGTAAGAAGCTTCTCTACAAACACTGCAGCCGATACAGGTGAATATGTTTCAAACATCACCAACATGAAGCCGACTTATACAACTTCGGAAAAGCCACGCATGAGAATGTTCATTCGGGATAAAAATTGGAATCCAACAATATACTCCGTCGCCACAACAAACATCGAGACGAAAATAATTGAAAATGCATATTATAACGTCTTCCGTATTGCTGATGACTTCGATGTCATCTCTTATGGTACAGGAAGTGCCAACGAAGGATACACACAAATGTCTTACGACAAGGACGGCAACTATTTCGATATCGACATGTCTCTATTTGACGTTGGGTACTCCTATGGTATTAAAGTTTCCTACAGAGTGAATAATCGTTACGAGGAACAGACAGAACTATTTAAATTTAGGGTAGAATAATGCGACGATGGAAGATACCTCAAAAGTCTCAGACAGCTACAACTAGAGATGATCTGAAGACAGAAAACATAGAATCCTACAAGATCATTGAAACCTCTGAGGAATTGGAGCAAAGAGTAGTTCCAAGACTGGACTATTCAGATCCAGAAAAGTTTGTAACATATGGCTCTGCAGAACAATATTATGTCTCTGCCATCGAGAACATTTACAACGAATATCCATACGACGGCTCAAAAAATGAAAAGAACCTGTGGCACTTGTCTGCTTCTGGTTTAGACAATTATATTTTTGAAAATGAATATCCTCGATCCAACGGCCACATTAAAATATCATCTGCAGGATGGGGCGACACTGCTGCCACTGAAGACGCCGGCAAGTACGCGCTTCCTACAAATAGGGAATATATCACCATCTATGGTGGTCCATCAACAGATTCAACAGCGATGAATTTAGCTAGTCTGTTCCCTTCTGCGGGAGGAAAAGCAAACATAATCGACGCCACAGAAAATCGAGAATCAAACCTGACACTCGGAGATCCAGCAGGCAACACAATTGAATTCTGGTTAAAGAAAGAAGATTTCCACGCCTTCGGCCAACAAGAGGTCGTTTTCGACATGTGGGCCACAGGCTCAGCACAAGGAACATCAGAATACGGAAGAATGTGTGTCTATCTACATAATAATTCGTCAGACCCATGTCTCGGTTTGGCCTATATTTCTGGCACTGTCGGAATTCAAGACACTTTTGTGACAACAACCACAGCTTCAATTGCTGATGGTAATTGGCACCACTACGCAATCGCAATCAGTGCTGTCAACGGAACAGCCGACTTGTATATTGACGGCACCTATAAAGAACAAATAACAGGAACACCTATCGGACCCGTCCAAGGCGCCCTCGTTGCTAATATTGGTGCTTATTATGAAGCCCGACCTGCCGATGGTTTATCGCTTACATCTGGCTTCGAAGAAGGTTGGTGGGAATCTGACGCAACCTCTTTAATGCCTCTAGAGGCCGAATCCGATCCACCAACTGTTTTCGAGGAAGACGCATTTGGTAACTTGATGCCACAAGCTTCACCGACAGGAAATGCAATTTGGGATCTTGATGCTTCCGGCGATTTGATGCCAGATGGTGATGTTGATGTAAGTCCGTTTCCTAACTTGGTCCCAGGATGGTGCAAAATTTCAGGCTCCATTGACGAGTTTAGATTCTGGAAAACAGAAAGAACCAGAACCGACATTGGCTTAAACTGGAGAACACAGGTTTATGGCGGCACCAACACTGACGACGCCAATACAACTTTGGGTGTTTATTATAAGTTTAACGAAGGGATCACCTCAAAGAATTTGGACGCAACCGTCTTGGATTATTCGGGAAGGACATCTAACGGCACTTGGACTGGCTATATCTCTTCTGGCCGCAGCAGAACTTCTGCAATGGTCGAAAGTGGAGCCGCACTTAAAGAATTTAAAGATCCAACCATGTACGAACAGGACCCTCTTGTTATTGCCCTGAAGGAGTCGAAACAAGCCTCCGGATTGATGTACGACCAGCAAAACAACGCATCGTTATACAACTCAATGCCGATGTGGATTCGCGAAGAAGATTCAGGACAATTAAACTTATTAAAACTAACTCAGGTTATGTCTTCGTATTTAGACACGCTGCAGAACAGCGTATCCGAAGTGAACTCGATAAAGGACATGAACTACCCCAGCGGCTCCGAAGAGCCACACAGCTTTATTAAAAGAAACATTCAGAACCTTGGTTTCGATACCACTGATTTCTTCTTGGACGCCACAGTACTTGAAAAGTTCATGGATCGTAATAACAACGGTGAACTGGAATACAAACTAAACGATATTAAGAACTTGATATATCAAAATATTTATAATAATTTAATTTTTATCATGTCTTCGAAGGGAACGGAAAAGTCATTTAGAAACCTTTCTCGATGTTTCGGCATCAGTGATGACTTGCTTAAATTGAAAGTTTACAGCAATAACGAGGAATACAAGCTCGAGGACAAGTACGAGACTGCCTCGATAAAGAAGAACACTATTGACTTCAATGATCCAACAAGATTCGAAGCTGTAATCTGCCAAAACACGAGTTCGCTAACCCCTTCTCGCAATTGGATTTCGTCATCATCTGAAGACTTTGACCTTCTTCATGGTATGACACTCGAAGGGGACTTCTTATTCCTCGAAAAGCCCAACGCCGCATCACCTTTTTACTTTGACACGCCTTTTACAAAATCCTCTCTTTTCGGCTTCCACGGAGCCGACAGTAGCACCGTTACCTGGTTGGCAACAGATTATGCAGATTTACAGGTTTACGCAAATAGAGAGCAGAGAAATGGCGCCAACGCATATTTCCAATTAACCTCTTCCGTCCTCGGCATCGACTTAACTTCAAGCACATTTCCAGAAGTATACGGTGGGGAAAGATGGAACCTTGCAGCAAAGATAAGGAACGAGGATCTAGACACTTCACCGGGAACCTATACAATTGAATTTCAAGGCGTCAACGCCGCTGGTGATCGAATCGATGATTCGTTTGTCCTCTCCGCATCTCTCGACTCAACTAAAGCTAAGAACCTCCTCCAGCAGGGGAAGAGAATTTATGCTGGCGCGTATAAAACCAATTTCACAGGCTCTACAATATACAAGTCAGACGCACTTGTCTCAGGTGTTCGCTATTGGGCGAAGCATCTTACGGAAGATGCCATAACAAACCATGCAAAAACCCTGGGGAGTTGTGGAATAAAAGATCCAAACAGGCCATTATTCAATGCGACCAATAACATGCCTGCAATTGACACGCTGAAGTTAGACTGGAATTTTGAAACAACAACTGCAGCAGATAGTTTGGGAGAATTTGATATTGCTGATTTCTCATCCGGCTCTGCAGAAAAAGCAGCTTTATATAATTCGTTTGGTTACATCCACGAAGGAAAAGGATACGACTTCCCAGCCAACGTGACAGCGATCAATCAAGAATACATTCCTACTCTGAGAAGGATCAATCCAGAAAACGCTAACGGCGCAGATATGGTCAGTGTCTTAACACCGTCCGAAGAAATTAGACAAGAGCTGTCAAACCCGACAAATTTAGCTTTTGGAATAGAGAAGAGTCTTTACCAGATTGTTTCGGATGAGATGTTGAAATTCTTCTCCACCTCAGCGGATTTAGCTTCTCTGTATCTAAAACCTTCAGACAAGTATAATACAGCGAATCAAGAGCTTGCTGCCATTCGAAAAGCATTTTTTGATAAAATGGAAAACACTCCTGATGTGAATAAATTTTATGATTATTTCAAATGGATCGACGACGCTGTTGTGACTATGTTGCGACAGCAATTGCCTGCATCTGCAGAAATCCTCGAAGGTCCACTAAACGTGATCGAAAGTCACATTCTCGAAAGAAACAAATATATTCACAAAACCCCGACTTATGCGACAACAAGATCTCGTGTTATTGAAGGTTCAATGAGATCACCAAATGCGGAGAAAGCAAAATAATGACCACCGAAGTTTTAGATGAAGTAAGAATTATTAGAAACATGATTTTGGATCAAAGAGCCAAGTTCGTAATCGTCACAGCATCAGAGCGAACTTCTGGGATGTATGTTAGAAATACTGGAAAACTACAGTCTCCATCAGCCACTGTCGATTCCTCAAGCCTTCAAGCTTTTAATGTGGGCGAAAACAAAGTAAAATATCTATTTAAAGTAGAGTAATCCGGAGGAAACACTGATGACAACAAAAAATATCGTACCAAGAACAGGAAGCCAAGGCGAAATTGGAACTTCGGCTAAGCCTTGGAAAACAGCTCATGTTGATGAGATCATAGCGACACAGGTGTCCTCCTCTTACCTTTCAGCCTCCTCTGATGCCAGAGTTGCAGGCAACTCTCATTTTGGTAGCGAACTAACCAATACTCACATTTTTACAGGCTCTTTTCATCAGACAGGCTCTGGTGCAACATCTACATTTAAAGACCAGATCATCACTTCTGGCTCCATGAAAGTAACAGGCATAGCAGGAACATCAGAAGTTTTCAGAGTCGAAGGGCTTGGTGAAACCAATATTTTGTCTGATGGTAACATAACATTAAATGCACTCGGCAACGACCTCCACCTCAAAGCAGAGGCTGGTGTTGTTGTTTCAGGCTCTTCCGGTGGAGGCGTCAGCATTCGAGGCGGCGACATCTCACTTGGTCAGTCATCCAACCCTCAAAATGCAAATGTCTATGGTCGCTTATCCGCTTCCCTCGGAATCACAGCCTCCGCCTTCGTTGGCGACGGCTCTGGTCTAACTGGTGTCACAGGTGACTGGGACGGACAACACACAGGCGACGCTGGAATCACAGGATCACTTGATGTCTTGGGAAACATCTCCGCCTCTATAAATGTTTCAGCTTCAGGTCTTTACAGTGACAATCTTATTATCGACACCTCAACCAGTCTCGCAGGTCACACTCAAATCCAAAATGTTGGCACCCGCGCCCTCGATGTCACAGGCAGTTCCATGTTTAGTGGTGGCAATGTAGAAATCAACGGCGATCTCAACATCCAAAGTGACACCCCATTATACTTGCTCGGCGCCGATGGTTCACAATCAGGCTCGATTCGAACCGTCAGCACCCCCACAAAAGCCATATTGATTGGAAACAACGGAACAGCTAATGTCGGCATGCTTACTTATGGCTCAGATGCCTTCATGATGAATGGTGCAACATTCGCAGAAGTAAAAGTTACAGGAAACGATGTAAACCTCACACCAAACGCTTCAGGTAAAGTTGCAGTCACAGGCGATCTCTCAGCTTCTATAAATATTTCAGCTTCTGGTTTTTATGGCGACGGCTCAGGCTTAACTGGTGTCACAGGTGACTGGGACGGACAGCACACAGGCGATGCAGGAATCACAGGCTCACTCTCTGTTAAGGATGACGACGGCTTTATTCTTCGCGGTGCTGACGGCACCACTTCTGGCTCTTTCAAGCATCTTGGCGGCGGTGTAACAATCGGAAACACTGCAAACTCAATAGGTATGATGTCTTTAGGAGCCCAGGCTTTCATGTCTAATGGTGTCGCAACTATGAATGTAAATTCTACAGATGTAAACCTCACACCAGATGCTGCTGCAGGTAAAGTCGCAATCGCAACAAAGGCAGAAATCACAGGCACCCTCACTGTTACAGAACAAATCTCAGCTTCCCTCGGCATCACAGGTTCTGAAATTCATGCGATTGGCGATTTGTATGTCGGTGACACAGGTATCGCCCCCAAGCTATACAGAAGAGCTCTATCTAAGTCAAACAGTGAACACAAGGCAAATTACCTTGCATCTGAAGATTATGTAAGTTGGTATTCAGCCTATGGAGTCCCATCACTCAGCAACCCCATGCTGACAAACACTTTCTACTTGGCAAACGTCAGGTGGGAAATAAGTTCGTCTGATGGTAATGCTTATAAGTTGTTTGATAACGATTATGCTGG
>Ga0098041_1001052_pt1 | contig 10621 bp, 10 predicted proteins | sample 8_EtaG_FD_77066 | JGI IMG/M metagenome (GOLD analysis project Ga0098041, IMG submission 77066) | Marine viral communities from the Subarctic Pacific Ocean - 8_ETSP_OMZ_AT15162 metaG | ecosystem: Environmental > Aquatic > Marine > Oceanic | place: Pacific Ocean | collected 2015-01-08
AAAAGGGTGCCAGACGGCTCTTTATACGGTAAAGGCATGATTGCCTCGCGTATAGACGATCCTGGAGCATCTACATCTCTAAATTCTCCAGGCTGTAGGGGCAAGTCTTCATCGCGAACACGTAATCCTCTTGCTTTAAACCCAGCAGGTAGATTAGCTAATGTTCCTGCATCAATGAGCTGACGTAAAATAGAAGTTGCTGATTTAGTTAAGCCCCCAATCATATGTATGAGGCCAAAACCATAAAATCCCAATCCTGGCATGAATTTATAATGGGTAAAATAACGAATTTTTCTCTTTTTAGCGTCATCTTTTTTGTAATTACGACGAATAGATAAAATTTCATTACTGTCTTCGTGAATCGTTACAATATATGGAACAGCTATGCCTGTTTCTTCTCCGTCTTCGTCCACATGCCCAAATCCTGGAAGATCAAGGTCAACGTGCATTTCTAAAAGGGTAATACTGTCTTCGTTTTGTATTGTTCTACGAAATCCAGTTAAATCTGCAACTTTTTCTTTAGCTTCGTTTTCATTTAGAGAGGCACTATCTTCTTGTATTTCTGTTTCTCTATAAAACCCGTCAACTTGTAACTTGAGAATATCATTCGAGTTCATAGTTACAGAATGTGTGATCCGAGGGCAAGTATCTAAATTAGACTCAGTGTACGAAACGACTAAGTCGTCAGGCATTACAAACTTACTAACTGGTCTATTAAGAGTAGGGTCAAAATAAGTCTTTTTAAACGTAGACCCAGAAAGAGGAAGGTAAAACAACATCTGGTCTAGCTCTGGATCATACTCTTCCATGACATCTAGAACCATAAAGTTCATATAATTACGAACACGTTCCGCTTGTTCCTCTATCTCTCGGGTATGCTCGCCTATAATCCGTGTTTGTACTGGTCCTCCTGGAGGGATCAGCTCTTTGTAGGCTTGCGCTTGGAACTGGGTCGCAGCTTCTGCAAGTAACGGATGGGTAACGCCAGAAGCCCCTCTAAACGGCTCATCTCGATCTTCCGTCTTAACACCCAAAAGGTCCAAACCGTCTGTATATGCATCCAACCAATCTTGACGCGACTCCAAATCGTCTTTGTAAGACGCAATAAGGTCTGAAGAAAGCTCTTGAAGGTCTCTTTCGTCCATTTCTTCAGCGAGGTTAACGTAGAAATCACCTTCTTCATCATTTTCATCCTCTTCAACATATCCAACAATCGCGCCACCGTCTTCTAACATTACAGTGTCGTCTTCAGAGAAAAGAGAGGGCTGTTCTTCCTCTACAACTTCTATTTCAAGCTCTTCTGAGGGTGTTTCAACCAGTTGTGCAATAGATTTTTCAACAGCCATAACTTACCTCAATAATATGTAAAACTTTTTAGTTTATAATCTAGTTCATCATCTTCGTAATCGGAGGGTTGACGTATAAACCCACCCTGCCTAAAGCGCAAAAGGGCTTGCGTCGTAGAATCGACCAAATCGTCGTTTTCTCCGTTAGGGAATTCACATAATTCTTCGATAAGTTCCTCTCCGAACCTCGTTTCTGGTACCCAGACCAGTCCAGACTCGAAAATGGGTGCCACAGCGTTAGTCCGAGCAATTTTATCATTCCCTCTAGTAGGTGTATAATTTTGTACGGGTATGCCCATAGCCCTCAATTCCTGAGTTAAAGGCATCCCAGAGGCTTTCGCTTCGATAATAACTGAATCAGGCTCCCAATGTATATAACTTTCGTAAGCGATTTTCTTTAACTGAGGAAAATCAAGCCTATCTTTGACGGAATCTAGTAAAACTATGTGGTAATTACCGTGGTCCTCGTCGTTTTTAAAGACTCCCCACGTTGTAATTGCACTAAAATCCGCTTTTTCGTTCTTTGAAAACGCTGTATCATAACTTTGTATTATGTATTCGGGGATAGGAGGCTCAATTTTGTCCCAAGTCATAATCCATTCACGTTTTATAATGGCACCTTCGCCACCAGTAGGCTGTTGCATCCACTGTGCAGCCCATTTTGCGTGTGGCAAAGAAGCACGAACTCCTTCTAACTCCTCAATTTTCCAAAATTCAGGCCAACAAGGGTTCCCAGAGGGCATAATTGCAGGAAATTCTATAACTTCCCATTGATCAGCCTTTGGATCAAGGGCTTGAGCCTTAATTAGCTGGCCTGTTAGGTCTTTTTTCGACCATCTTGTCATAACAAGAATGATTGTTCCTCCAGGCTGGAGACGCTGACGAGGACCAGACGTATACCATTCATACGCTGATTCCATCGCCGTTTCGCTCATCGCATCTTGTTCCGAGTGGGGGTCATCAATTATAAGAACATCAGCACCACGACCAGTAATCGCACCGCCAACACCAGCCGCAAAGTATTCTCCGCCTTTTGCCGTCTCCCATCTTCCTGCAGCTTTAGAGTCTGCTCTTAGAGAAACGTCAGGAAATACCTTTTTATAATCATCGGTATCTACAAGGTCACGAATTTTACGACCAAAACGTACAGCCAACTCGCCTGTGTGCGTAGCTTGAATAATTTTTAGATCAGGTTTAAGACCCAAGAGCCAAGATGGAAGCATATAGGACGACATTTCTGATTTCGAATGTCGTGGACCCATATTAATAATTACACGTTTTAATTCACCTCTAGCTACGCGATTAAACGTCTGCGACATTTTACGGTGATGGTAGCCTTCAATAAATGATGGCCACATTAACCTAACGAAACTTAAAAAATCGTCGCGTGATTGTTTACGAACTTCGCGTTGTTTTAATTCTTCGGCGATTATAAACGCTTGTTCCGCTTTTTCGCGAGGAAGGTGGGAAAAATCTAAATTATCAAGCATTAATCACCCATCTCTGGAAACAGCTTGGAGGATTTGTCAGAGTAATAGTCCCTATCCGTGCGGAAGGTCGTACTAGGGTCTGGATCTTTCATTGGCGCACCCATATAGGATGGTCTTGATATAGCTAACTCTCTTTGCATATCCATATCGACTAAAAATCCTGGCTCTGGATCTACATCATAAAGACTATCTATATTTTTAGATTTTAAAACAGTATTAATTTCATCGTCTACTTTTTCTATAGCTTTCCGTAAAGTCATTCCTGGATTCATAGCCATAAAATCTTCAAGTAATTCTAAAGTAATTGGAGACGATAATGCTCCTCCTGCGTCACCTTCTTTTTCAACTAAATCTACAAGTTCTTGTTTTTTAACACGTACCGGCTCAGAAAAATCTCTTAAAGCATCATCTATTTTTAATTCCTCCCCTGCATCATCTAAAAGTGGGGGTAATCGTGGTCCAGCTAATCTAGGCATTCCTGCTAATTCTTTTAATTCTGTTTTTAATTCATTTAAATGATATATACCTTGTAAATCCCCTTTAGGAGAATCTTTTGTTAAGTAAAAAACATTACGAAGTTGGTTTTGTACAAAAGGTAAATTATCCAAGAGCGAAGAACCAGTAACCTTGGGTAATGTTTTTGCAGCAGCTTTTGTAGCTGTCGCCGCGCCCATCGGTAAATCACCGATTACTTTTGCAATTCCTGTTGCGGCTATCGGTAAAGCTGCAATCCCTTGCGTAACTTTCCGACGATCTAAATCAACGTCTTTAGTAGGACTACCTTTCGGCAACATCCGCTTTATACCTTTAGCCATAAGCGCAGTTGCTGGAAACGCTTCAAGCGCACTTAAGCTAACCGTCGCAGCTCCAATACCTTTTCCAACTAAATCATCAGCACGTTTAAATTCTCGCGCTCCTTCTTGGCCACCATATAACGCTTCGGCTGGTGAAAAAGTAGCCGCGCCTAATGAACCTAAAATCGACTCTGCGTTAGGGTTTCCGAAAATATCTTGGGCTAATTCAACAGCTTTATAATTATCCATACCAAATTTATCGCGTAATAAATTTGCTACAGTCCTAGTAGACCGTTCACGAAACGTAGGATTATACGCTTGTATCCCTGTTGCTTTCGATAATATTTCTTCGCTAGTTTTCATAATTACATCGCGTCTAATGGCACTGCGCTACGCATTTCTCCAGATGCCTTTTTCGCATCCTCTGATCTTTCCTGCTGCATTTTAGCAACAGTCATTTTAAAATTATTATAAATAGTATCAAATTGTTCAGGATCCATCCGATAAAAAACATCAGGGTCTACGCCCATAGCTTGACCAACTTCTTCCTCAGCATCTAATCCTGTTTCGGTTGCTCCTGTTATAGCATCTATTGGTAATCCGGCAAGACCAAAAGCTGCTTTAGGTAATGCTCTTGCGGCTCCAGTTAAAGCAGCTATTCCAATATTACCACGTTTAAATGTTTCGCCAATATCTATTGGACCTTTTTTATCAAAAACCCCTTCTTGTATCGTCGATTTTAACATAAAGTTAAAACGATCACGATCAAGAGTTCCTTCGTCTAATTGTTTTTTAACTGAAGTATGAAAATCATCAATCTCATTTAAATCTTTAAAATAAATATTTTCAGCTTTAGATTTTTCAACACCGTTTTTTAAATTAAAGGTAAGTGCCGATTTAGCGTGTTGGTATCTTGCTTTCCTAGCCGCCTCGATTATTTCGTCAGGACTAACGTCCATCGTCCTTGTAACTGCGCCGCCAAGTATAGAAGGACTTTTATCAAACGGATAGCGTTTAGCTTTATCAGCTGTAAAACCATACCAACGACCAACGGCATCTTCATCAGGAGATAACGTCTGGCCAAGACCTTTAATTAAGTTCTCACCTCGAAAAGCTCTAATACTTTGATCAGGCGTAACTTTATCAGACATTTCTAGTAGGGATTCCACCTATCCCATAATAAGGACGAATTGGACCCATCATCAAAGGAGGGAATCCTGAATTAGAATTAGAGGGAGGACTAAACGGACTGTTCAATCGTGGCAGTGGATACCCTCCTGCATAACCTGCATAAACTTCTGGTAAATTTTGTACAGGGTCAAATATAAAACCGCCCTTTGGACCTTGATATTTTTCTTGACCGAAAAGATCATCTGGTGAAGTTATCTCGTCAACTGGTTCTTCTGGGTCTCTAATAATATCCTCTTGGTCACTTTCTCCTGCTCCATCTCTTCCACCACCTTCTGGGTATTGGTTTTGATTTTGACCATATCTTTCGTTATAACTACTTTCACCACCAAATAACCGTTCAAGAAAATTAGGACGATCATAAATTCCTACATCTACTTGAGCATTAGCACCGCTAGTTAATCCAGGAATATCAGGTTGTTTGTTAACTAAACCTGTAGCTAATTCCGAAGCTCTATCTATAGCTCTCGTTCCCGCACCACCCGTTGCTACATTAAATAATTGACCTAATCCCCCTTGACCAGGAGCAGATACAAAAGGTTGCCCGTCTGGTCCTGGCTGACCTTCGATCCCTAATTCTCTATTAAGACCAAAAGCTGCTTCAAGACCCGCTAACGGTATCCCCATTGGAGTCATAGCAAAAAGACCTCTTGCTACCAGTTCCGAATCACTCATTTCACGGGGTCTACCAACAACACGTCCGAGATCAGTTATATCACCTTCACTTAATCCAGGACGAATTGTATTTGGCTGTCTATATCTTGAAGAATCTTCGCCTAATTTATCAGCATAATCCGCATAAGTTACAACTTGCTGAGGTTTGTCCGTTTCTTGTAATATTTGTTGCCTTTCGTATTCAGCCTTTTCTGCAGGACTAAGGTTATAGTTCTTCATAGTTACGAACATTTTCCCTTGGCCATAAGGGTCTTTATATCTTTCATATGCTTGCTGGCGATAAAAATCTTGTTGGCCTTTAGTCATACCCGCTCTTTTATCACCAACCTTTAAACCTAAAGCTCTTTGCGCAGCAGTAATTCCTCGACCAAACGCCGTTGAACTTCCCGCAGCAGGATTATCACCCCTCGGATTAGTATCCGTAATTCCCGCAATTCTTTCAAATTCAGATTGGGTAAAACCTTTATTATCCGTTAAAAAATCACCCTCTTCATCAAAAGTATCTTTGCTAGGATCATAACTTCCTGATCTTCTTTGTTGATCTAAATCGGCTGCTGTAAGGGGAACACTTTGACTTCTTGCATTTAAAAAATCAAATAAAGGTTCTGTAACAGGTCCAGTGTAGGGTTTCCCTCCTTTTAGAAACTCTTGTGATGAGAAATCTGGTGTTCGACCAACACGACGGCCAAAATTTTGAGCATTAGGATATTGAGGGTTTATATTTAAATAATCATCATATGGAGAAGGAGGAGTAGCTTGGTCTCTAGCAAAGTCAAGTGCTTGCTTTCTCGCTCGCGCAGCATCTTCCGATTGACGATTTTGTTCTTGACGCTGTTGTTCTTGTTGTTGAGCAGCTAGTTCATCACGGTATCTATTAAGAGTATCTTCCATCCCCCCGCGATCTTGACCGCCGCCGCCACCACCACCTGTGGCACCTCCACTAGGCGAATAAGTATCAGAGGTTACACTGTCTTGACCCTCATTCATACCGCCGCCACCATAATCGTCAAAACTGTCGATGCCGTAACTTTCGTCAATATCATCATAAGCAGGAATACCCATTGGTCCTGGTCTGCCAGACCCTCCTAAAAACTTCAAAATATCAGCCTCCTCAGGCGTGATATATGACAATATATGATCCTGACCACGAATGTCAGCACGACGAGGGGGATTGCCCATTAGATACCTCCAAAAATATATGCGGAAAAAGATATACTAATTTTTTATCTCTGACTAGGGATCTTGGACCATTAATAATAGTATGAGTGGTTTATGTAAATTTTTTGTAAAATTTTTTGGCATATCTCGAGGCTGCTATAAGACGATGTTGTTTATATAAAGTCCGTGCGCGGATTTAGGGGTGGTGGGGGTACGAAAAAGCCCCAGCCAGACCGTGTCCGACTGGGACTCAAAAAGTAAGGCTGGGACCGCGAAGCCCCAGCCAGTGGGCTAGACGCCCGCTTTAAGTAAGCCTTTAGCCAAGAGACCTTTACGATAAAAAGTCAGGATACGAGTAGACGTCTGGACAGTAGACAGCACGCTATCGCTATCGTCCAAAGCCTTAATCAAATCCGCTTGACTAGCAGTACCACCGAGCTGGTCAAGCGTATAAAGAATAGCTTGGGCTTGGGGTGGCAAAGGCTTTTCAAGCGCAGCCATTTTATCAGCCGCATCCGGAGCCAAAGACAACTTAATATTACCGCGACCGTTAGCAGTCGGGGCAGGGATACCGCAACGCGCAATAGAAGTGGCGTCGACAGTAGGAGTTACAGTGGCAGAAGTAGAAGGCTTAGAAATCTTAGACATATTCAAATCTCCAATCAAATCCGGAGACGACAACCGCGCCGTCTCAACACGATTAATTATAGCGATTTTCTTACTATAGTAAACCCCCTGCTCATACTTTATTTATTATCAGCTGATAGTTGATAACTATACTATAGTAAGAGCGAAACAACGCCAGTCAGACAGTCAGTCAATCAACGCCCCCGCGCAAAAAGAGAGCGTGAGCGAACTTGTACCCACGCTGCTGCTTTCTTATGATGATGAAGAGTCCCTCCTCCTTTCCCTCTCCATCTCAACGCATACGCACGACCAGAAGCCAACGACTGCAAACCACACGAAGATGAGTAGCACGACAATCTTCCACTCTTCCATGATCATGACCCCAACTGCTGGGCATGACGCCAACCAATCATTTCCATCATAAGGTCAGCTTTATCGCGACCGCCAGCGACACCTGTCTCATTTTCCACAGCTTCTTGAAACAGGAGAGAGACTTCCCTAGGAACATGATAAGACTCACCATCCATCCAACGAATAGATCGAGCGTGGATAGGGTCTAGAGAAAGAAGACCATACTTATGATGGGACAGATAATCAAAGCCATCGCAACCCACGTCACCATACTCAGGTAATGAGACTAGAGACAACCGACCATTTTCAACGCTAACAGCTTCCATAACTTTCTTCCTTTCTATAACTAACTACCTTTATACTATAGTATAGTAAAGCAGCAATTTAAAGTCAAAATAACGTACAAAATAAACAAAGTTATCAGCTCCCTTACGCGAGTCAATCAATCAGACAATCAATCAATACCTTTGATAAAATCAAAGGAAAGAAGTCAATCAATCAATATGCGTGCTGCTTATGATGATGAAGGGTAGTCAGTCAGTCACTCAGGAACAGAGGATGATGAAAGGGCGACCAGCAGATGCCAGCCGCCCAAGGGAGATTAGTCAAGTTTGATATATTCTTCTTCAGTCAACAGCTTGCGATAGAAGTCATAGATACGCTTGGGAGCCTGGACAGTCTTAAGACCATTATCCACTAGTGCATCAACGATCTCGCCTTGCGTAGCAGTACCGCCCAATGCTTCAAGAGTATTCAGGATAATCATCGCCTGACCAGCGATCTTGCGATTAGGTATTTCCTTAGTCAAGAGGGTGACCTTGCGACCATTGAAACCTTTTGGTGCAGGTCTAGGAATACCAGAGTTACCGACAGGATCGACAACAGTTAAAGCTGTCTTCTTTGGAGCTGGTGACTTAGTCGCCTTTGGAGAAGTGGCGGTCTTCTTTGCTGCTTTGGCCATGATGGCCTCCTTTCTGCTTTCTAATTGGTAGGACACCCCGCCCTAACCATGCTCTTAATATAGTATAGTAAAGCAGCAATGTAAAGTCAAAATAACGTACAAAATAAACAAAATAATCATGCTAGTCAAAGCCGAGATATGCCACGAGTCAATCAATCAGACAATCAATCAATCAATCAGTCGGTCAGTCAAACAAACATCAGCCAAAAACTGAGGCCAGTCAATAGGGGCATTGTATGATGAAGCAGTAGATGATGAAACACCATGGTCCATTAACCGTAGGGCATCAACCCCACGATGTAGTGTCAGGGCTTTAGGTGATGAAACCAGGATCCATGAAGCACCCCCAGCTGATGCACGGCGCATGTGCCAAGAACATTGGAACGGGGATAGTGATACTCGGTCGTTTAATGTACACTTAAGTTCAAGCCAAAACTCACGACCACCATAACAAGCATTGACGTCAGGTACTCCCTGCTGCAACGCTCCCGTCTCGATCCTCTGCCAATGGACCTTGGGCAAGTTCTTCTTCAGAGCCTGATACAGCTTCTTCTCTGTACGATACATCGTTCACTACTTTCATGTTGTCTCCGTCAAGCAGTTGCTTTAACTTTGAAGCAAGCTCTTCGTCCGACATTGTTTCAACCTTTGATACAGTTACTTCCTTCTTCTCGATATATAGCCCAGCGACTCGGCCTCTCGAGACCTCAGCCGAAATAGCTGCACTGATTTGGCCAGTTATCTTAGCCTCGTCGCGAAGATGGGAAAGTTCTGTAAGATGCGAGTCCATCGACACAGCTGCACGTTCTCGCTCGACTTGTATCAATTCTATTATATGATTTGCGATAAGAGGATTCTTACGAAGCAAGGCAGACCCTTGGACTTTTGCTCCAAATTTATGTTTGGTAAATCCTGCCCTACGAGCAGCTTCGGCTCCTGACGCTCCTTGTACATACAACTGGCAGAACTTTTTGTGTGCTGGCGTCAATGGTCTTAGTCTCTTACCGTCGGGCGTGACCCAATATAATCCGCACTCTGACGGTTCGACTGGTGTGTGTTCTAAGGTGTCCAAAGAAACTGGGGGCTTTGCCAAGATCTTCTCCATTTATGCTTAACAAAGTAAACATAATAGTTTCTCTTACCAAGCGCAACAACTATCCAATGTTGTTCTGTGTAGGTTTATACAGTGTATGTATAAGAAACTTTTGCCGCGACGTCTTATCGTTTCTATGACATTTGACAACCCTATGATTTATACTATTATAAATCTCATAGTCCAAGATCCAAGGTAGAAGAGCATTACAGCAAACATTATGAGATTATGAGATTATGATCTAGCTTTTAGTCACTCAGACACTCAAACCTGTAGGAAATAACATTGGGGGCAAAAGCCCCCAAGTTTTAGTAACGAACCCAGCCGTCTTCGATATGCATGACATCTTCCCAAGGTGCTGTGTCTCTATTGTATTTTTCGAAATGTTCTACGATCCATTTACGCCAAAGATCTGGGTCTTCTTGTAATTGGAATTGGGTAAAGCTCACTGTTAATGCATCTTTCATACAAGATGGATGTGGCTCGTAATTAAGGTTTAATGGTATAACAGTAACAACAACATACCCAGCTTGATAGTATGCTAAATATGAGATCATTTCTTCACACTCGATAAGGATAGTGCGATTAAGATCGAATTGCGAAATGCCTCCATCCTCTCGAACAAGATGCTCGAACTGAGGGATATCTTCGTTTCCTATTTTCATAACTACCCCCACCATTCTTGTGCGTCGCTGGCTGGACCATATGACGGAGTAGGTGTATCGAAAACCTCAGGCATCTTATCGACCAAGAACGAAGAGCGGCTATCGAAACTACCCAGCACTACAAGAGTATCGGTAAAGTGATACACAACTGGATAAGCAAAGATAATAGCTTCGTAACCCTCTGGCCAATAACCATACTGGTCTACCAAATTAAGGAAGGGTACAACTTGGTCAAGCTCATCAAGTGTAGCAACTAAACGGTCTTGACACGCC
>Ga0098041_1001055_pt1 | contig 10606 bp, 16 predicted proteins | sample 8_EtaG_FD_77066 | JGI IMG/M metagenome (GOLD analysis project Ga0098041, IMG submission 77066) | Marine viral communities from the Subarctic Pacific Ocean - 8_ETSP_OMZ_AT15162 metaG | ecosystem: Environmental > Aquatic > Marine > Oceanic | place: Pacific Ocean | collected 2015-01-08
AAATAGGAGCAACTCCATCAATAGCAGCTTGGTATGTAGAGTGAATTCCTATATTATAAGCATCTTTTACATTTACGAAATATGTTGATGATTTAATAAGTCCACCAACTGCAGTTTGACCATCAGTATCATAAATTACTTCTTCAGCATTTCTAAATTTATGATAAACATTTCCAAATCCAATAGTATTATCAACCAGATTAACTGAAGATGTAGTAGCAGCACCTGCAAAAGGAACACCAGAATTAAATGAAACCTGATGTACTATTTGCTTCATATTTACAGAAGCATTTGCTCCACTTCCATTACCACCAGTAATACTAACAATAGGAGGTGCTGTATAATCAAATCCAGTATCTTTAATTTCAATTCTGCTTAAAGAGCCTGAAATAGCAACATAACCTGTTGCTCCTGTTCCAACTTGATCAGTTATTGTTAATAGAGGAGGATTTATAATATCATAACCAGTTCCACCATCAACAACATCAATAGATTTAATTTTTCCATATGTTATTAAATCAGTAGATTTGTAATTTAATATTTCAACACCATTTATCAATACACCAGTAGTTCCTGGTTCTGTTTCATAAACAACTCCATCATTAATAGGAGGTGATATCTTTCTTACTAAATTCTGAGATTGTAGTGTACTATTTCTTAAAGCATAAGGTTCAATTGTACAATCAGTTACAACAGCAGTATTATCTAAGAAGATAAATGTCGAATTATTAATATTTGATTGACTATAAGCAAGTTTAATAGTAGTAGAATCTATTCTTTTAACGAAATATAAACCTTCGTTGGGTGGGGTTCTATCAGATACATCTACTCCATCATTATTACCTGTTACTATAAATTCCAAATCTGAAGTAAACAAGGAAGATGCAACCTTTACACCAGTCCTTTCCGCATAGAATGAATCATAATAAGTATAAGAAACTTTCTGAGGAATATAATAAATTGCATCACCTGTATATAATCCATGCTCACTATCCGAAATTTTAAAAGTATCACCTCTAAATGTACCAGAAAATACTAAAGACCTGGTAGAAACATTTAATGGTTGCTCATTATAAGATGGAATAGATGGAGATGTTACTATTAAATCATCATCTTTCTTATAAACATTTTGTACATCAGTAGAATATTTTTCAAGATCATTAAAAGTATTTGATCTTCCTTTGCTTAAAAGACGCTGAATGGTATAAGTTTGAGAAGTACTTATACTTCCTTGACCCTTAATAATAAAAGTATTTGCGGCACTTAAAGAAGTAACAGTAGTTTCTCTATCAATTCCATCATGACCTCTAACAATAGCAGCATCCCCGATCTTAAAGACGGTATCGTTATCAGTAATTACTTCATATGTTAAATCAACACTATCAACTAATGTTACTTTAGTGACATTATAAATGGGAGATATATTATAAAACCAATTTTTACCTTTAAAGGTATTCTCATTCGTACCTAATGTTTTAATTTTTGCAACATTACCTTTAGAATATCCTTCAGTCTTATTAGGATATATGAGGTTCGTTAAAACCTTATTAACTCTGACTTTAATAGTTTGGGTAGAATCATTAACTGATGTTCCATATGCATAAGTATTAATTCCAATATTAGAAGAATCTTCAATAATTCCTACTACATTAGAACATCCAAAGAATTGAGTTGTTGATTTTGAAGTATAAGAAACAATACCTGTAGTAGCGTCATTATAAACTACAGACAATTCTCCAGAATGTGAGAAATCAACAGTTGAATCAACATCTAGAGTTGTAGTACCTGCACTTACTTGTCCAATTACCTTAGTTTTAGGATGAACAGAAAATGCACCATACATTGCACCTTCAACTCTAGCATCTCTATTATATCCACCATCAACACTTAATTTATATGCAGTAGTTGCAGTTCCTGTAAAAACTTTCTCTACACTAGTAATGGGAGCATATGCTTTTCCAATATCAGTACCATATTGATTTTGGAATAATGTAGCTTGCTCTAATTCTACTGGATCACCTTCTATTGCTTCAACAACAAGATCATTAGTTACTTGATATTGTGCATTAGATGGTGTAAAAAGAAATTCCTTTGGTCTGATTATCTTTACATCTTCATTATATAATGCTTTAAATAAAATTTCAAAAGATTGGTCTGTACCTTTACTTAAGTAAAAGTCCTTTGCTTGCTTAATAAAAATATTCTGATTTAGGTCAGAATGTAAAGATCTGTCCTCAAGTCCAGGTAATAATTGATATTTGGTTTTTAATAAGAATTCTTTGAGGAATAGAGTACTTAGATTCGTTATCTCAGACCCCTTTGTATGCTCCTCAGAGGTGGTTGAATTGAATACTAGTACATCTGGATTAGTTTCTGCTTTATATGAAGATATTCCACAAAAACCCCTTACACAACCAGTAAAAGAAGTATTTGTTTTTCCAGTATATGTTATAATCTCATTATCAATTTTTAAAAGACCATAAGAATCTGGGAAACCCTGAGTTCCTTGTGGATAAGATGACATATCGACATCTATAGTTTCCTCAATTTCATTGATGTCTGAATTTAAGGAAACCTTATCAATTACATTAGTAAGTTCATCTATTTTAGAATATTGGTCAATATTTTGAATTAAATCAGCAGGAGCACCCTGATATTCATTTGCTTGATAATATGTCTTTAAAAATTCATTAACCAGCGGAAATTCATCCCTGACATATTCAGGAAGCTGGTTTTGAACTATATTATTAAACTGAACTCTTTTTACGGCCATCTTATGATCTTACTAGTGTTCCGTTGGAGTAACTGGAGGTTACGGTATAATTTGATGCTGCTGGATCTAATCCTGAGGAAATTTGATCAACAACTGTTTCAAAATTACTGTTACTAATATCTAGTTGCAAATATAAGTCCTGTAATCCGATAACATCATTAGATTTAGGACAAGCAGATATTTCTATAGTAGGTTGACCATCTTTTATCTTTCCAGATAACACATTAACTGGATTAATAGTCACAATTCCCTTTTTATAATTAACATTTCCAACATTTCGCTTAACGATTGTAGGACTAGTTGAATTTGGAGAGGGAAGAGTAAAGAAAAAGAGAGAACCTGTTTCTTTATTTGTATTTGGTACATCCGACAAATAAAGATCATTTGCAAACCCACTTACCTTGAAAGCAGTAGATTTAATATTATACCCATTCATACTCTTAATATGAAATTCATTTCCAAATCCAATTTGATATTCAGCAAAGGAATTAACTACAACTCTCAAGTCCCTACGCATTTGAATGGTAGTAATATTGGAAGTAATAGCATCTGCACTATCATCAATCACCTTAAGGAATTTACTATACTTAAATCGTGCTCCATATCTATTTAATTCAGTTGATTCTCCGTACTTTGTGCAATTTTGTATTGCTAAAGTCGAAACAGCAGCAGAATTTGGTGCTAAATTACTGTTATAATAGATTTTAGAGTCAACTTCAAGATAAAGATACTTCAAATCAAGAATTTCGGGTATAATTCCCGCAACTGCATACTTTTTAAGCTTAGTTTTGATATTTTCTTTGATCAAATTAGGTAAAAAATCACCTGTTCGTGGTTTTATACTAATAAAGACCTTTCCGTACTGAGGAGGAACTAATTCTTCACCTCCAAAAACAGAAATTGACTCAGTTTCGGGATAAATTCGTGATGGAATTAGTGTTTCATAGTCATTTGCAGTTAAAGCACGGTTTTGAGAGGCATAAATGCGTGGTGCGAACTTTTTAACCGACTCAACTGTCTCAATATTCTCTCCACCACTTGAAGGAAGACCTGTTGTAAGTAAAGAAATGCCACTTGTAACAGAATAATCTAAATTATTACGATTATAATTTAATTTTCCAGAAAATGCGAACCCATTAACACCATTTGCACTGTCTCCATTAGAAACAATGTAATCTACAGTAATAAAGTTGCCTCCAGTTAGAGATTTTCCAAAAATTCCATCTCCAAAGAAGATTTCGTACCTCTCATCACTAATTTCTTGTAAAAAATAGACATTTGAGTCTTTATTAATGTTAAAAAGACTATCTTGATAGGTATATTTCGTTCCAGTTGTCGATTGTTGGTTATTTCTAACAGTTACAGTAATTAAATTGGTATCGATACCAGTATTTGGTAAATTAAACTTCTGATCTGGGTCAGAACTGCTATAAGTAAAGTCTCTTGATAGTAATGTACCTTCATAAATGCTAATATTGCTAAAAGATGCTATTCCGTTATAAACTGGGACTGTAATATCTTCTAGAATTGAAAAAACAAAGGAAGAATTACCAAAAGATGTGGTTGTTGAAGCTACTGGACCTTTTCTAAGGGTTAATGATGAAGGAACAGGTATAACTGATGTTAAATCTACCGTAAAACTTATTGTTGCTCTTGCAGAAGTCCTTGAACGGGGTGTATAACCTATATTTCTTGCTAACGAAACAACATTTTCCCTTAAAGTTGCACTATCAATGAATACTTCATTCGTTACCATGTTGGCATTGTATGAAGTGATGTAGGTATTGTATGCTAAAACATCCAAAATGGTTGAAAGATTAGACCCTTCAAAGTCATAATCTGTAAAATTAGCATTTGATTGCAAATACTCTTTAAGAGTGGTCTTAACCTGATCAAAATCGAGGTTAGAAAAGTTAACTAATGGCATTTTACCTTGTTGCTTCTAAAGCGAATTGTAATTGCTGCGGGGGTATATCAGCACCTATTATATCGTATATAATTACTACATCATACGAATTACCATCAAAGTCAGGAATTGCTTCAACAGATTGTAATTCTACTCTCGGTTCATAATTATCGATAGAAGTTCTTATCTCATCTACAATAAGACTAGATGTGACTTCATCCATACTCTCAAATAGGAGTGCAGATACATTAGATCCGAAGTTTGGATTAAAAGGTTTCTCTCCTGGAAGAGTCATAACGATATTTCTTACGGATCTTGAGATTGCATTCTCATTTTTTAACGCAATAAGGTCATCTGTCAGTGGGTTTGACCCGAATGACATACTAATATCTTTGAAACCTTGACTTACCCTTTGTACAGGCACTATATTACACCGATTATATTTTATTTATAGGGGTTTTTTACTAAAATTCCTGAAGGTTGGCAGAATTAGCACCATGTGCCATTAAATCTACCTCATAATCGAGTCCATCAGGTTCATATAGGTCATTTTCTACCTTCAAATCTCTTTTTTTAGGAGTTTGGTCGTCATTTGCTATCTCTCGTAGCATTTTTTGATGCTGATGATTACCCAGATTGTCTAAAAAATCTTTCATTTGGATTATTGCAATAAAAAAAGGACTCTTTCGAGTCCCTTGTATTTATCTACCTTGTCCACGGTAGCGTTTTTTTGCCTTATTACGAGAGGTCGCCCCATAGGTGGTATGTTTACCCCTTCCTTGACGAGTCTTCTTAGGTTTTGATTCAATGTTTTGTTCTGAATTCCAACTAACTGATGTTGCCATATTTAATGTGGGTTATAAGTTTTGATATACCAAGCGAAAATGCATAATGCGAGAATCGCTGCTAGACCGAGATACGAAAGAAGTAGCATTTAATTACAAAGATTGGAGTTTATTCTCAACTGATTCGTCTGTTGCACGAATCCTGTAACTTACTTTATCTCTTTTAGAGAGTTCTGTCAATACTTCCGATGCCAAATACCACAAATCTTCATCATTTTTATTGGGTAGATGATGCTCTACCCATTCCTTAATTGGATTCATTATATAATGCGAGATTTTTCGTGCCCTACACGAATACGAGGATCACATATAATCTCATACCCTGCTTCTATTGCATCTAAACAGAAGCTTACATCTTCTCCACACATATCCTGAACCGCACCCGATTCAAAGATTTGCATCTTTGGAGCAAACCAAGGATATGGCATCTTCTTAGTACCATCTTCATTCTTATCTTCAAAGACTCCCTTCTTAATCATCAACCATCCAAAACCTGCATAGTCAACTGTGAAAGGTTTCTTTCTTTTCGAGATACTTTCGACGGTCTCGTGATTCATAACCCCGCCATTCTTGCGGAAATCATCCTCTTCTAACCAATGAGCAACTGAAGTAGTCTTACCGTCCTCTGTTGCATACCATCCTGAGACGATATCCTTGGTTTTCTCTTCGTCTATTGTGCCATCTTCATTAAGAGCATCTTCTGGTACCATCATATCACATAACTGCCAGAACTTCGCAGTATCAAATACGATATCTGAGTCAATCCAGAGTTGATAGTCATATGCGAGTTTACCGTCCCAAGGTATCTGATCTGGACCCCTTAAGACATTTGCTCCGAGACACTTACATCTTGCAAAGTTAACCATTGAAGAATAGTCTTGTGAGATTTGGATTGACATACCATTCTGAACCATGTCAAAGCATAACTGCACAAAGTTCTTCAGAAAGATGTATGATACTCCACGACCAGGAAGACAGAATACAATCTGCTTTCCTTTCATTCTTGCTTTAATCGCATCAATGTCCCAATCCTCTTTCTTTTTGGTTTTGGGTGCATTGGCTTTTACTGTAAATCCTTTTGCCATAGCGTGTTGTAATTACATAATCATTATAGACTGATATATGTAGAATGTCAATGTAGGAAATGCGTAATACACCACCTTCCCATACCTTTAAACTTCTCATCAATACTTGTTGTATTAACTGTATGTTTTATTGTGCCAGGAAATATGATTGCCTTATTGGATTCTAATTCGATAGTCTTATTATAATCTGTAAAGACAAACTCACCACCTGTGAATCTCTTAGGTTCTTTATACATCCAGTTTAATATTGTTATCTTACAATTATCTTTATGTGGTTTAAAGTAATGTCCATCTTCATAATAAGATAGGAAACTAGTTTCATCTGGAATTAAAGTACTATGAATATCTTTCAACTTAGCTTCAAATACTTCTCTTGATGCTTGTAGTACACCATCTTCATTTAATATATTACATATTTTGCAATTGAATCTTTGAGTTTCATTATCTGCCCATAGAAGATTACTCTGATACTCATCTAGTTCTTTCCAAATCCTTTCCTCTTGTTCTTCTGTGTATAACTCTCTGACAATAGTATAAGGAAACTCTTCATTTATATGTTCAATTTTCATTAGTAAGAATCCTCCTCCCATAATTCTTTCTGGATAACCGACCCATTATCTCCTAATCTGATATACGACAAGTCTCTGGTAGAATACTCTGTCTTCAGCAACCCTACCATTACTTGTAGTAGTTCCCACTTCTCTTTGAAATCCTTCTCTGTTATATTACAATACAATACCGTATCTCTTGCATATATGTGATAGGTAGTAGGCATATCTCTAAGGGGCAAATATCAAAAAACCCCTATGGTCGAAAAAAACCTTAGAGGAATTTTTTTATATAGGGGAAATTTTTTTTCGTTTTTTATATACATCTCTCGCATGTACCCACTTTTGTAGGTTAGGGACTTTCGGTTTTTTAACAACGCCGCCCCGCACAAAATATAAACGAACGGGGAAACACTGCTCATTCACGGATATAACAATTATAGCATATTACACTGCTAAATGTCAACAACTGTGTAAAGGGGAAAGTAACACTAACTGACCCCTCACAGTTCTTATCACTTATAACGCTGTATCTGCACCCTCTACGATATCATCTAAAACTGCTAAGATTTCATTACCATTGTTTGCATTTTCCAAGAGGAATTCTGCAAAGTTAGGTGATACAAACTGTGCTGTACTGTTTGACATAATAAGATTGAAATTAGTTTACTTAAGTATCACTAACCTTTTAGAGACTTGAGTGAATTGGTCTATACTTAACTTACGCTTTATCCGTCCCCCTCAATGTTACCAACTGACAGGATTACTCAAGTCTTCGATAACACTTTCTACGCTCTCATTGTCTTGCATATCTAATACTTTACGCCAATCAATTTGTCTTGGATTAAAGTCATCTAGTGCGTCAATCTCTAGCGTTATTCTATACTTACTCTTTATACCTTGATTGTAAGAAACTGACATGAGATTAGTGCCTTAGAGTGTTACTGAGATTCTACCATATAATGAGAGTTATTGTCAAGTAGTGTTGATATTTATAACGAATCCTAATACTGAAAAAAACGGATTAGGGTTACAAAATATTACGGAGGTCTGGTAATATTAGCGAGTTCGTGTTATACTGTGCTCGCTTAGATAACAACATCTCAGCACATTTTCCACACATAAATGATACCTTTTCCACATATTAACCCCCTATTTAACAACAACTGTGGAAAACCTTTAGAACGGAGATGTATATTTATAAGAGCATTTTTAACCCCTATTTAATACATTTACCTATAGTTTTCCACAGAAAGTAATAGAAACTGTGGAAAACTTCACTGATTACTTAACATTTTACCCCTTGTACTTCTTCTCCTTGTTTATTAAATTGTTTACCTAATACTGGTACATAAAGTATACCATCATCTGTTAACTTTGACAACATAGATGTAAACCAAATGTTGTTAATCTCATGTTCTTGATTACTTAAACTGAAGTAACTTTCTGACCATTGTTGATAGTTTGCCATTACGATTGTCCTCCTTGTGTGTTATATACGACTGGATCTGTACTAGTAATGTTATCAACTAACTCCTCATATAGTTCAGAATCATATAAATCAACAGACTCTTTTAACTCACTATCTGTAAACTTTTCATAGCAATCTGTGAGCATATCTGTTACTATTTGCACTATATGATCGTGGTGCATGTTATCAACTACTATCTCTACATACTGTTCAATTAGTTCATACTTTTCAACAGAATTAAGTTGTTTCATTGTTAGTAATTGCGTAAAGTACGGTAAGGTTTGTAACAGTATTGTCTTTGTCTTTCTTCTTCTTGTTTATACTTTTCTACCAATGATTTGTTATCTTTAGTATTAAGTATCGGTGGTAATTCGGATTGATTCATAACAAATAGCTTTTGGTTAAGTATTAATGTTGGGTTAAATGTAAGGGGTAGTTAATATCATTGAACTTCGGGAATCTATACTCATAATCTAATACTATTTGCTTGTATAATTCTTCGTTATATACATTCATTTTAGATTTTACTTCCTTATGTGTTAATGACCCTGCGTAATTGATCTTATTAAGTATACAGAACTTATGAATGTTTAGCAATTCGTTATAATCTACATCACTCCAATCGTCCCATTCTGATACATAATCTTCACACGAAAAATCACCTGTTCCATCTACATTTAGTGGGCAAGATTTGAACTCATAATTATCATCTACCCAGAACCATCTTCCGAATGTTTGTGAACTATACATGATTAATTACCTCCTCTGAATGATATTGTGGTGGTGAATACTTGGAAGTAAGTTTATACTTATACTGATGAATATACTCCCTTACTTGATGACCAAACTCCTCACGAGTTATTAACATTTTCTTTTGCTTATCTCCTCTAAATGATAATACTTTAAGAATACGATTGTTGATTAGATTATTATCCAGATCTTTAATAGGATAAAAATCAACAACCATATTACCGTCTTTAGATGTTAATTCCATAATAAGGATTGTGTAAGGTGGATAATAAAGAGGAGGGTAGTTTACGCCCTCCGAAGTGTTATTTTAATACCAGATTTGTCCTCTGATATTGTTATTGAAACTCTCGAAGTATTCTGGGGAAAACCATACTGAAATGCTGTCATTTGTAAGCACTTCGTTGTAATATTCCTTTGAAACTTCGTTGTAGATTGTTTCAGTTAGTGCTTGCATGTGTAGAAGAAAAATAATAATGAAAGGTTGAAGTTTGACTTACAATGTTTATGCAACTTGTAGGGAATCAGAGTCTATAAGTATCATCCCATCCCAGAAACTTGCGGTTTGTCCTTGATAACCAACGAACCAATCGAAGTTTTTGGCGAATACTCTACAACCGTATTTTACCTCCTCTAATAGTGCATTTAGTCTGCTCTTTGTCGTTACTGTTTGATAACCACAAGAACTAATCTTTAATGCCTTTAGATTATGGTCGAAGGTTGCAATTAGATGACCATGTAGTCTGACACTGCTACAATTTGTGTTTTCATTATAAGTAACTTGAGTATTTGAACCGCACCAGTTGCCTTTGTTGGAAACTGCGAAATTCATTTGTCTTTCAAGTTTTCTCATAGATTGAAAAATGCTTTGTGTCTACACTATACAGACACTTTAACCGTCCCCCCTTTGTATCTTATTCCGTTCCTTTCGTATTTAATATCCATAACCATGAAATACTCAGAATAATTATCAACAATACTCGGATACTTGACCAACTTGTGTCTATCATCTCACACAATCCCTTTAAAGAAATATATAACTTCTGGAACAAACTGCACAGAGTTAGTTATATAAATGCCAATCTTCAGAGTGTCATAGTATATACTTTATTGGTGTTATTCTGTGGTATTGTGTATACTTATGGGGCACAAAAAAATCGCTTTCGCATCTCGTTCTGTGAAATGTGCAGCGATTAAATGATATACTAAAAAGACGATTAACCACGAAAGC
>Ga0098041_1001057_pt1 | contig 10589 bp, 10 predicted proteins | sample 8_EtaG_FD_77066 | JGI IMG/M metagenome (GOLD analysis project Ga0098041, IMG submission 77066) | Marine viral communities from the Subarctic Pacific Ocean - 8_ETSP_OMZ_AT15162 metaG | ecosystem: Environmental > Aquatic > Marine > Oceanic | place: Pacific Ocean | collected 2015-01-08
TAATTCTAGTGGCGGGGGTGGCGGTGGTGCTGGTGGTTTACTAAGTGGAACTACAGATATGATTGCCGCTACAAATTTAACTATAACTGTAGGAACTGGAGGAGCCGGTACAATAGGTGAAGTATCTGGTGATGTTGGTGGTAATGGGACTGATTCTGTTTTTGGAAATATAACAGCTACAGGAGGTGGGGGTGCGGCAAATACAGGTGCTTCAAATAGTGCTAATGGTGGATCTGGCGGTGGTGCTTCAGGAGGAACTGTTATTATCCCTGGAAGTAGTATTACTCAACAAGGAAATAATGGAGGTACAGGTTCTAATCCAAGTGATATTGGAGGTGGTGGTGGAGGCGCAGGTGGCGTTGGTCAACCAGGTGGTAGTTTAGGATCTCTTCCATCAAGTGGAACATTTACTGGAACTGATGGTCAAGGTGGCGCTGCTTTATCTAATAGTATAACTGGAACCGCAGTATTATATGCTGGCGGAGGTGGTGGTGGTGTTTGTGATTTTGTTTATAATGTTGGTACTCCTGCTACTAGTGGTCTTGGAGGGGCTGGAGTTGCTGGAACTGGAGGAAATGGAGGTCAAAGTGATGGTTCTACTACAGCTGCTGTTAATGGGGGTAATGGAACTGCTAACACTGGAGGTGGTGGTGGTGGTGGTTCAAGAAGTGCTAGTGGATCATGTAATGGAGGTGATGGAGGTTCTGGTATAGTTATTTTAAGATATGCATCTAATTACACTTTAGTTAATAATACACCTGGAACATTAACAACTGGAGTTTTAAATGGAACTGTTGGAGATGATAAATATACTACTTTTACTGCAGGAACAGGAACAATTAGTGGCCTTAGTTTTGATTTAGATGTAGGTTGTCTAAGAGAAAATACAACAACCGGTAATATGGAAATATATACTGGTGCTAAAGGTTGGAGAGCTTTACAACAAACTGGGCAGGATGTAGGTGTTGTAGCATCAAAGGGTTTTGGTACAGCATTATATACTGGAAATGGAGGAGCAGATAATATAAATTTAAATTTTCAACCCGATTTAATTTGGATAAAAGGTAGAGATACAAACGGAAAATTTAATGCTGTATATGATTCCGTAAGAGGTGCTACAAATATGATTTCAACTAACTCAACAGATTATGGTAGTTGGAATCCTTATGGAAGTGTAACCCCTAGTGCTAGTGGGTTTGATATAGGTTCAGCTTCTGCTGGTGATGTAAATGCTAGTGGAGAAGAATATGTTTCGTGGTCATGGAAAGCTGGTGGAAATTCTAATACTTTTAATATAGATGGTGTAGGTTATGCAACAGCTGCTGCAGCAGGAATGAATGCAGGTAGTATTTCACCTAATGCATGTTCAGTTAGCACAGAATATGGGTTTTCTATTACTAAGTATGACTCTGGAATTTGTGGTACATCAAACCCTCCGTGCTTTAATTGGTCTCATGGTTTAAATCAAGAACCTGATTTTGTAACAAATAAAATGCTTAATTATAGTTATGGATGGGATAGTATATTTAAACCAGCAGGTTATAGTGGAGGTTCAAATACCGGTGGTTGGCAATATCTTCAATTAAATACCACCGCAGCAATGGCTTCTACCCCTCATTACTCCGCAGATAGTACATTAATATATGAAACTATGAGTTCTGGTGCTAGTTATCCTTTAGTTACATATGCTTGGCATTCAGTTCCAGGTTATTCACTAATAGGAAGTTATACTGGAACAGGTAGTGCTACTGACTCACCGAAAATTTATACAGGCTTTGAACCGGCATGGTTAATGACAAAACCGGTTTCTACAACTGGATGGTGGTATATATTTGATAATAAAAGAAGTACGAACAATCCAAGAGATATAATATTAGGTGCTAATTCATCTGATTCAGAATATACTAGTTCTAATTATGATGTTAATTTTTATAACGATGGTTTTCAATATAGAAATAGTACTATATGTTGTAATGATGCTGGGGTTGAATATTTATTCATGTGTTTTGCATCTTAAATAATAAAATATGGCGATAACAAAAGTAATTAACGATCTTGCCGATTTAAATCAATCAGGTTCTACAAATGCTTTTAAAGGATGCGTAGGTACAAGTGCTCAACAACCAGTAGCTTCTTCAAATATTAGCTATGTGATAGTTGGAGGAGGTGGTGGCGGTGCTACTAATGGTTCAGCTACCGGTGATGGTCTTGGCGGTGGAGGCGCCGGGGGTTATGTTACGGGTACAACTACAGTTTATCATGGAACACCTACTGTTCTTACCGTAGGAGATGGTGGTAATGGAGGAACAACAACTAATGGCTACGAGGGAATTAATGGGGATGATTCTGGTTTTAATGGAATTAGAGCTATCGGAGGCGGTGGAGGTGGTGCTGGCTCTGCACCTGGCTTAGATGGAGGATCAGGAGGTGGAGGAGGAAGAAATGCTGATCCTGCTTATCATTCTATTTATTATGGTTATGCTTTAGATAATCAAGGTAATAATGGAGGTTCTGGAGGATGGACCCCAGGATCTTATCAAGCTTCTACTGGTGCTGGTGGTGGTGGTAGTGGTGAACCATTCTTAAATACTAATGGAACTGGTGGTAATGGAGCAAATAGTGCCTCAGGTAATGGTGGATCTGGAGGTAGCGGTACAAATATAAATGGATTTATAGATTATACTAACGCAGCCACAGCAGGTATAGGTGATATATCAGGAACTGATGTATATGTTGCTGGTGGTGGCGGTGGCGGTGCTTATAGTGGCACTAAAGGAACTGGAGGAGATGGCGGTGGAGGTGCTGGTGGTCAATCAGGAACTACTGCTACAAGTGGAAGTGATAATACTGGTGGTGGCGGTGGTGGAGATGGTAATGCTGAATCGCTTGGTGCAGCTGGAGGATCTGGTGTTGTAATTTTACAATATGATAATACCGAAGTAACTGGATATACACTTACAGGGTCATTAGTTGGAGGTATAAATACCACGGACAATTCTGCTGTCGTAGATTTTCCCGCAGGAGCAGGGTGCCAAGCTTTATATCAATTTGAGAATAATACAAATGATTCAAGTAGTAATAGCTATGATCCAACTTCTGAAGCTAATACAACTTTCCCCACATCATCACCCGTCCCAAAATTTGGTACTTACTCTTTATACCTTAATGGTTCCACTACTTATGTTAATGGGATTCCATCAGGATTAATGACTAAAATAAGGACAGCTGCACAATTTAGTATTTCTGTCTGGATAAATCCAAAAACTAGGCCCTCGGGAAGTGGATATTCTGGAGGAGATCACTTTATTAAATTTATAGATGATATATATATAGGAATTTATCTTGATGATGCATTAACATTAAATTATTCGATAGTTCCCAGTCCAGGCGTATATATTGAATCTCCACAAACTACGTCTGTAAGAAGAATTAATTTAAATGAATGGTCTCACATATGTCTTACAGGAAGTGCTACTAATGGTATAAAGTTTTATATAAATGGACAACAAGAAGCATATAACCCTTCTTGGGCTGGAACATTTATTACTTATACTGATAGTAACTATAAAACAAACGGTCTTACGGGTAATTATCCTAACCTGCCAGGAAATCCTACTAAAGTGTTAGATGGTAATTTAGATAATCTTAGAGTTTATGATAATGAACTAACAACTTCACAAGTGTTAGAACTTACTAACACTAATTTAACAACTAAATTTGTAGACAGTCCAACTGTTGGTACTGATACATTAGTATTTAAAGGAGGAACAGGAAGTATATCCTTTGAAAATAGTGGACCTCCAGGAGGAGAAATAGGTATGTTAAGGTACAATAGTACTCTAGGGCAAATGGAACATTTTAATTCAGGTGGTTGGAAAGATTTTACAAATCGCTCTTATAGTACAAGTATTGAGTATGTAGTAGTTGGTGGCGGTGGCGGCGGTGGCGCTTCTTTTGGAGGTGGTGGTGGAGCTGGTGGTTTTAGTACCTCTAGTTTTACGGCAAGTTCAAGTCTTGTAATAACTATAACAGTAGGAAATGGTGGTACGGGCGCTACTGTATATACTCACAACGCTAGTTCGGGAGGATCATCTAGTATTGTAGGAACAGGAATTAATATATCTGTTGATGGTGGAGGCGCTGCAGGAAGTACGACTTCAGTTTGTCCTCCATATGGTGGTTCTTCTTATTACGGAGGAAACAGTGGAAGTAGTGGTGCTTCTGGTGGTGGTGGTTCCGGATATAGAGGTGGTGGATCAAATACAAGTGGAGGAAGTGCAAGTGGAAGTGGAAGTGGAAATGCTGGGGGACAAGGAGTTTCAGCTTCTTATGATGAAGGTGGAGGTGGAGGTGGTTCTACTGGCGCTGGAGCAAACGGAAACTCAGGACTTTCAAATGGAGGTGATGGAACAACAAATAGTATAACCGGAACAAGCGTTGTGTATTCAGCTGGTGGAGGAGGAAATAGTGGTTATGGAGGAAATACAGGTGCATCCGGAGGAAATGGAAATGATCCTGCTTATGGTGGAAGTGGACAAACTTATGGAAATGATGGATTCGATAATACTGGAACCGGTGGTGGTGGTGGTAGTGGTTGTTCAGCTACTGGTTATGGAGGTAATGGAGGTTCAGGAATAGTAATATTAAAAATTGCTAATACTTTCTATAGTGGTACAGTAACTGGATCTTCTTATACTGTAGATAATTCTTCTGTTGCCGGATATACAATAGTTTCTTTTAATGCTAATGGTACTTATACAATATAAATTATGGCAATAACAAAGATAATAAGAGCAGAACTTTTAGATTTTCCAAAAGATACTACATCAAGTATTAACACATCCGGTACAATAATTCCGGTAGGTGGAACGAGTGATAGACCCACGCCTGTAACGGGAGAGTTTCGTTATAATACTGATCTTGAATATGTAGAATTTTATGATGGTAGTTCGTGGCAACAAATAGTAGATGAATATATATCTGGTCAACCAACTACTTGTTTATGTACTTTTCCTTTTACCAATCCAGTTCAAATTGCTCTTTTCACTTCTCTTGGTATTGAATTTAATAACTTTGAATTAAATAATAATATAACAGATACTTGCGGAAATTCTACTGCTAGTTGGTCTGGAACTCCCGCATATAGTACAACTGCAAAATTTGGTAGTCATTCAGCTGAATTTTCTGGAGGTACCGGGGGAACATATATAGATAGTGGAGTAGATCCAGATGCTTCTTCTGATTGGACAGTTTCATTTTGGATTTATAGAACAAATACAGCTCTTTATGATTTAGTTTTAGGATCGGTCGATAGTTCGTTGAATAATGGGTTTTTAATAGGTTTTTATAATCAAGCAAGTAATGGGGAATTTGATGTATATTTAAGGAATGCTAGTGGAAATTTATGGAGAACTAAAGGAGGTACAACAAATTTTAATACTTGGGAACATATAGCACTTACTTATGATAATTCAGGATCAGGAACAACTACCATTTATCATAATGGTCAACTTTTAACAGGTATTACTTCTGGTTCAAACCCAGCAACAGGTAGTTTTGCTAGTGCTACCAACTGGTATATGGGTAGTGCAGGGGCTTGGAATAATGAAAGATTAACGGGTTATATGGATCAGACTAGATTTTTTCAAAGTACTTTAACCGCTACACAAATAGCAGAATTATATAACGAAGTGGCTTGTAATTAAAAATTCACTTAAAAACCCAGAAAAACAAGTAACTATATATTTATAAACCTAATGTCAAACAATTAAAACCAAAACCAATGACACTATTTTACCAGACTCATTCGTGGAGTAGTCAACCACAAATTTCAGAAAAAACCCAAAACCTTTGGAAGCACATAGCTCAAAAGAAGAATTGGCGAATAACCCAATTACCTAATGGTTTTTATCAAACTGAATACCAAGATCCCGAAGCTGAAGAGTGGATGGATGTAACCCGTAGAGAAACACTCGAAGGTGCTGAAGAAGCTGTAATAGCTTCTGTAAAGCATTACGAGAAAAAAATAGAATTCTTAAACGGTCCAAAAGTCGTTAAGACCTTTAAATAAAATAAATCAAATCAAATTTAATCTAATATGTCAGACTTAATAGTCAAGAATCTTAATTTTGGGCAAGAAGCTCAAAGTCAAGTGTTTAAAGGAATCGATAAACTCACGCAAGCTGTTAGCTCTACTTTAGGGGCTAGCGGCAAGTGTGTTTTACTAGAAGATGATAAAGGAACTCCTGTTATTACTAAAGATGGTGTTACGGTTGCTAATTCAATTGTTTTATTAGATCCTGTAGAAAATATGGGGGCTACTCTTTTAAAAGAAGCAGCAAGAAAAACAGTTAGTGAAGCAGGTGATGGCACTACAACAGCAACAATACTTGCCCATGCTATATTAGAAGAAGCTAAGGATGTTAAAATTAATTCAAGAGAATTAAAAGAAGGTATTCAAAGTGCTGTGAAAAAAGTAATTAAATATTTAGAAAAAATAGCTATTCCAGTAAAAGGAGATATGATTGATCAAATAGCTACAATTTCAACTAATAATGATGCTAAACTAGGAAAAATTATCGGGGATGCATTTAGATCTGTTGGTGAAACAGGCGTAGTAATGATGGAACATTCTTCCTTACCGGAAACAGAAGTAGAATTAGTTGACGGTGTACAATATGAAAAGGGATTGACAAATCCGCATTTTATTACTAATAAAGCAAAAAAGACTGCAGAACTAGAAAACCCCGCAGTATTACTTATAGAGTCTCCAGTAGAAAATATAAGACAAATTCAATCAGTACTAGAGTATGTTATAAAGAATAACACACCTTTACTTATAATAGCAGACGTAGAAGCTCCTGTTATGGCTACCCTTGCTATGAACAAAACAAAGGGTAATATAAAAATAAATATTATAAATGCACCTACATTTGGAGTTAATAAAAGAGAAACTTTAGATGATTTAGCAATGCTTACCGGGGCTACTGTCATAAACGAAGATCTTGGTGATGATATGGATTTAATACAACCTGAATTATTAGGTAGTTGTTTAAAATCTATAACTGATGAAAAAGATACTATTTTGCAAGTTGAAGAACAAAATGAAACTGTTTTAAATACAATAGAAACTGTTAAAGAAGAATTATCTAATAAACCTAATCCAGCTCATTTAATAAGACTTGAGAAAAGATTAGCTAGATTATCAGCAAAAATAGCAATAGTAAAAGTTGGTGCAAATTCAGATATAGAATTAAAAGAAAAATCTGATAGAATAGAAGATGCTATCTGTGCGACAAAAGCCGCTATAAAAGAAGGGATTGTACCAGGAGGTGGAATAGCACTATTAAATGCTGCAACTAATATAAAAGAAGATAACAAAGCAGAAGAAGTATTAACAAAAGCAATTTTATCACCATTTACAACTATTTTAGATAATGCTGGTATTAAAGTTAAACTACCTGTAAAAGACGGAATTGGAATAAACGTAGTAAGTGGTAAAGAAGTAAACATGCAAAGTGCTGGGATTATTGATCCTTTATTGGTTACTAAAAGTGCCCTTGTAAATGCTGCTTCAGTAGCTAGTACAATATTATCTACAGATTGTGTAATCAATAATTTAAGAATTGATGAAAGCAATAGGAAATAATATTATTATAAAACCTGAAAAAGTATCTACACAAAAAACAAAAGGAGGGTTACTTATAATAGAAAAAGATAGAGAAGATATTCGCTATCAAAAAGGAACAATTGTTTCAGTAAGTGATGAAATAAAATTTCTTAAAGAGAAAGATATAATATTTTACGATAAGCATGCTGGGCATGGAATTGAATTTAATAAAGAAAAATTTACTATAATTAAAATACAAGATGTTGTTGTGGTTTTATGAGAAAATTAAACGCAGCAGATATAAAAAAATTAAATTTATTAAAACATTATCGATTAATAAGAAAGTGGGCTTGTAGAAACAATAATTTAAATGATGCCGATTTAGAATTACTTATTTATTTTGATTGTATGGAGTTATTTACTAAGCAAGACTTTAAAGTCGGTACTTATGCATATAGTTGGGACAACAGACGCTGGAACAAAATGATAAAAAACAACTGGATTGTGGTTTGGAGAAATCGAAACAGAACAAGTCAAAAGTATAATATCTATAAAGTTTCTTTCAAGTGTAAACAACTAATTGCTAGAATGTACCGAATTATGCTAGGGGAAGAAGATGTTCCCACAAGTAAAAGAAGGAATTCAATTATGCATGGAAAAACTTATACAGATAAGGTTTTAATAACAGCTATTAAAAACGTTAATAAAGATAAAAATAGATATGAGTAAAAGTCCATTAAATCACAAACAACGCGGGGGTATTGCAGGACTAGCATCTGGTCTTTTTGGAAGAAAAAATAGAGGAAATTCTAATCAAAATGATCCCAACGCTCTAAACAATGTAAGATCTTTAGCTAAAAAGGGAGGTATATTTGGTGCTATGGGTAAATTAGCACTACAGCAACAAGGTACAAGTGGTGCTGTTAATAATGCAGATGCAATGCAAAATGAGGCTTTAAATAGTGTAGAAAACACAGGGGTAGTTAATCCTATTGATATACAAAAAAATCAAGTAGCGGAAGCAAGTGGTTTAACAGCTTTAACAGAAGGACCTACAAACGCAGGGTCGTCAATTATTCCACAGAAACAAGGGACTTTAGCTGATCAACAATATAACAGTATCTTAGGTGGTTTAGGTACGCAAACTGCATTTGCAAATAAAAGCCCATTAAAATTAGCTGAGGTTGAGTCTAAGGATTTTAGCGAATATAATCAGGCTTATGCTCAAGGAGGATATCAAGGAATTGGAAGGGTTGACGATGATGGTGACGGTGTTAGTAATGATACAGAAAATACTATAGAAGCTACTCAGTCGGTAGGTCAAGCTGTTGGTGATATAATATCTAGTGCACAAAATAATAAAGGAAAAGAAAAAACCACTAGAAAACAACGTCTTCAATCAAAAATAGATTCAACTGATAATCCTGCTAAGAAAGAAAGAATGCAAGGAAGGTTAGATAGAATTAACATGAGACAAGAAGGAAGAGCTGCAAGGGGTAAGAAAAAAAATGAACTTAAAGGTAAATTCGTAAAAGGCGTACAAGATTTTAAAAATAAATTATGGGGAGTAGATAACGAAAATTCTTCTGTTGAGGTAAAGAATCCGGATTTATTAAATAATGTGGGCCTTAGCCGCATCAAAAGCGAAACAGCAAAAATTGGAGTTGGAAATAACCCAGAAGCTTCTAATAACATCAATAATTCAGTTAACACGGTTTATGGAGAAAATTATCAAAACAAGGAATCTTTTTTTAACAAGTATGGTGGAGGTCCAAACCAGGGGGTGAAAGACACTTATAACAGTGAAATGAAAGCTTTACAAAATGAATGGAACGCTGCTAATGAGGCGTGGGGTAAAGGTGAAGGACCTGAAATGACTGATGCTGACGTAAGCAAACGTATAGCAGAACTAGATAAAAAATATAATAAAGAATAATAATATGAAAAGTAATTCACCATTTTTAAAAAAGACTATTTCAGAAATAAGGGAAGAACCGGGCATGTCAAATGCTGGTAAATATCCTAATGTAAAAAAATCAGATTTTTGTGGTCCTAAAGGAACATATCCGGTTAATACAGTAGAAAGAGCAAAATCCGCGCTTAAATTAGCTCATAATGCTAAAAATCCTGGAAAAGTTAAAGCTTGTGTGTACAGAAAGTATCCAGAGCTAAAAGATGACTAATGAGTAGTTATCTAATTGCTGGTATAATTATATTTTTATTTATAATTATATTAGAAAATGCACTATAACAATAAAAAAAATCATCATGCACGAAGATAAAGCATACAACAAAGCAAGTAAAGAAAAGAAAATAGGAATTGTAGGGGAGTCTCATATATGGGATGGTCCATTAAACCAAGAAGGTCGTATTCACGGCGTAGGGTCTAGCTCGGGCATTACAGGAATGCAAGTATCTAAATTTCCTGAATCACCAGTTTCTATGCAAGTTAAATTTCCTATAACAGAAATTGTTAAAGGAAAGCTTGGAAAAGGTTTAAATTAATAATAACAAAATAAATAATTATGGAAAAAGGACATTTCGGAGAGTATTCTGGTAATGCTAGGCATTCCCATACTCCGGTAACAACACATAATGTGCACGCTGCAGAAAGAGACGACGCGGCTCATATAAGCTATCTTAAAAGAGATGTTCTTTGGGATGATAAGCACGGACATAGTGATATTGATATGACGGCTGATGAAAAGCATATATCTAAATTAGCTGGAGATATGAAATACGATAAAGAACATCATTCTCCTCTTCACCAAACTACAGGTGTTGCAATGGGATCGGGTGGACCATACGCAAAATTTAAAAAAGTAACAGGATCTGACCCACTCGGTGATGCTAAAAAAGCAAAAAAAGCAGCAGAAGATAAAGCTGCTGAAGAGAATACTAAACTGGCTAAGAAAACAGAAACAGAATAGAACTGTATAAATCTAACCAAACATAAACATTAACACTCACAAAAACAATA
>Ga0098041_1001067_pt1 | contig 10555 bp, 5 predicted proteins | sample 8_EtaG_FD_77066 | JGI IMG/M metagenome (GOLD analysis project Ga0098041, IMG submission 77066) | Marine viral communities from the Subarctic Pacific Ocean - 8_ETSP_OMZ_AT15162 metaG | ecosystem: Environmental > Aquatic > Marine > Oceanic | place: Pacific Ocean | collected 2015-01-08
AACTGAAGATAGCAATATCACAAAAGTAGATTTAAGTAAAAAACCAGAAGAAGTAAATGAAACCAAAGAAGAAGTTGTTGAAAACAACATTGACGACGGAGGAGTGGTTGAACTCGTTGAAGATGCCAACGCCTCAGAAAAACAAGAAGAAATACAACCGGAAGCAGAAACACAAGAAAGCTCAGTTGTAGAGGAAATAACTGATGAAGTAGAAGAACTTGTAGAGCAGGTTGAAGAAGCGGTTGCTGAAGCGGAGGCCACTGGAAAAGGGCTTCCTGAGAACATTCAAAAACTAATGCAGTTTATGGAAGACACGGGAGGTGATCTAGAAGACTACGTTAAACTAAATCAAGATTATTCTGAATTAGATAACAACGCTTTACTTAAAGAATATTATAAACAAACAAAACCCCACCTAGATTCAGAGGAAATAGATTTTCTAATGGAAGATAACTTCTCGTTTGACGAAGATATGGATGAGGATGTAGATATAAGAAGAAAGAAATTAGCTTTGAAGGAGCAAGTTGCTCAAGCAAAGCAACACCTGGACGGTGCAAAGTCCAAATATTATGAAGATATCAAAATGGGATCTAAGCTCACAAACGAGCAACAGAAAGCAATTGATTTCTTCAACAGATACAACACGGAATCAAAAGAGCAGAAAGAAGTAGCAGAAAAACAACACCGTACGTTTTTAAATAAAACTAATCAAGTGTTCAACAAAAATTTCAAAGGTTTTGAATATAACGTTGGAGAGAAAAAGTTTAGATTTAATGTTAAAGACTCAGACACGGTAAAAGGTAGCCAAAGCGACATTAATAATTTTGTCAAAAAGTTTTTGAACAAGAACAATGAAATGGAAGATGCTAAAGGTTATCACAAATCAATGTTTACGGCTATGAACGCTGATAAGATTGCTAGTCACTTTTATGAACAAGGTAAGGCTGATGCTTTAAAAAATAGCGTAGCTAAAGCTAAAAATATCAATATGGATCCAAGACAATCTCACGGGGTTGTTGAGGCGGGTGGTATCAAAGTAAGAGTACTTGGCGATAATTCTAATGATTTCAAATTTAAAATTAAAAACAAATAACAATTTAAAAATTAAAAATTATGGCAATTACTGCAGGAGGTAATTTGAACAGCGCGGCTGCTCCACAAAAGCAAACGTTAAATTCAAATTATCTAGACCTAGCTACGGGATCAGCAGATACCCTAGGTTGGGCACAACAATACGTACCAGATCTTATGGAAAAAGAAGCTGAGGTTTTTGGAAACAGAACTATCTCAGGATTTCTTTCTCAAGTAGGAGCTGAAGAGGCTATGACAGCTGATCAAGTTGTATGGTCTGAGCAAGGTAGATTACATCTAGCTTACAAATGTTCGATGATCGATCATGACGCTGGTATTTCCGGTAACTTAGGTTGTAAAATCGAAATATTAACTGATATGGATGACCAAGATCCAGGTAGTAATCACGGTGTTCGTCTTCACGATACTGTTATCGTTTCTGGTGGAACTGGTCAAACATTCAAGGGAGTTGTAACAGAAGTTTCAACTGTATACATTGAGGTTATTCCTTATGATGCAAACGACGCTGTTATTGCTAATGGTACTGGTAACTGTACTGTATTAGTTTATGGTTCTGAGTTTAAGAAAGGAGTTTCTTATCCTGGTGCTTTAGCTGATGCTGGTGCTACGCACGCCGCTTCAACTGATTCAAGAGGAGCTAACGAACCAGTATTTAAAACTTATACTAATAAGCCAATCATCTTAAAAGATTACTACGAAGTATCAGGCTCTGATGCGTCTAGAATCGGTTGGGTTGAAATTACAGGTGAAATGGGACAAACTGGTTACTTATGGTATTTAAAAGCTGAGGCTGATACTAGAGCTAGATTTACTGATTACTTAGAGATGTCAATGATCGAAGGTATGAAAGCTTCTGGAACTAACGATGCTGACTTAGCTGTTCATAATACTGACGGGGCTGCTACTGGTACTGAAGGTCTATTTGCTGCTATCGAAAGCAGAGGTAACTTAACTTCTGGTATTACTGGTGTTAATGCTGCTACTGACTTAGCTGAGTTTGACGCTATTTTAGCTGAGTTTGACAAGCAAGGCGCTATTGAAGAAAACATGATGTTTGTAAACAGAGCTACTTCGTTAGCAATGGATGATATGTTAGCTTCTATGAATTCTTACGGGGCTGGTGGTACTTCTTACGGAGTATTTAACAACTCTGAAGACATGGCATTAAACTTAGGTTTCTCTGGTTTCAGAAGAGGTTCTTATGACTTCTACAAATCTGACTTTAGATACTTAAATGACTATGCTACTAGAGGTGGTATTAACGCTGTTGCAGGTGCTAGTGCTATCAGAGGGGTTGTTATCCCAGCTGGAACTTCTACTGTATACGACCAATCTCTAGGAAAGAATCTTAAGAGACCATTTTTACACGTTAGATATAGAGCTTCTCAAACTGACAATAGAAAAATGAAAACTTGGGTTACTGGTTCTGTTGGAGCTGCTACGTCTGCTTTAGATGCAATGCAAATCCACATGTTATCAGAGAGATGTTTAGTTACACAAGGTGCTAACAACTTTATGTTAATGAAGTAAGCATTTATTATATTAAGGATCGGGGCTTCGGCCTCGACCCTTTATTTTTATTAATTTTATTATATATTATATTATGGCAAAGAAAAAAGAAACAAAAAAAGAAGAGGTAGAGGTGCCTGTTGTTGAAACACCTATTGTTGAGACACCAAAACCTAAAAAGATTGAAGATAAAGAACCTAAATGGGAAATAAAAAATCGAGTTTATTATTTGAAGGGAAATAAAAAGCCTCTAAGTAGATCTATAAGATCATCAGGTATATATTACTTTGATGAAGAAAAAGGATACGAAAGAGAGCTTAAATATTGTGAAAATCAAAGAACTTCATTTGTTGACGAGATGCAAGGCGATCAAAGATTATCACATATAATTTTTAGAAATGGCGCTTTGTATGTTGAAAAAGAAAAAACAGTATTACAAAAGCTTTTGAGTTTATATCACCCACAAAAAGACGTGCTTTTTTACGAGCACAAGCCAGTTAAAATAGCAGAGAACGAGTTAGATTGGCTAGAGTTTGAGGTAGAGGCACTGACGGTAGCGAGGTCGCTAGACGTAGATACAGCAGAAGCAATTATGAGAGTAGAGATGGGTTCTAGCGTTAATAATTTGAGTTCTAAGGAACTTAAAAGAGATTTATTACTATTCGCTAGAAAAAGTCCTAAACTATTCTTAGAATTAACTCAAGACGATAATGTACAACTTAGAAACTTTGGTATCAAAGCTGTTGAATCTAAGATTATAAAACTATCCAACGATCAAAGAAACTTCATTTGGACTTCTACTGATAGAAAGATAATGACAGTTCCATTTGACGAGCACCCATACACCGCTTTAGCGCATTGGTTTAAAACTGATGAAGGTATGGAAATATATGCAAATATAGAAAAAAGATTAAATAATTAATCAAACTGTAGAGCGGTCGCCCTACGGGGCGATCGTAAACTACAATAATTATATGGAATCAAAAGGACTAGGAGATACAATAGAAAAAATAACAACCGCAACTGGAATTAAGAAATTTGTACATAAAGTAGCAGGAAGTGATTGTGGTTGTAACAAAAGAAAACAAACATTAAATAAGGTTTTTCCTTATAAAAATAAAAAATAACAAATGGTAAGGATAGACACGGTATATCAAAGAGTTTTAGCTTTAGCTAATAAAGAACAGAGAGGGTATATAACTCCTCAGGAGTTTAACTTATTTGCCAACCAAGCTCAGATGGATATATTTGAGCAATATTTTTATGATAGGACACAATTTGGTAGAATACCTGGAAACAATACTATGTATGCTGACCCAATAGATATACTTGAAGAAAAAATTGAGATATTTCATAGAGGACAAACTCTAGGCGATGGAACTTCAAATATATTTAATACTAACGATCTTAACGATGAGTTATATAGGTTAAAACAAGTTAGGTATAATCGTACAGATGGAGTGGGTGTTAAGGTTGAAAAAACAATACACGATAAATTTCAATTATCTAGAAACTCACCCTTAACATCACCTACTTTAATGAGACCAATTTATTATTTAAGAAACACTAGTATAATTGTTAACCCTAATGATATAAAATATATAGACGTAAATTACATTACAAAACCAGATAAAGTAAATTGGAGTAGTTATGATTTATCAGGTAATCCACTTTATGACTCGTTCAATAGTGTAGATTTTGAATTACATCCATCTGAAGAAACAAAATTAGTTATAAAAATATTAGGATTAGCTGGGATAACGTTAAAAGATCCAGCATTATATCAAATAGCAGGAGCAGAAGACAACAAGAATATTCAACAAGAAAAACAATAATAAATGGGATTATTAGACGGTACGACACAAAGCGCTTACTATCAAGGAGGGGAGAAAGGTGGTTATCAATTCACTTCTCTTGAGGATATTATAAATTACTTTATGGTAGTTTACGTTGGAGAAGGTAAAACAGTAAGCAAGATTAATAGAGCAGATGTAGCTTTTCACGCTCAAAGAGCTATGCAAGAGTTATCGTTCGACACTTTTAAGTCTATCAAGTCTCAAGAAATAGTTTTACCACCATCCAACACGATGATACTTCCACACGATTACGTTAACTACACTAGAGTCATGTGGAGTGATAGTGCTGGTATTAAACATCCTCTTTACCCAACTAGAGACACTCAAAATCCATTTAAAATATTACAAAATACAGATGGTTCTTATGACTTTACAGCTGATACTGGTGCCCTTGTGTTTAACGCTGATTTTTCAGATGATACGTTGTTAACTTCTGGTAGTTTTGATGAACAGTGGATATCGTCATCGACAGTTAGTAATCCAACTATAGATGATATTTCTATAACAGACGAGAAGTTAACGTTTACACTTGGATCTAAATCATTCACCGCGCGAGGCATTGTGCAGTCTAGAGCTTATGCTGTTGTTCAAAAAATTGACGTCACAGGAATGGACACGGTGTCTTTATCAGCAACGGGGCTTTCGGCAGCAGCTTCATCGGGAGTCAAAGACGCTGGAATACTTAGAGTGGGACTTACAACTAGAGACCCATTAGGAACAGATATATCTATAGGTTCTGAAGAATGGAATTTTAAAAAGTCTAATCCTATTGCCAACGTAGTAACAGGTAGTGGTAATACTTATTCAAATCCACTAGCAAGAAATCACACCATTGAATTATTTGATGTCTACACGGTAGACAGTGCAACAAATCTCAGACCAGCCAGCCCCGGCGTTACGCCAACCCGCGCTTATTTGGAGTTTAACGACGGTTTAGCTACAGAGTCAACAAAAACCTTAGAAGAAATTAACGTAGTTGGTTTAACGGAAATTTATCTTGTAGTAACTAGTTACGTACCTAACTACACGACAGCCTGGACGGTAGGTAATCAAAATCAAAGTGTTAACACGGTGGACGATATAAAGATCATTTACGATGGAGAAGTAGAAAGTTTACAATCAGGAGGAGAATCTACAACTTGGTCTAATTACAAATCTAACACGCCGTCAGAAAATCAAGATTCATACGACGATGATTACTACGTTAATGCTCTAGGTCAAAGATACGGATTAAACCCTCAACACGCTCAAATAAACGGGTCTTTTTATATAGACAATTTACGAGGATTAATTAACTTTTCATCTAATGTTTCTGGAAAAACTGTGATCTTAGATTATATAAGTGACAGTCTAGGAACAGACGGAGAGATGCAAGTTCATAAATTTGCAGAGGAAGCTATGTACAAATGGATTATGTACGCAATATTATCGACAAGAGCAAATACCCCAGAATATATAGTGAGAAGGTATCAAAAAGAAAAATTCGCAGCGACTAGAACCGCTAAATTAAGATTATCAAATATTAAATTAGAAGAATTAACTCAAATATTAAGAGGTAAATCGAAACATATAAAACACTAATATATGCCAGAGATTAAAAATACTTTCACTCAAGGTAAAATGAATAAAGACCTTGATGAGAGAATAGTTCCAAATGGACAATATAGAGATGCATTAAACGTACAAGTTTCGACCTCTGAAGGAGAAGATGTTGGAACGGTGCAAAATATATTAGGTAACACTTTGGTTAACCCAGGTCAATTTACATCAATGGGCAGTGACTTTGAGTGCATAGGAAGTATCGCTGACGAAAGAAACGATACTCTATATTATTTCATTACAGATGTCGAAAATAATATCGTAGACGCTATTATACAATATGAAAAAGGTTCTGGCGCCGCTACTCCTGTCTTGGTTGATACCAAAGCGGGTACGAGTGATGCTGTTTTGAAATTTAGTAGTATAGTTAAAACCGTTAATGGTAGTACCGTGCAGGGATTAATAACAGCTATAAATATAATAGACGATATGTTGTTATGGACAGACGGAGTAAACGAACCTAGAAAAATAAATATCACAAACTGCATAGCTGGCTCAACTTCTTATCTAGCCAATCACACTCAACTAAACATTAATGGTACTAACTTAGTTGATATCGCTGAAGAGCATATTACTGTTATAAAAAAGAAGCCCTTAAGACCTTTAAGTGTTAAAATAAATCCCGCTGATCCTTCAAATAAAAAACCTTTATTTGAAAAAATATTCCCAAGATTTTCTTATAGATATAGATATGAAGACGGAGAGTACTCTGCCTTCGCTCCATTCACTGAAGTTGTTTTTAATTCTGAATATTCTTACGATCAAAACGGAGTTGATTATTATGATGAAAACACGGCTTATGATACTAAAGAACCGTATAATTCAGGCATGCGTAATATGATAGATTCTATTGAGTTATCAGATTTTATTTCACCAGATATACCGAAAGACGTTATACAGATAGATCTTTTATATAAACAAGAAAATTCTAACGTTATTTATTTGATCGATATAGTAAAGGACGAAGATGTAGGATGGATACAATCTGGATCTAATACTCTGTCTAATTATACAGGTAAATTTATAGTTAGCGACGAGAATATATACGCAGCTTTACCAGAGAATCAATTATTAAGACCATGGGATAACGTCCCTAAAACAGCGCTAGCACAAGAAGTCACGGGTAACAGAGTTGTGTATGGTAACTATACGCAGAGTTATGATGTTGATGACTCCCCTACTATTAACTCCAATTATGAGTTAAGATATAATTCTTCCCAGGATTTCCATGAAAATTATACTTGGGGACCGAATTTATTAAATAATTCTGATTTTTCTAGCCAACCAAGCGTTTCTAGTGATTGGACTGTGGGCGGAAACGGAATCAATATAGCGTATAGTAACGGTCAACTCGAGTGGACTGCTGTTAATGCGCCAACGGCCATAAGACAGAATTATTATGATTTCGAAGTAGGGGGAAGATATAAGATCATATTTAACGTATCTGAACTTAATGGCAATATGAGCGGAAAGCTACTTCTTCGTTTAGTAGATGGCTCTAGTAATCATATCACTATCGAAGATTATACTCCAATATTAGGAGAAAACGTTTTGGAAGTAACTCTACCTTCTACTCCTAATAATCCAGCTCAGGATTACGCTGGAGCCGGAACCCTTGTAACTAATAGATTCAGACTTGCAGCAGCGTTTCTAAACGACTTTACGGGCGTTATAGATGATGTTCAAATACAAAAAGGAACAAAAAAAGATTATAAAACTTTTTCAGATGGAGGATTTAAATCTGTAAAATCTCAAAGAAATTACAAGCTAGGAGTTGTATATGGAGATGAATATGGTAGAGAGACGCCTGTGTTTACTTCTACAGAATCTTCAGTCGTTATACCTTGGCAAGATACTAGTTTATCAAATATACCTTTAGCAAGTAGATCTTTACGATTAAGCGCTAGTTTAGATTCACCTCATCCAAATTGGGCAAATTACTATAAATTTTTCGTAAAAGAAACTTCGGGAGAATACTATAACTTAGTAATGGACGCGATGTACAACCCCACAAAGGAAGATCTTGAAAAAGATGAACACGTATGGTTGTCTTTTTCTTCCTCTGATCGGAATAAACTTTCAAAAGAAGATTATATTATATTAAAGAAAAAAATTGTCCCAGACACTTCCAGCGCATCGTTACAAATTGAAGAGGAAAATAAATTTAAAATTTTAGATGTTAAAAACGAAGCGCCTGACGCAATTAAGTATAAGTACTTAAAAGTGGGGGAAGTAGCCAATGATTCGGGCAGCAGTAGTGGTATTTTAAACGCACCCTACAGTTCGGCGTCTGGGTTGTTTCATGATCAGGATCACAGACCGTTACACCCAGCTAGTAACAATGCTACTGGTGGTGGTAGTTATCCTACTGGAAATACAATATGGATAAACAAACAATGTTGGAGTAGTATCGGAGGTGGTAGATTAGTAGAGGGTGACGATACTAACGCTGGGAACCAAAAAGTTCTTGAAAATTTATATTTTTCTTTTACTAGAACAGATGCTAATGGTAATAATCAAAGCTCCCAGAAAAAATACAAAATAGTTTCTGCAGAAGTTGAAGGCGCTGTATCTCCTTATTATATAATAAAACTATCTCGATCTATAACGAAGGATGATAATAACCTTATAAAAGCAGATCCAACTAACAAGAACAATCGTAATCTTCATAAAGATGTTATAGTTAAGATTGAGAAAAAATTATCTAAAGATTTAGAATCTTTTTCCGGTAGATTTTTTGTAAAAATACTTAGTAATAACTTAATTAAATCTGAATTAGAATCTATAAGTTTACTAGATGTAACACGAAATTATCTTACAGAAGTTACCGCGGAAGCGTTTTGGCATATAGATACTGTAACTCCAGGCGATTACGATATAGAAGCTGGACTTATAAATAACAATGGATCTGGTGGTGTGCCTAGTTCAAATAATCCCACTGGTGTTACTGGCCATAGTGGCGATCCTATTACAGTTACAGAAAGTGATTGGGACGCGTTATTAACCTCAATGGGTTCTAATAAATGGTTTGTAGATAACATGTATATGGTGGCTGAGCAGACAGGTGAATACGCTAGACACGCTACATATGGGTGGAATGGTGGTAATATTCATATTCCTGGTGATGTTTATGAAAGCGGCGCTGGATCAACGAGTACTAATGATCCTGGCTCTGGTTGGAGCGTTTATCATCATCAAAATAGTACTGGAAACATGCGTTACCCAACTAATAACGAAATAAAACCTCAAAACCCAACTCACATTACAGATGGAGATAACCTAATAAATGGATTGGAAGGAGTTGTTGAAACTACCAATATGCATATAAGTAATAGTTACAATTACGGACTTAGAAAATGGAGAGATATTAATTGGAATAAAAACAATACAACCTCTAGTTTTACAGCCGAATACGGAACTAGTGTTGGAAAACATTTTATACACATATCTTTTTTAGCACCAGGAAGCAATTTACACAGTGGAAGTTTCGCGGTTTCAAATAGTGATTTTGATTTATCTCATGACCCCGCGGGCCAATGGGATCACGTTAGAAATATTATGAATAATACACAAGCTATATTCGGTGGAGGAGTTTTTACAAGTGGAAATAAAAAAGTTTTCATGGAGATTTTAACAGCGGTAAATCCAGGGTATCACTCTTGGGACACGTGTGGGTATGGAAAGATAGATGGCAATGTTATAAACCCTGCATACCATCCAAAACATCTTGCTCAATGGAGTTTACCACAGACTGATCAAATTTTTGCAAATAATCTGCAAGTGGGTAAGAAATTCAGATTTAAAGATGATGCTGATAAAACTATTTATACAATAAAAAGATCAAACTATTCTAATCCTAAAAAGATATATAACCACACTCCTTGGAGAAAAATGTGGAAAGTTGATAGTAATGGAAACTTGGTAGGTATGGGTAATAGCGTTGAAGAAGCAGCTACTGCTTGGGCTGACACAACTGATAATTCAGGTAACAATGGAAATAGTGCGCTAGTAGATACTCTTAAGCAAAGAATGCAAGACTTTGGTAATAAAAACAACAGAAGGTTAGTTTATATATTAGAATTAGATAAAGATCCAACGCAGCAAACTTACAACCCTGTTTCAGGTGGTACTGATATGGATTCTATTACTCCAGATACTATAGAGTTTGTAACAGAAGATCTCGAATTAAACGCGGGTGAAGTATCGCAAAATCCAGCAATATGGGAGACAGAACCTAAAGACAGTGTTGATTTAGATATTTATTATGAAGCTAGTCAAGCGTATCCTACGGAGATAAATATAGAAAATATAGAATTATTTGCTCCAATAGGATCCACTGTGTCTTTGTATGGAGTTACTGAAGAAGCTATACCCTCTGGCGCTACGATAAGAGTTAGTGCGTGGAACAAGTGGGATAGTAATCACGTAAATTATAACTCTAACTACTCAGGAGACTTGGTTGTATCATTCGATAATCCAATGACAATAGAAGATGGAAG
>Ga0098041_1001069_pt1 | contig 10544 bp, 11 predicted proteins | sample 8_EtaG_FD_77066 | JGI IMG/M metagenome (GOLD analysis project Ga0098041, IMG submission 77066) | Marine viral communities from the Subarctic Pacific Ocean - 8_ETSP_OMZ_AT15162 metaG | ecosystem: Environmental > Aquatic > Marine > Oceanic | place: Pacific Ocean | collected 2015-01-08
ATAATATGTTAGTTTGGATACTTATATTTATAATTGCATTATTTTTACTATATGATGTAGATATTACAGGTGAACGTGTAAAAGTTCACGGTTTTACTACAAAATACTTCTATATGTCGCACGGAGAATCTAAAAATGTATACGAAAAGATGAGGAAAGATGAGTTACCGAATGATACTATTAAAGAGTTTATTATGATGGAAGATAGATTCCTTAATCTTGAACGTTTATCAGTTTGTACACAAACATCACGGAAAATAGAAGCATTTGGCCTTTCTAAACAAATAAAAGATAGGTTTCGTGGATATGATTTTTCCTATCATGACAAACATCTTAAACAAATTTCTGAACCACATAAACTTATAAATCGAAGTATAGTATGTTTATAAGGTATAAAAGTGTTCGTCTATGTGCTCCAGCTTTCATTTCATATATATTATCGTATATAAATATGATGAGATTTGTATCATCTTTATCTCGGTGTTCTTCTAAATATTTTCTAGCATTATCAGTATTTATAAATTCATCCGTACAATAATACTTTATTTCTAAATCCCCCATACCTGATTTGTGCATTTCTCGTTCTAATCGTATATAATCCGCTATAGTGTAAAATATAGTATCTACTATGCTCGACAAAATATAGTTATTCCAACGTTCTTTATGATCTATAATGAAGCCGTTTCTATTTTGTCGGACACGATTTAATAATAATTCTCTTGGGTCTTCCATTTATTTAGTTTTGCGTTTATTCTTTAACGCTAACGGTGGTTTTTGGTGGAGTTCTCGTTTTATCTTAATATAATTCTTTATCCTATTACTGTTGAGTGGTGGTATTTTTGGTAAATTTAACGCGTATTTTACAACGTCATTCACTACATTTTTACCAAACTTACCGTATATTTTTTCAGCTTCTTTTTGAAGAAGTTTCTTTTTAAGATTTTGTTCTTGGTTAAATTTCCAATCCTTTACCATAGCTCTTTTGATATCGTTCGCAACTAGTTTTTTAATTACACCATTACGTGTAGTTACATTGAGTGATTTATTCTTTTCCATTTTATTTAATTGTGTTTTTACTTCACGCGCGTTTTTATCCAAATCCATAACTTTACCATACTTTGTCATCCATTTTTTACCATACATTTTAACAAGATCATTCTTGATACTTGTATTATTAATACGTCGTTTTTTATTTACAACGTTTCTATTTCTTTTCAAAAGAGCTCTTTCCATCTCATTTGCAAGTGAATTTGGTGTATTAGGTGTTTTTGGGGTTTTTGGTTTATTTTGAAGTTTCTGACAAAGTGTTTTTACAGTATCTTTATCTTCAACTGTGATACCTTTAGATAATGATATAGCAACGAGTTGTTCCTTTTTCATAGTTCGACACAATTTTCCATCAATTTTTAAATTGGATGTACCCTTTTCAATTGCATCGAGTGCCGAACATATAGTTTCTTTTGTATTTTTCTGTTTTACACCAACTACACCCAATTTTTTAGCGACGTCGAGTAATACTGGTTTCGTAAGTCTATTACATTTACGACCGCCTATTTTCATAACACCATCTTTATCATATGAAACAGATACATTTTTAGATGGAGTCTTTTTCTTTTTCGATGTAGTTCTTTTCTTTGGGATTTTAAAACAACAATCTGATCCCTGTGGGTTTTTACGTACTTCGAATCCACTTTTACATGGTGGTCTTCTAGGTTTTGGACATGTAGAAGCTTTTACACCTCTTTTAACTGGGAGTTTTGGTGCATTTACATTACGGTTTACTAAACCCTGTGTATATCCTAATACATGGAGTAACTTTACCATATCGACACCTATTTTATAAGCTTTTTCAAGGTCGTCTGGATCACTTTCACCTTGAATTTGAACTACACCCGAACCAAGTTTTCCAGATTTAGACGATAAAACAAAATTATGGTCTTTATATTCCATGTATAAAAAGGGTGTTAATTCGGTTTCGTATCTAACACTTTGAGCTTTTACTGGATTTTGTTGTGTAATTCGTGTTAAATCGAAGTTTACATTTGTATTAAAGAAACCTGCAATATTGTTATATTGAATTTCATTATATAAAAAGCTTTGTTTTTCTGAATATGTATCAATTAAATATTTACGCAATGATTCAGGTTGTCGTTTAAGATTCTTAGACCCTAAAAAACCGCCGGAAAATCGAATTTTACCATTACTGTAAATTACAAATGTGAAATTCTTACGTTCCATACCATCCATGATATATCCACTCAATTGTACTGAAAAGAATTCTTTATTTAAATCACCTTTTAAACCAAAATTAGACGTATGTATAACACCCGTCTGAAACCTTCCGAAATACCCTTTAATCTCATTAAGATCGATGGTTAAACCAGGTGCTATTTGAGCGTGACCTTTTGGTTTTTGTTTTAAAATGTATTTTAAATTTACACGTTTTTCATCCGTTGAAAACTTTTTGTTTACAAGAACATTATACATACCTGGATGAAAAATTCCAATTTTGAGTCCACCCTTTTTAGTGGGTACCATTTTGGATTCTGTCTGAATAGATACATTCGAATTTTTTACAAATTGCCTGGGATCCATATCTTATTCTAATAGGATATTTTATTTAATAATCATTACTTATTTCTTGGATCTCGTCTTCGTTTACTATATCGATTCCAAATATAAATGACTGCTTTTTGCATAATCTACCTTTGTATGTCAATTTGTCTTCTCTAACTTCTATATCACGCTGACTAAATGGACCAACGTAAAAATCTTGTGTAAACCGCGGTTTTCCAAGATTATTTGCTTGGCAATGTGAATTAAATAATGCAACAAAATCTTTTTGTGGACAGAATAACTCAGAACCATATCTTACAGCGGTTGACTGTAAGAAGTTTTCGAGCGTGTTTGCTACCGTTGCAACCTGTTTTTGAACTGTTTTAAAATATTCTGGTACAACGTTCCAAATATCCTTATCTGCGTATTTTTGTGAATATTCGAGATATGCACGAATACATTTTTGAAGTATGATGGGTAATTCGGTATCGAGTTTATTTTCGAGTGTTGGGTCTGCATTTTTAACCTGTTTACCAAAATTCCATGTAAGGATACGACGTAAAACACTTCCTGAGTTATCTTTCCAATCTGGAATTTCATTCCCTCCAAGTATACCCGGTGTTTTCCATTCAAAAGATTTAGCTTTTTCATGTTTTACTGCTATAGAAACATCTTCACCTGATACTATAGACTGAAATTCAGCCTGTTCGAGTTGTAAATCACCCTTTACTTCGGGTGCAATAAACATGAAAGCATCATAAATAGACGACAAACCAAATTTCTTTTCGACGTTATTTGAAAGTGTACTTACATCATCCGCGTTATAAAATTTACGAAAAACTTTCGTGATAAGGGTAGATTTACCGGAGCGCGCAATACCTTTTAAAAACGGTATAATTTGCCATGCATCCATATCATTTACATTAAAACATAAACGTCCACCCATAACATACATCCACTTAGATACCTCTGAATCAAATTTTTGATAATCGAGTATAGATTGAAAAAATGGTGTTGGTATATCATACCAATTTTCTATATGGTCGTATTCTGTAAATTCCTTATCGAAGTATTTACAACTTACAACAGTCTGATCGAGGTTTTTAAATTCACGAGAATCGTACGTATAAAATCTCGATTCGTACAATCCCGTTTTTGCAGACCATTCTTTTCCTATAAAAATACCATTTTTAAACGACCAAACGTGTCTATTTTTGATAATCTCAGGGAACTGCATATCTTTACAATTTGTTAAATGTCGAATAACATCATTGTATACCGAACCACGTGTTGATAAATTTTTCCATAGTTCATACCGTGTTTCTTTTTGAGCGACACCATATACATAATCTTGAATAGTTTCAACCTGTTTCCAGGCACGCGTATCCTGTTCCTCATCCGTTTTAATTTGGATACAGCAATATCCCTTATATCGTTTAATATTCATTTCGTATAGGTTTTGTAAACATGCAAGAATAGCCTGTTGATATGGTACTAATTCGTCTATCTTATCAATGGTCGAACATCTAAAAATAGATGGGTCTGATTCAGGGTTTATGGGTACGTACGTTGGATTATTAATTCTTTCATGTATACGTGCGGCTCTAAAAATGATTTGCCAGGCATCGTCAACCTGATCAATAAGACGGTTTATACGCATAGATATTTTCATATCTTCGTCATCTTCTATATCTAAAAGTTTCAAAACTTCAGCACGATGATACATTTGTCCTAATTGCATTTTTAAACGTTTGTGATTTCCAGAAACAAGTTCAACATCAAACCTAATTGGAATACCCGTTTCGGGGTCTAGATCCTGAGGATTTATAAAATTTTTATATCCGAGTTGGAATGATACCATGCTATTATTTGTGGCATTGATATCCCACATATCTTCCAATTGGGATAGAAGGTGCATAAACTCTTCAGGGTTGAGAGATTGAATCTGGTTAGACCACATAATAGCATTGGATTCACGTTGATTTGATTCCGAACTAATAAAATGTGTTTCTTCCATTTTCTTTTATTTACATATGATTATTTTTCTTAAGTTTATTTTTTTTGTAAATGAGATAACATTTTTATTAAAATTTTATTTTGGATCTCCATCTGTCTTGATATATTTACCAGAGCAGAACATACAGTTTCGCCATCTTCAGTCGCAAGTACGGAACTCAGCAGACCACCCATATCCATTACATATTGTTCATCATCTTCGAACATATTATCATTTTCATCGTCTGTCATTTCAAGTTCAAGTTCATCAATAATAGATTCTCGATCTTCACTTCCATCGGTATCATCAATTTCATCGATTTCATTATTTTCTTCAATTTCTTCAGTTGGTTCAAGAAGTGTTTCCTCTTTGTCGGTCATTTGTATTTACCAGGAAAAATCAAATTGTGTTTTTTCGCGAGTGTCACCTGAAAAAAAAATCTTGGTATATAGTACAAAAAACAAACAAAATGGCCGGTGGTCTCATGCAACTCGTCGCCTATGGCGCCCAAGATGTCTACTTGACTGGTAACCCAAAAGTCACTTTCTTCCAGGCGGTTTACAAACGCCACACTAACTTTGCGATGGAAAACATCGAACAAACCGTCAACGGTACTGCCGCGGCTGGTGGTCGCGTCTCCGTCACGGTCGCCAGAAACGGTGATTTGATCGCGGACATGTACGTTGAATTACAATGCGCTGGTGTACCAATTAAAACTGAAGATGCCTGGATCGCGGAATCCGCGGTCAAGGATGTTGAATTGTCGATCGGTGGTCAAAGAATTGACAAGCACTACCAAAGATGGTGGAGATTGTACGCTGAATTGTACTTGGATGAATCCAAGAAGCAAAGCTACGGTAAGATGACTTCGGCTACTTTGGATAACTCGAAGGTTTACTTGCCATTGATCTTCTTCTTCAACCGCAACCCAGGATTGGCCTTGCCATTGATTGCCTTGCAATACCACGAAGTCAGAATTGACTTTGACTTGGCGGACACATACACTCATTTCGACTCGTTCAAGGTTTGGGGTAACTACATCTACCTTGACACCGAAGAGCGTAGACGATTCGCGCAAAAGGGTCACGAATACTTGATCGAACAAGTCCAGCACACTGGCACTGATGCTTTGGCGGCCGCCGCTTCCACCAAGCAAGTCAGATTGTCGTACAACCACCCAGTCAAGGAATTGGTCTGGTGCACTGACCTTTCCTCGGCGCAAGCTGGTGACGCGAACGGTATTTGGAACTTTACGAAGACTCCAGTCACTATCTCCTCGAACGTAGAATGCTTGACCAACACCGCAAACGTGTGCATCTCCCCATCCTCTGCGGGTGCCCCACAATTGCTCTTGGACTCCAACACTCAATTCGATGAAGACACGTCTGGTCCACTCTCCAAATTCAAGTTGGTCCTCAACGGTCAAGACAGATTCAAGGAACAAGAAGGCAAGTACTTCAACTCGGTCCAACCATTCGTCCACCACTCCGGCTCCCCAATGCCAGGTATCTACTCGTACTCCTTTGCGCTTAAGCCAGAAGAGCACCAACCAACTGGTACCTGCAACTTCTCCAGAATCGACAACGCCCAAGTTTCGATTGAAGTCTCTGAAGCTGCCAGAAACCTCCACATGTTCGCGACTAACTACAACGTCCTCAGAATCCAATCCGGTATGGGCGGTCTCGCGTTCTCCAACTAAGCGTATCTTAGTTTACTGATTTTAGCAAAAAAAATAAAATTTAAAAAATAAATAAAATTTAGATTTTAAAATTTAGAACAAATTTTAAAGTTTAACCTTGAAATAGTTTTGTATTTTTTCGAGTATGTACCAGTTTACTTCCATTTTACCCGTTTCAATTTTGTTTATAGTATCTAAAGTTTCTCGAATTCTATGTGCAAGTTCAACTTGTGTATGACTTTTCTCTATACGTATACGCTGAATTTTTTTACCCATTGTAGTATCCATATTAATATTGATTAGAGTTTAACACCTAAAACTCGACGCAGTTTTTGCATGATTTTAGGATCTGGTATAGCTTTACCTAATTCGTATGAAGAGATGATATCTGATGATACGTTTATGAGATTTGCAAGATCTTTTTGTGTATACTGTTTTGCGACGCGCGCCCTTTGGATCGTTAATCCTGTTTCTTTACTTACTTTTTTGTGTGTACCACCTAATACAGCTTCATCGAGTTTCTGGTCCGGTGTTTTACCAGAGTATTGACTCCTTTTTGGTAACTTGATTTCCTGTCCCATGAATTTGACATACTTTTCCTTTTCACGTGATTTATCAACTTTACCTCGAATAATAACTGGATCCCAATCCTGGTAATGATTCATTTTAATATACAATAAGTTAAAATTTTAAGTATTTATATAAAGTATATGACTTTTATACTTGAAATAATAATACCCCTTATACTATTTGGTCTTATGTATAAAAATTTTGATAAATTTATGCATTGTTGTACTCCTAAATCATGGCACGACCTTGATTCGGAGATATAAAGATTTAATGTTTATAATAAGTTAATGGAAGGTGTTTATATATTTTTAATAGTTTTTGGAACTATTTGGTGTATGTATTATTTATTAGAACCAGTTTGTAAATGTTATTATAAGTGTTTCCCAAAAAGACGAGAATATGATATTGAAGTATAAAGTTTAAAACCTATGTATACTATAAATGATAGACGTCTATACAGATGGAAGTTGTTTAGGTAATCCCGGACCAGGTGGTTGGGCATATCTTATAGTTGGAACACTTTCGACTGTCGTCCATAAAATAGAAAATAGTGGTGGTAGGGATATTACTACAAATAACGTAATGGAAATGATAGCAGTTATAAAGGCTATGGAAAAGTGTATAGAATTGGAAATTGGAGATATTACTGTGTACACTGATAGTAATTATGTGCGCATGGGATTAATTGAATGGTCAAAGAATTGGCAAAGAAATGGTTGGAAAACAGCATCAGGGTACGCGGTTAAAAATAAAGATGAATGGATAAGATTATTAGAATTAATGAATATGTTTGATACTGTAGATATCAAATGGGTAAAGGCGCATAATGGAAACGAAAATAACGAACGTGTTGATACATTAGCTAGGGAGTATGCATACTTATTTTCTAAGAAATAGTAATGGGAGTTAACACAGCAGACCAACATCATTGGTGTCCAAAACAGGAAAAACTTCTTATCGGATGGGCCGAAAAAGCTGCCGGATATAGATGGTTACATAACTATTCGCGTATGTTTTATAAGAAACAAAACGATTGGTTATCGTACCCGTGTATAATTATTTCGAGTATAACAGGTGTCGGTGGTTTCGCAGTTTTGAGTCCAAACGATGAAAGTATGTCTGATTCAAAAAAGCAACAAATAATAGCAGTTCAATACTTTTTTGCGTTTTTAAACGTTCTCGCGGGTATACTTACATCCGTTTCTAAGTTTAATAATAGTTCAAAAATGATGGAAACACACTCGTCCATGTGTATTCAATGGTCCAAGTTTTATAGAAATATCGAGATGGAATTATCACTCGAGACAGAACATAGAGGTGATGTAAACGAATTCGTGACGAAGTGTCGACAGGAATACGATCGTCTTTTGGACGATTCTCCGGATATTCCTCCAAATGCTATAGACGCGTTTAATATGGCGTTTCCAGATAAAGAAAATAAACCCGACGTGTGTAATGGGTTAAATGTAATAGGAACAAACCTTGGTGGTAGTACAGATAGTGAGTATAATAAACGTAAAATTGTTAAATGGTTAGCTAAAACGAGAACAAATACACCCGATTTAGAACATGGGAGAAGAATGAGTAAGGAATTATCACATAATGATTTACAATCACATCCAATTAAATAGGAAATCAGTATAAAGATGAAAATAGTTAGTATAGTAAAATGATGGAATATACAGAGTATTTGTTACGTTTAATAAAAGTTGTGTTCGGCTTAAAGTTTATGGTAGATGTATAAATATGATCCTATAGCTCAATTGGTTAGAGCGCGGTGCTTATACATTACTAGGTATACCTAAGTGGCTTTATCGTCACATACGCAACGCCGAGGTCGCGGGTTCGACCCCCGCTAGGATCATACATTACCTACTTTCTAACGTGTTAAAGATTTAATACGTTAAAAAGTAAATGAATATAGTTTTATCGAGTATCAAATATCAACCTCCTAGCCCGGAATATAAACGTATACAAATACGTAAAAATGTATTTGAAAATACATATTCTAAAAAAATAGATATTACATTTGAAACGTTTGAAAATCCTCGACTTAGATATAGGTTTGCGGAAGCTATAGACGATGCAAATCAAATATGTGCGAATGCATCTTCTGATGAATGTTTTAGTGCATGGGATGAGGTTGACGAACTCGAAGATTCGATGATGCGCGCGGGATTAAATCTATTTCCATATTATAGCATGAGATACGGGTCATTATTACGAAGAAATTTTAAATATCGGTTTAATATTCGTAATGTTGAAGATCATCACATTATTCCCTTACAATTTAGACATCATCCTTTATTCGATAAAGTAAATTATGATTTAAACTCAGGTAATAACATAATTATGATGCCACGTGAAATTGGTAATTTACGTAAAAATAGAATTACACATAATGGACCACATTATAAATATAATAAATTTGTTGGTGATATTCTCGATTCTATGATGTATATGAAAGAACCAGAATCAGAATTTAAACAGTTTGTTGACTTTTTAAAAACTGGGTGTCGTTTTCGTCCACAGGATATACCATGGAATTAATTACCATCCGTATTTGAGAACAGCTGATGTTTTTGCTGTAGGGTACCGTTTTGAGAAAAACTCACGTTTTCCCCAGTTACTATGTCCGATTGTGCTATTATGTGTACGATCAATGTGTAAACAATGTCTAAGATCTTTATAGTATACGCGTGCACCTCTCGCTATTATATCTTCGTGTTTCATATCAACGTGATTATCAATTGGAAAAAAGTGTTTATAGTATTGTTTCATATTTTCTACGTTTATAAGGTAACATTTTGTACTTGAAATCCATTTAACACGTTCGAGACCACTCTTATCACGTTTTTCTTCATCTGGGTAACGTGACAAACAGTGAAAGAAACACATTTCGAAATCATCACCTTTTTTATTTATAACATCCTGTATTTCACGATAAACGCGTCTATCTTTTATGATGGTATTATCTTCAAAGATAACTGCATATTTGAGGTTTTGGTCGAAACATCTTCTATAAAAATCCATGTGTCCCATATAACATCCTATAGCTCCTAAATTGAAATAAGTAATATCTGGTCGTGTTTTATTTGCATTATAGTGTAATTTGAGAGCCTCACGGTAATATACTGGGTCGATAACTTTCTGGAACTTTTTAGCATTTTCAAGTTTCCTGGTATCTGTTCCGTAAATGATTTCTAATGGTATAGAATTATCGTAATGATCTAAAAATTTATCACGGCGGTCTGCTGATGTTTTCAGGGTAAGGAGAAAACATTTATATTCCACGTTTCGCCGAGATCGAATAAATAGTAATGTAACGAGTACGAGTAGAAGGATTAATAGTAATATTAGAACGAACATCCTTACTTAAAGAGTACAGACAAAATAAATATGGGGAAGCTACTGTCATATAGTGGTTAGTATCTTGGACTTTGAATCCAATCACCTAGGTTCAAATCCTAGCAGTAGCTGGTAGAGATGCCGTGGCCGAGTGGTCTAAGGCGCCAGATTAAGGCTCTGGTCCGAAAGGGCGCAGGTTCAAATCCTGTCGGCATCACCCGTGCGATAGCTCAGTTGGTAGAGCATTGGATTGTAATTTAATTAAATTATTATAACTATTCGTTTAGTGACTAAACTCCAATTGTCCCGAGTTCGATCCTTGGTTGCGCGACCCACCCATTACTTTCTCTCGTAACTCAGTTGGTTAGAGTGTGCGACTGTTAATCGCGAAGTCAC
>Ga0098041_1001072_pt1 | contig 10518 bp, 15 predicted proteins | sample 8_EtaG_FD_77066 | JGI IMG/M metagenome (GOLD analysis project Ga0098041, IMG submission 77066) | Marine viral communities from the Subarctic Pacific Ocean - 8_ETSP_OMZ_AT15162 metaG | ecosystem: Environmental > Aquatic > Marine > Oceanic | place: Pacific Ocean | collected 2015-01-08
AGTCGCCCCTACATCGGGGTCTATCCAACCACCACCTACTCTCCTCTGCGATACGTAACCATACATCGCATTGGTTGCCACCTTCACTGCCAATTGCAGCATGTCGTATTGGAAGGCTTCCTCTTTCGTCTCCGCATCCTTCATCTTCTGCTTGTACTCCTTCCTGAGTTCCATCATGTCATGCACGATGGCAGGGAGGATGCCTGTCTTCTCTCTGTCCCAGTGCGTGCCGTTGCCTACGCTTCTGATGCCCTCGCCCCCACCCCTTCTCTTCGTGGTGAGGCACAGGTTAGCATCTAGGATGATTCTAGGGTACATGGATGCGAAGTCAAGCAGCGCCACTCCCTCCCATCGACCCGGTTTCGTCTCTGCCACTGTCGCAGCAGTGAGGGTATCCCTCTGTCTGTTGAAGAGGGTAGGGGCCTTGAGAGGTGTACGACGAGCGAACTGCCCTCGTAGGTAGTTAGTCACGTTATGCGTGCTCTTGAATTGGACGCCATGCGCCTTCTGCATGGCTATGAAGAATGGGATGGCATTGAGTTTCTCGGAGCATCTCCTCAGTAGTGTGGTATCTCTCACACAGTAATCTACGAACTCGTCGAACTTCTCGACCCACCATGTGAATACGTCAGCATCCATCTTAGCACCCTGTTCCCCGAACTCCTCCGTGAGTTCTAGGTGTTCGGCTATGGTAGCGAGTTTCCTATCTCTGAATTGCCCCTTACCACCCTTCTGCCATAGTGTCTCCAGACCACTCCCTGTCTGCCATGCCAATGCGGTATCGAAGCAGAGTCTACCGAGGATTGGTTGTTGTGTATCTCTATACCCCTTATTCTTCCTCGGCTTGATGACTTGGTTTATCGGACTGAGTCTATTCGGGTCTTTGAGCCTCCTCATCAGTTGTGGTAAGTCAGCCCACATCAATGCGTGAGCAATCAGGATATCGGGGTCGCAAGCATTGAGGTGGTCGATGAAACCATCGTGCATGTCATCCTCGTTCTCGTACATATGCAATACGTAACCACCTTCTTTCTCCATGTAATCAATCGTCTTTTCTTCTTGCCCTTCCTTCCAAGCAAAGACTGTTGGGCATTCTGCATGGGTATCATCAATCGCTATCATTGTGGTAGCGCCCTCATGTGGACAACCATTCGGTTGCCATTCCATATCGAAGTACCAAATCCTCGGTACGAAGTCTGGTATCTCACTCGCATCAGGGTACATGTTGAACATGATTTGGTCCTCGTATGGGGTATCAGCCTCAAATGTGGTAATCTCATTCTTGATTTCATATAGCACTGTGGGGTTAGGGCAGTCTAGCCTCATCAATTCAGTCTTCCTATCAGAAGCCATGGCGGTTATGTCCGGCTGGCATCTCACACCGGGATATCTGGAAACGACCCTAGCCAATCTCCTGTGATTGATTTGCGCTGGTATCCAGCAATGAGGAGCGATGTAACCATCATCCCCCGGATTTATCGTATCGGTGACTAGGGCCTTCTCAGTACGTGTGCGTAGGTATATGCTAGGGTAACCCACATCGTCCCATCCATTAGGGTGGTAGTAGTCGATTATCATTCTTCCTCGTCTCCCATGTACAACCACATCCCCCTGTTACCAGCACTAGGTAGAAACCTAAATTGAGGATGGATTCTAATGAGGCTCGTCAGTTGTACTGCCGTTGTCGGCACACTCTTGTGCACCTTGCCGTTCACGCCTTTGAATGTCCTCATGTATTCCAATAGTTCAGCCAATCTGAATGGTTCTCCTATGCCCTTCTCCTTACCGAATTGAGTCATGGCCTTGCGCTTGTAGATGTGCTTGTGTATTCCAGCCATCTCTCTCACTCCTCTTGGTCTATCACTATGAGTAGTCTGTGAGAGTTCGCCCCTTCTTGCTCAACCACTAATGCAGTGGAGGGACCGAAGTGAATTTTGCTAACGCCCGGTTCTATGTATGCGAGACAAGGTAGCAACCATGAGCCGAAGTTGGCCTTGACGCTATACGCAGGACCCTCGGCATCATTTAGATTGGTTGTGGCGAATAGCCTTACGTCGTGTTGCTTTCCGGCATGTATGGATATCTCCCCGCTCTCAGCATTGGCAGTGACATTGTAATCAGCCCCAGTGTTGAGTAGTTTCTTCAACGAGGAGAGTTTGAGCATCTCGGATAAATCAGCATCCCCATGTACGGGATATGAGCCTTGACCGAATGTCTGCCACATGTTAGCAATGGAGTCTGAAATTAATTTCTCATACGTCGGTGTGAGTTTGATGCTGATGCAATCGGTCACTGGTAGTTGCATCTTGAGTTCACTGTTGGTGATGTAGAGCGTCTTCCCATTGCTTATCTGCTTGAACGTGACGTCACCACTACACTTACGCAGGAAGATGCAGACCTTCTCCAAGTCCGATATGACGATTGTACCGCCCTTCGTGACTGCACCCTCGTACGACTCCGTGACAGTGAAGTAGTGAGTCTGGTAACCTACACTGTAGGCTAACTGACTCCCCATCTCAATTATCTTGAGAGACAAATCATTGATTACGCTATCAAACTGGCCTAGGTGCTTAAGCCACTCTTTACTATCTAGCGTCATACTTGCCATGGTATCATCTCACAGTTTCTCTAATTCTGGTAATCCAAGCCAATTAGGGGTCTTCCCCTGCTCGGTGACGAGGACGATGCTCCTCTGTCCCTGTAGCACGGCATTCGTCTTGCTCTTCTCAAACGTGGCAGTGTACTCGGAGCGTATCACACGCCCGTCTTCTCCCTCTAAGTCATTCCTCTCGCACAAGACGATTTGGTACATGTAGTTGCTAGATGACTTCTCCCAAGCAGGCTTCCACGAAGCGGCGGTGTCCTCATTCCTTCCCTGAGTGTAGTTCGTCATCTTCAAATGCGTCTCCCAAAAGACTCGCACGCCCCTCTTGACGAGAGCGCGACAAAGCGCAGTGAGTTGGTGGAACCGAGTGGTCCTAATCTGCCAATCCCATTGGTTCTGTATCCTCGTGCCCTTACCAGCGCCTCTGTTGTCTGCCGCTTCGATACCATCCTTGGCTAGACCTAGGTCGGTGATTCTCATGTTGTTCTGACAGATGTTGTCCCACAGGTCTATGCCTGTGATGTGCACACCCCATAGAGACTCATGCTCGTCCACTAGGAATTGCATGATGGACATGACCCTGTCGTGTGTAGCGGGATAGTCATAGGCAGTCCTATCGCCCTTCTGCATGACCCAAGGGTCCCAACACCTGATGTTGTTATTATCGGGGTAGAATGCCGACTTAGTTCCGGCTCCTCCACCATCGAAGTCAAGTACAGCGAGAATGTCGTCCTCTTCTTTCTCGCTATGCTTCTGGAAGGCATCGAATACGATACCAGTCTTACCAGTGTTCTCATGTCCTACGAGCGCCATGAAGATGTGAGTCTTCGGCCCATGCTTGTGGAGTTGCTTGAACTCAGCACGAAGTTCTGAGAATGCGTCTACTCCTCCTCTCTTGTGTGCTGGGGTATCCGCACGCTCGGTGGCTGCTTCCTTAGCCAGTTGTTCCTTCTTGCTCTCTCCAAAACCTGCCATTTACCATTCCTCCATTACTTTCATGTTGAATCCCTCAACTTCAAACTCTTCATCGTCTAACATACCTGCTATATCCTTTGCTTCTTCTTCTGTTGCTGCTTCAACTTCAATAGTCATGTGAACTGTCTTAACAACTAGCCATCCCTTGATAGGAGGCTCGTTGTCATACTTGTTATCAAAGTCCAGTTCTATCTGACTGTTCCCCGTTCCCGGTGCTTTCTCCATTACTCTTCCTCCTGTATAAGGCGCTCAAGATAGACACAGAAATCCATGGCCTCCTGTTGTGCGTGTATTAGCCACTCCTTTCTCGACAAGTCCTCACGCTCCATCGTAGTGCCGTACTTGTTCAGTCCGGCGATAGACCGCTTGGCTATCTTGATGATGACCGCATCCTCGATTGCACTCATCAGACTTCCTCCTCTTGTTCGGGTTCTTCTGCAAAGGTTGCATTGAGTTCCTGTATGTCCCTCTTCACCTGAGCCAATGCTGCATCCACTGTATTCGCAAACCCTTCTAGTATCCTCAAGAATGCCAATCTCTTCCCATGGTCTGCCTGCAATTGCTGGGCTTGCGCTAACAGTGTATCGTACGCTTGCTGTTGCCTCTCAACCTCATAGTTTGCCGCCATTATTTCTGCTTCCAAATCTTTCATCGTCTTCTTTGCCATATTCTCACCTCAGTCGAATTGTCCCGAGCCAGTGTCACCACCGCCCATCCTCCGTCTTGAGCGTCTGTTGTCTGCATAGACTCCCATGACTTTGATGTTCGGTAGTTGCTCACCGTCTCTAACGCTAATCCCTATTCGTCCGTATACCAGTACAGTGCTCTTCTCGGCATACCCCCATAGTTCGTCATCCACATCAGTGAAGTGGAAGGGGTTTACCATGTCATGACAGGCGCTGCCTATCCAACACATCACCTCGCTACCATTACCACCACCGTGTATGTTCTGCAATCCCATGCTAGTGAGTGAGAGGGAGTAGCCCCTCCCGTCCTCGTCGTACTCGTTGTCCCTGCCTTCTGTGTTCATCCGGCTGACAGTTCCCTTGGTTATGACGAGCGGTCCAGCCGCGCCGTCCTTACCATCTCGACCTGTGAATGTCCTCTTCCTAGAATCATATGCCTCCACCAATTCGTCCAATGGTACGTATAGGTCATCGACGAACTCCTCGTCAGTCCAGAACTTGAAGGGTTGTAGAAGGGCCTTCACGTCATCACCGACGAACTCATCCGTGTATTTCATCGTCGTATCGAAGTCCGAGTTGGTACTGAGTATGTCCTTGTAGTTGTCATTGGTGGACGTGGACTCCCTCACTTGTATGGCACAAGGCACACCGAGTCGTAGAGTCATGTTCCTGTTCTTATCGGTTAGGTCTATCCTCCAAGTCTCCACCAAGCCCTGTGCTGTGAACTTGGTCTTCTCGTTACCTAGGAAATAGGCATACCTACCCATCTGTGTGTGAGGGTAAGGGTTGCCCGCCTTGCTCAGAAGGCATAGCCAATCATCACCTACTCGGAAGCCGAGTGAAGGTGGTTCTTCGACAGACTCCTCTGTCTCTATCACCTTGTTGGTAGTATTGATGTGCCAAAAGGAGCCTTCCTTCATGTAATGCCCTACCACACCATCGGAGAGAGCAGTGTTGCTATTCTCCTGCCACTTCTGCGTAGCATTCCTCACGAACCACTGTCTCCTGTCGGATGTCCTCATGTCCACCCCTAGGAACTCACCTACGTAGGTGACTAGGTTGCTACCGCTACCACTCACAGTGGAGCGCCTGTCTGCTGTGAAGAATCCCTCACCCCAGTCAAGTAGGAGGTCAGCGTCTTCCACTCTCCAATCGTCGCACCCGTAGGCATCAGCGATGTGTTCTATGAAAGATTCTATTACCTTCTCCACCTTTTCTCCTGTTCTCTCGGCCTGCATCTGGAAGCGCTTCATCACTTCCTCAGGCCAGTCTTCATTCTTCATCCCCTTCTTGAAAGGGTTCTTCTCATCGTCAGTCATTTTTTCACTTCCTGTTTCATCTTTGCTACCATGTAATCACAGTAGGAATAGTCATCTCCGGGCCATGTATGCTTGTGTACCATCATATCACCGTACACCGCCATTATGTTCCATATGGAATCCAAGGCCTCATCACTCTCAAAGTGGGAGTAGATGTTGCGATAGAAGCCGTTTAACACGTGGGGTAGAGGTTGCCCTGCTCTCAATAGTCCATGAAGGTTCTGTCTGAGTCTGAGCCAATCACCCTCTATCGCTAGTTCAACGCTATCGTCCTCTGACATAGCATATAGCATCTGCACTCGCTCCTCTATCTCATGTATTTTTATCGAATCTAAGAACATGATACATGCACGTAGGTCACCATTCATCAATTCGACCAGTTCCTTGAAGGATTCATAGGTATCAATCGTAGCGAGTTCATGGGGTATCAAGTCCTGCAATCTACTCGCGCCTGCTTCGGGCGACACAGGCTTGAAGGCATACACCTTGCACCTAGAACGAATGGCAGGACGTATCCTCTGCACGTCATTGCACGTCAATATCAGCATCGCATTACTACTATGCTTCTCTATCAACTGGCGCATAGCATCCTGTGCTTGTGGTGTAAGCCCATCTGCCTCATCCAAGAGTATGACCTTCCTCGCTACTCCTATGCCTTTACTACGCATGGAGAATTTGAGTTCGTTACGAATGAAGTCGATGCCCCTATCGTCACTCGCATTGCTCTCAATGAAGTTCATGGGTCCGAAGTCCTCTTCCAACATATACCGAGCAATAACATAAGCAGCGCTGGTCTTACCAGTGCCGGGTGGTCCTGAGAATAAGAGAGCCTGAGGGAAGGACTTCTCCTTCCATCCCTTAGCATCACTAACTAGGGTATCCAGCCCCGCTAGGTCACTCAGTGTGACTGGTTGTGCTTTCTCCATCAGTTCCATATATTTTCATACTGAGTTAATTTATATAGTCAAGAGCCATTTCCTGTTCTTCGTCATAGGCATTGACCCATTCCAGAAACCCATCCCATGTCTTAGGTAGGGGATTACCCATCACCCACTCAAGCATGTGCCACCCGACCTTATCGGTGATTGAATTCCTGATTGAGTACATCGTATCCAATCTATCTAGCAGTAATAACCACTGGGCTATGCTTTCGCTATCGTAATAGTGCTCCTTCAACTCCATACTAAACGGGCTTAGGAATATCTCCACGCATCTCCTCTGACCCTCAGTTCCACTCTTGAACAGACTACGCCAACTAATTCTCTTCTGCACTCGCATCCCTAACTTGGAGTCGCTTCTGTTCTCCACCCATGTCTTCATTCTCAGTTCCGTGAGCACTATGCCCAGTCCCATCCATTCTTCTCTCCTATCCATTTCACTCATCTTCTACACCTACTAAATCCACATACTGCGTTACATCAGATATACCCATCTCGTTCTCAATGGATATGAAGGTAGGGGAACTCAACACACCCATCCTCCTATCCACAAAGGGAGAACTGACGCTGATTACAATACACTCGTCCTCAGGTATTATGCGCCAGTTCTTCTCGTCTTTCTCTATCTCTCCTACTCTTCTTCTCACATCGTATAGCACAGAGTTTTTCTCCGAGAGTATATTAAGTTCGCAAAAACCAACGGGTATGAACTCAACACCATCTAAGGCAGAGAAGGAGAGGGTTATCTCTCCGTCATTGTTCTTCACACCATCCAATCTGAGATAGTGCTTGTGACCTACCCTGTCTAATATGTAACCATTCATAACGGCAGGGACGAAGGGACCAGCATCAGGGAACCTCACCACACCATCGGACTTGACAAGGGCCTCCCAAGACTTCACCTGCTCAGGCCAAGCAATCTCATCCTCATGGGTCTCAGCATACTTGAGTAGACGTTCTCGTAATCCCATCTCAGGATGGGTGGGGTAAGCCACGTCAGTGATGACTGAGCCTGCACGCTCTATCACCACCTCATCATAGGATAGTTCGACCTTCCCTCCATTGGGTATCAGTTGGAAGACACCACCGTTGAAATCAACTAAGCCTTCGTTCGGCTTGTGCTTGCTCCATCTGCGATACCATCGCTTCCTCAATGCGGCGTTAGGCTTGTGCCACCACTCCTTAGGGTCATACAAATCATCTGATGCGTTTTCTATCGCGTATACTATTTCCTTGTCAGTCAGGAACTTCTTGCTATTCTGTATGGTTTCTGGACTGACATCATGCTTGCTCCCTATGACATTGAGAAAACGGGTGCGAGTGAAGGGCATCTTACCCACTACCGACGACCAGAACAACTTGGCCTCAGTCTCATTCATCTGCTTAGTGATAGATAGGTAATCGGATTGTCCTTTCACGAAGGCTTCTCTCACTACTAGCATCTCAGCCAACGACCACCGAGAGCGATTGGACCCGCTGCTCTCGGATGCTAGGAGAAGCACAGTGCTCGTCGTATTCAGTTCCTCAAGTATCTCTATGGGTGTTTCTAGTTCTCCTGCCACTTTCAGAAGTAATACTCTTTCAGTCAGAGTTTCTTCAGGGAAAAAGATGTCATACGTCGACAGCGAATTTTGCTGTCTGTGTAGGCTAGTATGGTTACCAAGACGATACGACTCCCATATCGCTGATAGGTCGTAGAAGGACGTCAGGAGAGAAGCCCCCGATAGTCCTCATACCACTCGTTGAGTTTGGGTTGTGTGCCCTTCCCCCTATGCTTCTTGGTTATCTCGATGACCTTCCTCACGGTGATGCCCGCCTTGTTTCCTCTAGCGACCAAGTATAGGCAATCCACTAACAGAGCATAGTCGCTACGCTTGTTGTTCCATGTTGGGTCAAGTCTGATTTTCTCGTAATAGCGTATTGCTAACATGGTCTGCTTGGGCGATAGCCCGAATAGCAAACCGAGTTGGTAGCCTTCGATGACATCGTAACTCAACGAATCACCTTTCATTGAGATAGGTGTAGTACATTGTATGCCAAACCTCGTTGTAAGCATTGTGTAATGTACCGTCTTGTACAGAGTTCTTGAAGTTCGGATAGTCTATCTTACTCACTGCATGTGCTATCACCTTAGCAACCACGTCCCTCGATATGAATGCTCGATACGGGTAATCCGCATCTGAATCCTTGAAGTAATCACAATCAGGGAACGTATTCGTGATATGTTCCAATTTCCTTGCTCTCACTAGCAGCCTTTCTTCATCATTGTAGTCCTCTACAATGCTTAACCATCCGTTGTTCAATCCTATCCACATGTTCTTCCCCTCTCTTCTCCGCTTGATGCTTATTTATAACCCTCACGCCACTCGCCTCGCTACATCTTCTATCCTCTCTTGCATGATGTTCCTCGTCTGTGCATCACGCAGTGTAGACAGTGCTTGTTCCATAGCGTCTTGACCGCCATAAGCATCGAATGACCTACCCATCTCTTCTTCTCCCATGTCTCCATAAATCATGTTCATGGATGGGGTTGAAGTGAACCGCAACGATGGGTCATTGCCTTGCATGGTTCTCAGTTCCCCCACGTTACTACCGAAGGCTTCACCCTTCGGTCCTCCTTGTGCTCGATAAGGGCCAGCACCACCAACGTCCACGTATGACGGTGTGCCATCGGGCCTCATCAGCACGTTATCCATGTTCATGCCCAACACATCCCAATTCGCTATCAGAGCCTGTGGGACGAAGTCCCTCCTCAACCTATCTCTATGCTCGGGGTTGAATGCCGAAGGTAGGTCAGCATCCTCCTCATACTGAGTCATCATCAGTGGGTTTCCGTCCTTGTCCTCGTGCATCGAAGCATCCGGCACACCTACGCCTAACGCATTGAGATACCTGTTCATGTCATACTCGTTGCGTATGTGCGCGTCGTGCGCTCCACGCTTGACTACTACCTTCCTACCATCGGGTAGGGTATGGAGCACTGCACCAGTGGAGCCACCCAAGTACTTGGGATTCTGAGCCTTGAGAAAATCCCACGCTTCTTCAAACCCATACTCCATCATCTCACCCCTCGTCGAATATACCCTTTAGCATTTCTTCTGCTTCTGACATCTCATCACTCGTGATGGTAACCTCTAATCCCTGAGGGGTCATCGTGAATGTGTTTCCAATGCAATCAGGACACCTCTTCCTTAGTTTCCCCCTGCCTTCTTGCTGATTCACGGTGTTACAGACGGAACAGGTGTACTCCCTCACTACTGGTTTGTAGCACTTGAGAGCGGAGAGCCTAGCGACCTCCTTCCTGTGCTCCTTCTGACAGGCTTCGCACCTAGTCTTCAATCTCCCTTTCCCAGTCCTCTTACCCAAGTCGCATCCGCAGTCCTGACAGTTGCCTATCTCCCTCTCCTTGGCTATGTATGTCTCCTGTCTGTACTTGCGATGCCTCTCGATGTTTATCTTGGCTCGACACTCATCACACCACTTGATGCGACCCCTGCCTTCCTTGACGATGATGGTTTCACAACCAGCGCACTTCTGCCTACGAGTCTTTTTCTCCGCTGGTTTTCTTGTGGCCTTCCTATGTGCACTCCTACATTCCTTGGAAGAGCATAGTTTCGGTTGCCTTCCTCTCTTCACCGGGTGAGTGAACGTCTCCTCGCAGATAATACATGTCGTCTCTTTAACGCTCGGTTCACTGATAGTGAATCCTGTAATCTCAGTGAAGTCCAACTCATCCATCATAACCACCCGAATAGTTTTGCTAACACCAAGACTGAGAGTATGGTATTCACAGTAGCCGCTATCGTTCGGTAGAGCGCTAACTCTCCGAAGTGTTTCTGACTCCACCTCTCCACATCATCACTCATGCTCTCACCTCAGAAACTTGGGTCCCAATACTTCTCCCTGTATCCTAGTCCTATATGACCACCGGGGGACTTAAGCGCCCATCCCTTCTGCTTGAATCTACCTGTCTTCCTCATGGTGTAGTATCTGAC